>Ga0214923_10003231_pt1 | contig 20606 bp, 13 predicted proteins | sample LL1510_MetaG_FD_177993 | JGI IMG/M metagenome (GOLD analysis project Ga0214923, IMG submission 177993) | Freshwater microbial communities from Lake Lanier, Atlanta, Georgia, United States - LL-1510 | ecosystem: Environmental > Aquatic > Freshwater > Lake | place: USA: Georgia | collected...
CATGATCATCATCGATTCCATCCAAACCATGTCGGATCCTCATATTGAGGCCGTGGCTGGGAGCGTAGCACAAATCCGGTATGCTGCTGCGAAGTTCACCGATTTTGCGAAGGAACGAAATGTGCCTTTGTGGCTTATTGGGCACATTACCAAGGAGGGACAATTGGCAGGACCCAAACTGTTGGAGCATTTGGTCGACACCGTACTTCAATTTGAGGGCGATCGTCACCTCAATTTACGCCTGGTGCGCTGCCTTAAAAACAGATATGGGAGTACGCTTGAGTTGGGGATCTATGAGATGGTTTCGGCCGGACTACAGCCAGTGGCTGATCCCGCCCTTTGGTTTTCTGGCCGTACGATGCCTGGTTTATCAGGTATGGCTACTGGATCAAGTAGGGAAGGCAACCGAGCACTGTTGGTGGAAGTACAAGCACTGGTAACCCCCTCAGTTTTCGGCGTTCCCCAGCGGGGTGGAACTGGAATGGATAGCCGTCGGCTGGCCATGCTTTTGGCGGTCCTGGAAAAAAGATGTGGCCTAAGAATGGGCCCGAGTGATGTGTTTTTGAATATTACAGGTGGACTAAAAACCGAAGACCCGGCCATGGATCTGGCGGTTTGCGTGGCTTTAGCGGGCTCGGCCAAAGATCGCGCCATTGAAACACCGGTGTTGTTCGCCGCAGAAATCGGATTGGGCGGTGAACTTCGTCCGGTTACCGCCATCGAGGCTCGACTGAGTGAGGCCTCCCGTCTGGGATATAATGTGACTTACGTGGCCGATCAACAGCCCATCGCTCAGCCCCCCAAGGGCATGCGCATCATCAGACATAGCCTACTTCGTGGACTCATAGAAGAAGTGTTGGCGTAGTTCGACGGTAAAGCAGTGTACGCGTTTACTCACCGCTAGCGCTTATCCGCACATCCTGGCCTTGGTGTGTAGATACTCATCCCAGATTCGGCGTACCAACTCCCCCGCTGGTAGAATTTCGTCGATGCCCGCCGAAATCTGTCCGATTTCTAATTCACCCTCAATCAAATCCCCTTCAAACATGCCTTTTTTCGCGCGACCCCTTCCCAGTAGCGCCGCTAATTGTGCTGCATCAGCTCCTTGGGCCTCAGCAGCCACAACCTGATCGAAAAAGGGATTTTTCAACAAACGAACAGGGGTGAGCGCCTTCAGTGACAAGCGGGTATCGCCTTCACCAGCCCGCAGCACCATTTCCTTAAAGGATTGATGGGCCGAAGACTCATGCGTGGCCACAAAGCGACTGCCTAATTGTGCGCCATCGGCACCCAATGCCATCACGGCGTACAAAGCAGCTCCGGATGCAATGCCGCCAGCAGCGATCAGGGGTAGGGCCGTTGCCTTCCTCACCTGCGGAATCAAACATAAAGTTGTCGTTTCCTCGCGACCGTTGTGGCCGCCCGCTTCGAAGCCCTCGGCCACCACCGCGTCTACACCCGCCCGGGCTGCTTTTTGGGCAAAAGATACGCTTGAAACCACATGCACTACAGTAATGCCATAGTTTTTTAAGGTGGAAGTATATTGAGCAGGATTGCCGGCAGAAGTAAACACAATCGGCACCTTATTTTCGATAATCAAATGAAGATGCTCGTCGATTTGGGGGTACAATAGTGGAAGATTCACAGCAAAAGGGGCGCTGGTAGCTTCGCGACAACGTTTCAAGTGCATGGCCAAAACATCCGGATACATCGACCCCGCCCCAATGATGCCCAAACCACCCGCTTCGCTGACAGCCGAGGCCAATTCCCATCCACTACACCAAATCATGCCGGCCTGAATAATGGGATATGAAATGTTGAATAACTGACAAATTCTATTTTCTGGCATGTGAGTTCAGTTTGGATTGTTCAAGGGTTGATCCCCGAAAACTACGAAAATCAAGCAGTCACTGCCTATGGATTCTAGAAGATTAATTTATTGTGAATGAATTCTTGCATAAGTTCGTTCTCCTTGCTATGTTGCACTCCGATTTTACTTTAAGCCGATTTGTATGAAAAAAACGCTTTACGCTGGATTTTTCCTGTTTTTTGCTTGCATCGCAACAGCCTTCGGACAGGCTGGTACGGGTACCCTGCAAGGAAAAGTGGTGGATGACCTCAAGCCCAAGGAAGGAATCCCTTTCGCCAACGTGATTTTGGAGCAAAACGGGGCCCAGAAATCGGGTACCACTACGGACATCAATGGAGCCTACAAATTTGGTGCGGTGCCTCCCGGAAAGTACGATGTGAAAGTCTCCTATGTGGGCTACAATACCCGCGAAATCAAGGGCGTATTGGTAACGGCCGACAAATCCAACTTCCTGGACATTCGAATGACGTCTGGGGTTGACTTGAGTGTCATTGACGTAGTTGATTACGAAGTGCCGCTGATTTCGAAGGACGAGACGTCCACCGGAGGTACGGTAACGCGCGAGGAAATCGCCGCGCTGCCAACACGTGACGTAAATTCCATAGCGGCAACCACGGCAGGCGTTTTTCAGCAAGACGAAGGGAGTGCATTGAATATTCGTGGATCGCGTTCATCCTCAACAGAGTATTTCATTGATGGTATCCGCGTACGGGGAACCACCAATCTTCCCAACGCAGCGATTGAACAAACCACCGTCATCACAGGGGGTATTCCGGCCCAGTACGGGGACGCCACCGGGGGAATCATCAACATCACCACACGCGGACCTTCTGGTCAGTTTTATGGTGGCGCCGAGGTTTTAAGTTCTTTCAAGGTGTTAGAGCCCTATGGCTACAATCTTTATGCCCTAAACTTTTCTGGTCCACTGGCCAAGTCAAAAGACCGCTCCATTTTAGGATATTTTCTTTCTGCAGAGTATGAAACTCAAGTTGATCCCAGACCATCTGCAGTCGGCGTCTGGTCACTGAAACCAGAAGTCCTCGATTCTATTAGCAATAATCCCTACAGGGCCTCAATATTCGGAAGTGGGGTGAACCGCAATTCGGAATTTGTGACCCGTGATGACATGATATTGGGTCAAGTTCGCCCAAATGCCAACCGTGATCGTTTATCGGTTGCTGGTAAAATTGATTTCCAGCCTACACCCTTAATCGGGTTTACCGTCGGTGGCAACTACGATTATGTCGATTTCCGCAACTACAGTCGCGCAAACCTGCTGTTTAGTCCAAATAATATGGGCTTTAATACGGAAACCACCACCCGTATGTATGCCCGCTACAAGCAGAATTTTGCATCTTCCCAAGATGCAACGATTAAGAACGCTTATTACACGTTGCAATTTGATTACACGAATTCAGGGACAACTCAGGATGGAGGCGGTGCTTTAGGAAGGAATCCCTTCAATTACGGACATATTGGCAAGTTCGATTATAGCCAGTTACCTATTTTTCAGAGTGGCTCGTTTGTGGATTCGGCATCTGGACTGCCTGTGCGATACGATGATGTGCAGATTCTTCAGGGATTTGGTGACCGTAATCTTCGGTTCACCCCAAGCACCATCGACCCAGGTTTATCCGTTTGGGGCACAAGTTTTTTCAATGTACTCAATGCCACGGAATTCAACAGCCTGAGTGACGTTCGTTTGTTTGGTGGTTTGGTGAACGGACTTCGTCCGGGTTCAGCTTACGGAATATGGCAAGACCCAGGCAGGCAGTTTGGGGGTTACAGCTATTCCAATAATGATCTCTTCCGATTCACAGGCTTCTTTTCAGCTGATATTGGCAAGCACGCGCTTAAATTCGGGTTTGAGTACGACCAGCGCATCGACCGCGAATATTCTGTCAGCGCTTACGCTGGTGGTATTGGCTTGTGGGGAATTGCCAGAGCATTAACGAACCGACACATTTTGGAATTGGATTTGGATAATCCATTGATCGATCGTGACGAATTCGGCTTTATGTTGGGTGATACGGTTCGCTACAATAGGTTGTACAATGCAGCCAATCAATCGACATTCGATCGCAATCTACGTCGCTCGTTGGGCTATGCCGACAATGACTTGCGGTTCATTAATGTCGACAATTTAGACCCTGATCAGTTGAAGCTGAGTTTCTTTTCTGCTGAGGAGTTGCTCAATCAGGGCAATTCTTTCGTATCATACAATGGATATGACTACCTCGGGAATCGCCTGGCCAAAAACCCTGGTTTCCTGGATTTCTTTAATGATCGGATTAACCGTCCGATTCCTGCCTTCCAGCCCATCTATATGGCTGGATTCATTGAGGATAAATTTGCATTCGACGATCTTGTCTTCCGTGTAGGGGTGCGGGTCGACCGTTTCGATGCCAATCAACCCGTTTTAGCTGACCGTTTCTTGCTTTACCCAGCCAGAACGCTGGCGGAGGTTGATGGAGCGCTTAATTCATCGGGTGCTCACCCCAGCATCGTCCCCTCGAATGCTGTTGTGTATGTCAATGACCTCAATACGCCAAACCCTACTATTCTTGGCTATCGTTCGGGTGTACAATGGTACACGGCGCAAGGGACTGAGGTGCGGAACGCCTCGGGTATTGCAGCGGCCTCCGCGTCGGGCAGAGTTACTCCTTACTTGCGCGACACCAAGCAGAATGAAGTACGGGCTGATGCCTTTGTTGACTACACGCCGCAAATTAATTTCATGCCGCGTGTGGCGTTTTCCTTCCCCATATCTGATGAGGCTCAGTTTTTCGCCCATTATGATGTGTTGACCCAGCGCCCGAGCGATTTCTTCCGTTTCGATCCGCGTCAATATTTCTATCTTCAGCAGATCGGAGGAACAATCAATAATCCTGACCTCAAGCCAGAGCGTACGATCGACTACCAACTGGGTTTCAAGCAAAGATTGAATAAGTCGTCTGCACTGACTATCAGCGCCTTCTACCGTGAGTTGCGCAACATGATCCAAATCATTAATGTGCCATTTGCCTTCCCACTTGACTATAGGACTTACGGAAATATTGACTTTGGTACCGTAAAGGGTTTGACGTTAAGTTATGACCTACGCAGGACAGGCAATGTTCGCATCAATGCAAGCTATACGCTGCAGTTTGCGGATGGAACAGGTTCTGCACCTGAGCAGGCAACGAATATTATCCAAGCAGGCATCGATAACCTCCGCACGCCGATTCCTCTGGATTTTGACGCGCGTCACCGATTGGTCGGAACCCTTGATTTTCGTTTCGGTGAAGGAAAAGACTACAGCGGTCCACGTATCGGTGGATTCGGCTTGCTTGAGGGCATTGGTTTCAACCTGGTGGCCAATGCCATTTCCGGCACGCCATTTTCCCGTCAGACCATCCCCACACCTGATGGCGCAGTGGTGGGTGGGCTCCAGGGCAGAACGACCCTGAAGGGTGGTATCAATGGTTCCAGACTCCCATGGCAGTTCCGTATGAATTTGAGGGTTGATAAAGACATCAATTTCAAAATGGGTTCAGATCGCAACGACAAACCAAGAGAGGCCACCGTCAATGTGTTCCTTCAGGTGTTGAATCTGTTCAACAATATGAATGTGATCAATGTGTATCAGTTCACTGGAGACCCTCTGGACGATGGTTACCTCACGAGTGATTTGGGTCGCCAGCAGGCCCAGGGCGTCTTGAATCAGCAAGCCTTCTTGGATTTATACAGGGCGTCAATGGACTCCCCAGGAAATTTCAGTATTCCACGTCGTACACGCTTGGGCGTCCGCTTTAACTTCTAAGAAATGATGATCAACATGAATATTTTCAAGCATATGAAGAAAATTAGTTTAGCTCTTCTGTTCCTTAGTGGAATTTTTACAGCTGTTCAGGCGCGTGAGGATCTTTCCGTGGGCAGGAGAATCGATCAGAACAACCGCAATTTTATTGCCCGACTGGCCTCCACCTGCACGCCTCCATCTGCCAAGATTAACCTGGACATCAACAACGTTCGTACCATGATCTTGCGTGGAAATGACATGTGGTGGGATTTGGCCAGCAATCCACGCTATGAAATTCCGAAACTGGATGACCCAAGTTTACCCAAGAAGCACTCTCTTTTTGCGGGCTCGGTTTGGGTGGGTGGAATCGATGCTGTTGGCACATTGAAAGTAGCGGCGCAAACTTATCGCCAAACAACGGTATTGGGGGTAGGTTGGTGGGCGGGTCCTTTGACCCTTGACTCAGCGACCATTTCTAAGGCGGAGTGTGACCGTTGGGACACCCATTGGAAGGTAGAGCGTAAGCAAATCCAGGATCATATAGCTGGTATAGAGTCTGGCGATCCCAATTATGTCGTGCCGGATGCCATTCGCAACTGGCCGGCCAGCGGGGATGTTACCCTCCTGCAGGATCCCAAAATGGCGCCGTTTGTGGACGTAGATGCCGACGACATCTACAATCCCAGTGCGGGCGATTATCCGTTTATTTATGGGGATCAGTCCATCTGGTTTGTGACCAACGACAAGGGCAATGCACCGGGCTCGGGCGGAACGCCCATCGGTATGGAAATACAGACCCAGGCGTTTGGTTACCGCTCAAATGACGAGTTGAACAACATGACTTTTTATACGAATAAAATCATTAACCGTTCTTCCATCACCCTCAACAATTGCTTTATGGCGCAATGGGTTGATCCTGATTTGGGGCAGGCTACTGATGATTTTGTTGGATGTGATGTTCCACGAGGCTTAGGCATTTGTTACAATGGCGATGATGATGATGAGGGTATTCAAGGTTATGGGGTGAATCCGCCTTCGATTGGTATTGACTTTTTCGAAGGTCCGTTCTCCGACTTGAACGATGGCATCGACAATGATCGTGATGGAGCGATAGATGAGATTGCAGCCACAGGTTGTGATCCAGAGCCGCGCACTGAGCGCATCATTATGGCGAAGTTTCTCTATTTCAACAACGATGGTACGCCGATTGGAAATCCATCCACGGCCGAACATGCGTATAACTACATGGTTGGAAAGTGGAAAGACAACAGCCAAATGGTTTATGGTGGAACGGGTTACCCTGGTTCTGTGGGTGCCACTACCACCCCAGCCGGATTAATGTTCCCAGGAGCTTCAGATCGGGCTTATGGTTGGTCCATCGGCGGTTCAGTTCAAAACCCCATCGCACCACCCTTTGATTGGGACGAAAACAATCCTGGTCCGGGTGCTCAGGCCAACGTTCCGGCTGACCGTCGATTTGTGCAATCCGCAGGTCCGTTTACGTTGGTACCAGGTGCTGTGAATTACATTACCATTGGGGTGGTTTGGGCCCGTGCTTCCTCAGGGGGTGCCAGAGGTTCGTTCAATCAGTTGTTGCGCGCCGATTCCAAGGCTCAGGCTCTGTTCGATGCGTGTTTCAAAACCATCGATGGTCCCGATGCCCCAGATGTTTCTGTCACTGAGTTGGATCAGGAGCTAATCCTCAGTTTCTCCTACCGCCCAACCAGCAATAACTACAACCTCGGATACCGTGAAATTGATCCTGTCATACAGGCCTTGAATCGTGACCTACCCCCGGGTACACCGCTTTATGATTCTGTGTATAAGTTTGAGGGTTTCAAGGTATATCAATTGTCTGCTTCTAATGTTTCAACAGGTGAATTAGATGACCCGAGTCGTGCACGTCTGTTGTACCAAGGTGATTTAAATAACGGTGTGTCAAGGATCATCAATTGGAGTTATGATTTGGATATGGAGCAATCGGTCCCATTCATAGCAGTCGATGGGGCGAATGAAGGGGTAAGAATGACGCTACGCGTTACCCGCGATTTATTTGCCGAAGGCAGCGATAGGTTGGTAAATTTTAAGCGGTATTATTACTTGGTTGTGGCCTATGCCTACAATCAGTATCAAGAGTTTGATCCGGTAGCATTGACGGGTCAACAACGTCCCTATTTGGCAGGTAGAAACAATGTTTCTACTTATACGGGAATTCCGCACAAATGGGAGCCAACTTTCAATGGCCTGATTTTGAATTCTGCTTATGGTGATGGCCCAGAGATCACACAGTTAGAAGGCCGAGGTAATGGTGGCCGTAACCTTGAACTCACGGATGAAACGCTTGTGGAGATTCTCGACAATGGATATGCTGTAGCACCTAAGTTTGAAAGGAGCTTTGGGCCAATAGACATTAAGGTTATCGATCCCACTTTAGTGCCCCGAGCGAAGATGCAATTGGCCATGTATAAGGGAACCCCCGCAGGTACAGCCGCAGTAGATAACAGTGCGCGATGGTATATATTGTACAACAACGACACGATTTTCTCTGATACGACCATAGCTCTTGCCAATGAACAAATTCTAGGTTATTATGAGTCAACTGCTATTTTCCGCCGTTTGGGCTTGAGTGCTACCATTCGGAACGTTGCTCCCCCAGGTGATGCTGCGGTCCTGGAAACAGGAAATGGTCTAATTTCCTCTGGTTATCGATTTTCTGAGCCATCACGTGAATGGATGTTCGGTCTGCCGGATGGTTTTGGATTGTTCGACTGGATAAAAGCTGGTCCGGCTAATGTTGGTGGCGGTGATGGTTTCATTGTTGATGGTGATCCGAAGCGTGCTTATGAGGGGGTCGTTCGAATGACGATACCGGGTACTGAGGTTCAAGGGGGTACTTGGTCACCCATGCGGTTTGCCATGCCATCAGCCATTACACCGGGCGTTTTTGTAGATGATATTCCACAGGCCACTCCTTTCCGTTTGGCTGCTCGTTTAGACAGTTTGAAGAGTGTTGATATCGTTATTACTCCTGATAAATCGAAATGGACACGTTGCGTTGTTCTGGAAATGTGTGAGGCCAGTGCCGAATCTCAAGGTGGGCGACGCAGAAACCACATCCGTGATGCGGCTTCAGTGGATAAGGATGGAAATGTTGATGCTAATGAAAGTCGTCGGGGATTAGGTTGGTTCCCAGGTTATGCTATCAGTTTGGAAACTGGGGTGCGGTTGAATATGGCTTTTGGTGAAGATAGTAGGGCCTCACTCTCGAATGGTCGCGATATGATTTGGAATCCAAATGATACACTGTTTGGTGATGTTGGACGCGGTCAACCGCAGATTACCATGGGTGGCAAGCATTTTATCTATGTGTTTGGTTCGCGATATGATACCGCCAACTATGTCTACAACCAGCTGGCTGGTCCCGGTGTGAATGTAAACAACCTCGGTAACAGTTTGTTACGCAATGTGTATCGTGAGGTGTTGTGGACGTCAATACCGCTCCTTTCGCCTGGAAAACGTTTGCTCGATAATGAGGTCAAGTTCAGCATACGGGTAAATAATTCCTACGGCAAGTTTTTGGCGCCCAATGTTCAGGCCATCAATGCGGGTAACCCGCGTTATGAATTTGACCTAACGGATTTGGCCCCCATTAAGAATGACTTGCCTACAGCCCAAAAAGCGCTTGATCTTATTCGGGTTGTGCCAAATCCATATTATGGTGCCTCGCGGTATGAAACGAGCCAGATCGATAATCGAGTTCGGATCACCAACCTGCCGATTCAGTGTGTGATTAAAATTTACACGCTCAATGGGACCTTGATTCGTACCCTGAGGAAAGATGATGCCAGTACGTTTGTTGACTGGGATTTGTTGAACCAGAAGCGAATTCCAATCGCCAGTGGCATGTATTTGCTTCATGTGAACGCGCCGGGTATTGGTGAAAAAGTGGTGAAGTGGTTTGGTGTTACCCGCCCTATCGACTTAGATACATTCTAAAAGACCGTCTATTTATGAAACTGATGAATATTTCAAGATTTTTCTTGTTTTTCGGTATGGGTTCTATGATCTGCTCACCTTTATGGGCAGGTAATCCAGACCGCAGGGGTCAAGCCGGTGCCACAGAGCTGCTGATTATGCCATGGGCAAGAAGTTCGGGTTGGGTGGGTGTTAATTCGTCCTGCATTAGGGGAATTGAAGCAGAGCGCATGAATATTGCGGGTTTGGCATTCACCCAAAAGACTGAATTAAACTTTGCCAGAACAACTTGGTTAAGTGGAAGTGACGTGTTTGTTAATGGTTTCGGCCTTGCTCAACGCATCAATGAATCGAGTGTTCTTGGGGTTTCTGTGATGTCTCTTGATGTGGGTGCAGTAGACATCACAACAGTTGAAAACCCGGATGGTGGCTTGGGCACTTTTAAGCCTTCATTTTCAAATATAGGTTTGTCTTATGCCAAGTCATTTTCTGATCGCATTCATGGGGGCGTCACCTTGCGTATAATTTCACAAAGCATATCCGATGTTTCGGCTCAAGGCGTGGCGTTTGATGCCGGAATTCAGTACGTGTCTGGTAGAAAGGAAGAGATGAAATTTGGTATTGCCCTCCGTAATGTTGGAACGCCTATGGTGTTTGGTGGTGATGGTTTATCAGCTCGGGGTACCATGCAGGGCAGTACTGTACCCCTAACCTTAAGCCAGCGTTCCCAAGGCTTTGAATTGCCATCGCTCATGAATATTGGGGCTTCTTATGACATCTACTTGACCGACGATGACAATTATCGCCTTACGCTTGCCGGAAATTTCACCTCGAATTCGTTTACCAATGATCAGTATGGTTTTGGAGCCGAATTAAGTTTTAAGAATATTATTGCCGTGCGTACTGGCTATCAGGTAGAAGATGATCTCTCTGATGAGGCCTTGATTCAAAACGTGTATACCGGGATGAATTATGGCATTTCTATTGATGCGCCAAGCGGGAAAAGTCGTTTTGGATTTGACTATGCCTATCGCGCAAGCAACCCTTTTAGCGGTACGCACGTCATAGGAGTACGCTACGGTTTGTAAGAATATTTTATTAACTTTACCCTTGAACGCCCCAATACGGGGCGTTCCTTTGTTTAATGGTTATAGTTTATGAGCGGAACATCATATTTCACACAAGCAGGCCTTGATCAATTAAAGCAGGAATTAACTGATTTAAAAACGCGTGGAAGGGCTGAAATGGCCAAGGCCATTCAAGAAGCCCGGGATAAAGGTGACCTATCAGAGAATGCGGAGTACGATGCCGCCAAGGATGCGCAAGGCCTCTTGGAAATGCGTATTGCAAAGCTCGAAAATGTACTGGCGAGTGCACGGGTGTTGGACGAGAGTGCCATTGATTTGTCACGTGTACAAGTGTTGACCAAAGTGAAAATCCGGAACGTTGCCAACAATGCCGAAATGACCTACAACATTGTATCGGAGAAGGAGGCGGATTTAAAGGCAGGAAAGATATCAAGTACTTCACCCATCGGGAAGGGACTTGTTGGCAAGGCCAAAGGAGAGATTGCAGAAATCCAGGTGCCTTCTGGGGTGATGAAATTTGAGATTTTGGATATCAGTATTTAGTTAATATGCCCACCCTGTTTTCGCGTATCATTAATGGAGAGATTCCTTGTCATTTTATCGCAGAAAATGATCGGTTTTTTGCTTTTCTCGATATTCAACCACTCACGACGGGTCATGTGCTTGTTGTTCCCAAATTAGAAGCAGATTATGTTTTCGATTTAGATGAAGGCACCTATTTGGGTTTATTTGAATTTGCTCGGAAGGTGGCGCCTGCTATAGAAAGTGTTGTTCCTTGTAAGCGTATTGGCTTAGCTATTGTAGGTTTAGAGGTTCCTCATGTGCACGTACATTTAATCCCGATGAATCAAGGTAGCGATATGGATTTTGGTAAACGAAAACTCAATCCGTCATCCGACGAACTAGCCCAGACGGCTCAGCTCATTAGAGCGCAATGGCTCAGGTCAACTGTTGCCTGACCGCTCGGGTCAACTGTTGCCTAGCCGCCCGCTACCCGATGGGGATTGCTTTTCAAGAAGGAAGACCAGTTGGATGGTCCGGTTCGTGGTATGACGCCTTTACGCAGGCCGAAAGCGTGACAAAGGGAAACAGCCACGGCGTCGGTGGCGTCCAATGATAACTGGCTGCTGATTGTATTCTTGAGTAAAATGGGCAACATCGCAGCGACCTGTTCTTTACCTGCGTTACCGTTGCCAGTAATGGCCTGCTTCACTCTGCGTGGGGCGTATTCAAAGACAGGTATATCCAATTGAAGTGCAGCTGCAATCACCACTCCCTGAGCCCTTCCGAGTTTTAAAGTACTTTGAATGTTTTTACCATAAAATGGTGCTTCAATGGCCATCGCTTCAGGTTTATGCAGCCGCATAAAGGACATGGCCGACTGAAGAATATGTTTCAATCGGTCGGCAGAATCATCCTCCACGCTTTTCCATATACCCGCATCCAGGAGCTCATGATCAGCACCAAAGCACCGAATCAGTCCGTAGCCCGTAACGCGCGACCCAGGATCGATGCCCAAAATCAGGGTATCCACCGAAATGAGTCTTTACCGTAAAAATGAAAGTACATCCACAAATATAGAGCGAATGCAAGGCCACATCCCCTAAATTGCAAGCGAATCGATTCATTGATTTTGCAATTCAGATAGAAAAGACCTCAAGAGCCCCAATGGCTATGATAAATCACTTTTGGTACGTACCACATGGTGTCAATGGATAGTCGACCATGTTTGTGAACAGAAGATTCTCGGGATTCATCAGTCGCCTACCTGTCGCCGCGCGATGGAGTCTGTACATTTTATTTGGCTTGGGAGCATTATCGGTATTGGCTCCATGGATCTCACCCGATTCAACCCCCGATGCCAACCAACAAGATGTTCGTATCCGAACACTTCCACCGGGTCGAGGGGTTGATTTTCTCATAGAAGCCCGTTCGACGAGAAATTCTAATCAGAGCCAAAGTCGACTTCCTCTGGGTTGGTATGAGTCCAAACCGTGGGGTTATCGCTATGTGGTGTGGGACCAGCCATACGACACCATCAGTGTCGTTTCGTCGGCTGGTCAACAGATGGAAGTGATACATCAAACGTTTTGGATCGGCACGGATTTAATGGGTCGTGATTTATTGAGCCGACTTTTACTGGGAATGAGGATTACATTAAAGATAGGCGTATTTGCCGTTTTGGTGAGTCTACTCGTTGGAATTGCTCTAGGGATGTTGGCTGGGTATTATGGTGGGAAGGTCGACCAGTTCCTGACCTGGCTCATGCAAGTAGTTTGGTCGGTTCCTTCGATCATGCTGGTGATTGCTTTTTCTCTCGCATTGGGTAGGGGCGCATGGCAGGTCTACCTCGCTGTAGGCCTTACCTTATGGGTTGATGTGGCACGACTCGTTAGGGGGGAGGCCAGACGGCTGCGAGAACAGGAATTTGTGCAGGCCGCCCAGGTGTTGGGTTATGGTTCGACGCGGATCATGATGCATCATCTTTTACCCAATATGCTCGGCCCCATACTCATTATGGCCGCAGCGCAGTTTGCCAGCGCCATATTGGTAGAATCTGGACTCAGTTTTCTTGGCCTTGGTATTCAGCCGCCTGCCCCGAGTTTAGGGATGATGATCCGCGAACATTATCCCTATATTCTGACACGTTCTGCCTGGCTGGCTATAGCCCCTGGGGTAGTCATTTCGTTGATGGTGTTGACGTGCAACCTACTCAGCACGGGAATGAGCGACCTGTTAGGAAGAGTCGAAAAAAAATCTTAAGTTGCCTTAATGAATGTCGATCCATTGGATATATCGAAAATAGGTGACTACACACCTACACGGGTCACAGCGCTTCGGCAGCAGGTTGATTTACTCAACCGACAACTGGAGCGAATGCTTGAGAATCGATTGGTGCAAGAACGGATGAAACAGGAATTGTCGCTGGCGTCGCAGGTGCAAGGCTTTCTCATCCCAGATCGGCTACCCAATACGTCTCGATTGTCCATGTCGGCCATTTACGTGCCCCACCATGACGTTGGGGGCGATTACTATGATGTTGTCGAGATGTCGCCCGGCAAATGGCTGTTTTGTGTGGCCGATGTGGCCGGTAAAGGTGTTTCAGCCGCCTTATTGATGGCACACTTGCAGGCCAGCATCAGGGCACTCGCTCGGGCATATACGGACCTAAGCAGTTTGGTGGTTAACGTCAATGAATTATTAGGATATGCTACCCGTTCAGAACGCTTCGTGACCTTGTTTATGGGTACGCTAGACGAGCAAATGGGCGACGTAGAGTATATTTGTGCCGGGCATATTCCTGCGATTCGGTTTAGACAAGGGCGTTACGAATACCTCGATCAGGGCACGACCCTTTTGGGGATGTTTCAGCCATTGCCGTTCCTTCAGTTGGGTAGATGTGTTTTGGCGCCTGATGATGTGTTGCTGGTTTGTACGGATGGGGTGGTGGAAGCTCAAGGTGATCGAAAAGAGCCCTTTGGGTTGGATCGACTCGTGGGGTGCATGGAAGAAACTACGGACTTAAGCCCAGATGTATTGAACAGCAGCCTACTCGATCGGTTGATTGCCCATCGAGGTGGCTGGAATTTCGCGGACGACCTAACGCTGCTCACCATCCGGTATACCGGTGGTGCTGGTTGAATTTTTTACGGGATGGTAGACTTCTAATCCGACCATCATCGCCATGAATCCCCAAAACAAGACCGTGGTTTTGTCGAAGTCTAGGTAATTGTTCAAGGCACCATGCGTGAGGTAGGTCACCATACCCAGTAAAGCCATCAGGCAGGTGTACCGAAGATATTCATCAGACTGCAACCGGAAGTATCGCATACCCCTTTGGATGCTAAAAGAGACAAGTAAAAGGAACAACGCCATTCCCGGAAGACCCATTTCCACCAGTGGATTAAAGTATTCGCTGTGAATACCACCGACATCGGCCTGGTTTGTACTGATGATGGTTTTCTCACCAGGCTTTTGAAATGGGGCATATTGGAACATATAGGTGCCAGGTCCCCAGCCCATTATGGGACGCTCTTGAAACATCCTAAACCCACTGGCCCAACGATTCAATCGTTCCAAATTAGAAGCATCAGTGCGCACGTTCGATATTGAGCGAAGATGCTTGCCAAGGTCATCATGCGAGTCTGTTTTATTGCGCATTAACTTCATTGTAATGTCGGTTTGAAACACAAAAAACAGGGCGACCAGCAAACCGGCCATGCCCACAAGCATACGAAACCTTAAGCCCAGGCGCAGAAAAATATAAAATACCAAAGCGGCGGCAGAGCCCAGCCAGGCAGCCCTGGTATAGCTGAGGATCAGCCCAATTAAGAAAACAACGAATAACATAAAAATCGGAAGCAGCAGTGAGCGTTTATTCAGGTACAGCTTTGATTGCATTATATAAATGGCCAGCACGGGAATGAAAAATGCAATCATTGCGCCGTAGATGCCGTGGTTGATGACGAAGGGCTCGCTTGCCCAATAGGAGGCCTGTTTGGTGAATCCAAAAGTGCTGTGGCGAATAATACTCCATACGATGAGAAAACTGAGTGGAATGATGTACAGCCAGATAAATAGATGTGGTTTGCGGCGGTTTTTGAAAATGAGTAGGGGTAAAAAGTAAAACCCCACAACAAACCACAGATTCGAAAGCAGGAATTTGAACGATACCAAAGGAATGGAACTGTTGATCGAGCAGAGCAGCATCCATCCCAAATAGGCCAATAGAATGAGGGATACTGGATGGCGAAAGGCGGCAGAATCGTATCGTCCATCAATCATGAGTTTGAGGCCAAACCACAGCAGAAGTCCCATCAGAAGGGGTTCAGTGGGCAGGGAAATGGCAGCGCCGAGGGGTTTCACATCAACCAGGATGCTGAGGGGGGTGCAAAATACGATGCCCAAAACCACTCGGTCTGGGAATTGGAAAATGAGGTAACCGGCCCATAAGGCCAACGGAATCAGTACCACGAACCAAAGCTCAAAGGCCACAGCTGCAGCCAAAAGCCCGACAAAGCTGAGCGATAAAAACCAAAGTATAGGTCGGGCAAACATGCTTGATGGAGGTTCAAGACGCCACTTGGCGCCATAACTTCCACTGTTCGGCCACCACAATCATCAGCAGACACAACAACAGGCTGGAGACAGTGGAAATCAATACAATAAGCGACCGAAGGGGGTAGGTCTTTTTCTCGGCTGGCGCAGCATCGTTTACGATAAACTTTACAGGGAGCACCTCATCCACATCCACTTTTGTTTGATCGCGTTTCTGGCGGAGCTTTACCAGCTCCTCATTTTCTTTTTCGAGTTGCTCCTTAAGGCTGTTGTGGGCACCACCAAATTGACCTAATAGGTTCAATTGCTCCTGTAGGCGTTTACCGCTGGCCTCATATCCCCTCAATCGGGCCAGATTATTTAAAACAGCGGTGTCGGTGGCTGGCATCTTCATGTCTTTATACACCTCAGCTTTTGCCCGGGCATCGGAAACACCGGCCATGGCTTGCACAAATAAATCGGTCGTATGGTCGATTTGCATGTCATAATCAAAAATTCCAAGGCCCCGCAACAGATTGAGGGAATCGTTGAGCGAACGAATGTAAGCCTCCTTCTTGTTGTATTGATTTTCTACAATTTCAAGGGCCTTGCGGGCCTGTCCGAGTTGAATGGAGTTTTTGGTTTCATCCAGTAGAGCGGCAATGTCGTTGGCCATATGAGCTGCTGTTTCTGGATCGGTATCCAAAACTGAAATTTCCACCGACATATATTCCGTGCGGCGGAATTTGATGTTGTTTTCGAAGCGCTTATAAAGTTTGGTTTGGCGAAATGGATCATCAGGCTTTATTTCATAATGGTCCATCAGCTTATATTTTTCAATGATCCGACGGCGAATCAAATCAGAGTTCAGCAATTGCAGCAGTTGCTCAGCCTCTACTTCTTCGCCAAACGCCAGAGGATCGCTTCGGTCGTAGGCATTTTCGCTGAGCAGCGCTTTAGAAATCGAGTTGGTGGTGGCCGGATAAAGTATGACGGTCGATTTATAGAGCGGTTTGATGAAGGCGGGTCCTGAGAACAAGATAGAAGCCAAGGCGGCGGTCAACCCCGTAACGATCAGGAGCTTGCGCCAACGCATCAAGTACGTCCACATGCCCTGGCTCGAGAAGGCATCATTCGTTGGGGTTATTTCGGTCATTCTTGTGTGGGTGAGTTTGGAGAATCATGTGAAGGCCATGCGCCGCAAAAATAGTCAATTGTTGGTTTTTTGACCGTTATAAAGCATGCTTGGCCAGTGACGGGGACACCATCCGTCGGCTGTGAGCAAGATGATGGGCCATAGAGCCATAAGCCCAACTCTCAAAGCGAGTGGGGTTGATTGGTTTGCGGTTGATGCCGCGGCAATGAAAATGATCAGGGTGACACAGGCGAACCACCAGCGTTGGCCAACGATGGCCGGCGAAAATTGTTGTATGCATACACGGCCCTGACCCACACACAAAACCAACTGGGTGATTAATGTAGCCTGCGCTGCTCCGAGTCCACCCGATATGGGGATGAGCCAGAAATTTAGGCCCAGGTTAACCAACAGTGCTGCTATGGCAAGTTGGTTTAGGGTTTTAAGTTGACCCGCTGCAGTGAGTAAGGTTCCCCACACATAACTCAGGGAGATGGGAATGCAGCAAAGTCCGATCCAAAAAAGGATATTTGTTTGGGAATCCGATTGGTGTTTGTACAGGCTGGCCATGATCTCATGCCTAAAGGCCATTAATCCCCAGGAAAGGCACAGCCCGATAGCCAGCATGAGGTAGCTTGCCGACCGGATCCATTCCGTTTTGAGTGTGTGTTTCGATAGATGATGGGCGAATTGGGGCAGGAGAATGCCACTCAACAGTACGGGAATCATGTTTGTGGCGTCGAGCAAACGGTATGAAGAGGCGTATAGTCCCGCTTGCAGTTCTGGTTCTGCATGAAGGGCTCGGATCATGACCAAATCTATCCGGGTATAAAATCCTGCAAGCAGTCCCAACAGGGCAAATGGGAAGATTTGCTTTAAAAGCGACTTTTGTTCTACCCAAGAGATGCTGGGCCGTAATCTGGTATTTTTCCCCAACATAAATCCCATGAATAGGGTAGGCACCAATGTAGCCAGCAATTGAATCCATATGAACGCTGTAATTGGTTGCTGTCCACCATAACTCCAGCCCAACCAGATCAAGGGGAATGCTGCAGCAGTCATCAGCCATTTATCAAGAATACCCATCCAGCCCTCTCGTTTAAAGCGCATCTGACCGGATAAAATCGATCGCAGCAATAGGTTGAATGCGTGCAAACCCTGTTGAACCCCCAAAAGGAGAAGCCAGTAGATCGATTGAGGGGGGTAATCCAAGAAAAACCCAATGCCCAGTGTACCCAGCATATAAACGATCCAAAGAATGGCTTTTAGTCCCACTATTGAAGGGAGATTCTTGAGTGAAGGATCGCCTTCGCTGGCTATGGTTCGGGTGTTGAACTGGGATAAGCCTGCATCGAGGACGGCACTGAGCATAAGCGATAAGCTGAGCAGGGTGTAGTAGGAGCCATAGGCGACCGGACCGAGTTGGTTTTGTAGGCCACGATCGATCAGCAGAATCCAAATTGGCTTCACCAACAGGTTCAACAGAACTATATAGCTCCCGTTTGTGAGCAATAGACGGCGCATCCGAACAAAACTGCAAAATAGCACGAATTATTGCGGAAATTTGCCTCATGTTTCGGGGTGAACGCGGTCTCTTTTTAGCATCTTGGTGCTTGAGCGGTGTACTTCGCTTATTGTTCCCGCGTCCACCAAAAAGGCCCAAACGAATATTGATCATTCGACTCGACGAAATTGGGGATATGATCACCACGCTGCCTGTGTTCGCGCGTCTCAAAACAGCATATCCCGAGGCAGAAATAACGTTGTGGTGTCGCCCCTCTGTGGCGCCCATGATGCTGTCCTCTTCCCACATACAAAAAATAATCAGCGAAAGAAAGGAATTAAGGGGTCGATATGATGTGCTTGTGGATTTGAGAGGCACATACCAAAGCTTATATTTTGCATTCAAGCATCCCGCCTTTCGGGTCGACCGGGGTTCGCATCGGTTTATCAATCGGCTAAAGCGTCGTAATCAGCCACATGAAGTGCACATCAATCAAATGATCATGGCCCCTTTGTTGAAGCGGGCTGGCCAAAACCTCACCCCTTTCCATGCCCCAAGTCTTGAGGTGACCGCCAGAAACCAGGAAAGCGCTACCCTATTTTTACAAAGGCATGCCATAGAACGCTTTATCGTGATACACACCGGTGCGCGGTGGGTATATCGCCGATGGGCCATTGATAAATGGGCAGAACTTGCTGTGGTGATGCGCCAGCGCTACGGATGCGAAATTGTTTTCGCGGGTGGTCCCGATGATGTAGCCGATATCCGAAAGGTCATGAGGATTCTGCCTTTTGAAGCCTACAGTTGGGCCGGGCAATCTTCACTATTGGATTATGCCGCCTTGGTTTCGCGTGCCGTGTGTATGATCGGGAATGAAAGTGGCCCGATGCACATCGCTGCAGCCATGGATGTGCCTGTGATTGCTCTATTTGGTCCGGGAATCCCATCTGTCTTTGCTCCATACGGACCTAAGTCGCAGTACATACATCATAAATTGCCCTGCAATCCTTGCGCCCAAAAAATTTGTGTATTGCCCAACAATCCCTGCATGAATCGAATAAGCGTTCAGGATGTATTGCGACTTGTGCAAAACATCGACGGGCTGGTAATGGAATAAATCAGTTAGTTTTACATCATAATTTGCACGATTATGTTGAAAAAGTGTATTCTATTGGTGGGATTGATGGCTTCATTCAGCATGAGGCCTGCACGATCCCAAAATGATGTGGTTTTGTCGCTCGCTGCTGGGCGAGAAGACGCTGAAAAGTTGATGAACGCGTACTTGGGGCCGTTTGGACAAGCATTTTCGCTCGGACTCGCCCAGAATTGGAACCAAACGGCTAAGCCATTGAAGTTTTTGAGGGTTAATGTGCAAGCTGGACTTAGTCTGGTGGCCATTCCGGGAGAGGATCAATACTTCAACCCAGAGAATTTAGGGCTCAGCAGTCTTCGTCCACTCGATTCACGGGCCACGACACTCGCCGGTCCAACCAATGTGAATGCAGGTTATGTCGTGCAGGTCTCTGATCCCCTCAATCCAGGCAGCACGCTGGTATTGGACACGCTCAATGGGTTAACACCGGGCTTGGGTTTGGGTCGCGTGCCAGCCCCATATGTTCAGCTGAATTTAGGACTTCCAAAGGGCACGGAGTTGACGATTCGACTGCTTCCACGGTCGGATTTATCGGGTTTAGCGGGCGACATCAGCGCTTTGCCAGAACAGCTGCGTGATAATGGTGACCTGACCTTTTGGGGTATTGGCATCAAGCACAGCTTGTCTCAGTACCTCCCCAGGCTACTGAAGGTTGTTCCGGTCGATCTCAGCGCGTATGCCAACCATAGTGTGATTGAATACAGGCAAGGCCTGCGGATAGACGGCCCAACAGCGGCTGATTATCCCAGGGGTGTAAATGGGGTGATCACCAGCTATCGGTATGGGGGTGGACAATCACCAGCGGATGTGACGACCCAACAATTGGTTTTAGGCAGCAGTGCCAGCAGTGCGGGTCTGATTCTTTCCAAGAAAATGGCTTTTTTGACGCCTTATGCGCGGGTAGGACTTATCCGCAGTCATTTTTCAGTGGCAGCGGAAGGGCAATACGACGTTCCTACCGCCTTGGTTGTGAATAGTCAAAGTCAGGGCACCCTCATTCAGGAGTACAGCAACCTCACCAAGCCAGTGGAAATCAAAACAGAGGTCGACAACCTCTACAATT
>Ga0214923_10003233_pt1 | contig 20602 bp, 12 predicted proteins | sample LL1510_MetaG_FD_177993 | JGI IMG/M metagenome (GOLD analysis project Ga0214923, IMG submission 177993) | Freshwater microbial communities from Lake Lanier, Atlanta, Georgia, United States - LL-1510 | ecosystem: Environmental > Aquatic > Freshwater > Lake | place: USA: Georgia | collected...
TCGCCCTACCATCGGAAAAAATTCTCAACGATCAACCCATCACCGGCAGAGACACATATCCCTACGCATCCATGATGATCCCTCAACTTTAAAACTTAGGTAGGGCGGCGAGTCCCCTCGCCGCCTCACTGATCATTCAACCCTCCTCGTCCATACCCGAGGATTTTTATAAAACCAATTACGGTGCCTGTTCCGCTTTGACCCTCAAGAACTTCTTTCCACCGCTTGCAGATACGCTGGCCGTCCTCTGCTGGACACTCACTCCGTTGACTGTTCGAGGAGCACCCACTGCAACATCGGTTATGCCACTTGTACCCCAACCCGCTGCACCTGTCGCCAAGTCAGCACTGGTTTGCGCTGTCACAGTCAATCCTGCCGTCCCCTGGCGTACATTATAAGTCAGGACTAGATTGCCATCTGTGACCGCAATGGTTGGCTTCAAACTTGGATCCAACGATCCTGCAATCGCCGCCCCAAACACATAATCCAAGAAGGCTGCATCGGATGCGGTGCCACCATTCAACCACCCACTGTAAGTCGTTCCCGCAGAATTAGCGGTCACGCTGGCTGTACTGGAGGCCGTGTTGTAGTTAGCTCCATCACTCGGGGTAAAGGTGACTGGATAAGAAGCAGTCGCGTTCACTACAGTGCTCGAAGTCGTCCAAACAAATGTTCCCGCCACGCTCGCCGTACCGCCGCTCAAGATTGAACTACTCAACAGAGCTCCCACCGTAACCGCCGAGGCGGTCGGAGCCACCGACACCGTCGGAGTGGCCTTGGCAATCGTGAAAGCAGTGGGTGTTGAGCTCGCCTCGTTATAAGTCGAATCCGCGGCTACTGTGGCCGTCAAAGTGTAAGTTCCTGCGTTAACCGGAGGAGTGGCGGAAGACCCATAGCTTGTGCTCCCTGTTCCTGCATAACTCAAGGTAACTGCACCTGTCGAACCGCCCTTGTTCACTTGGTTAACACCAGGGCCCTGTATCGAACCTGTGTATGTGTAATTTCCAGGGGTGACCGTTACCGTTGGGGTTATTTTGGAAACGGCTGGTACAAAACTTAACAGACCATCCGGGGCTACCGAAGCAACATACGTTGGATTTTCTGCCGACTTGATCATCGCCAATTGAGTGGGTGTATTATTGATTGCGGTCGGTAATCTCACGCTTCCATTCGTCAGATTAGCAACGGTCAACCTACTTCCCTCAGGCCAAAGTGAAAGCTGTGAAACCGCCACATTCGCACCCGAAACCGCTAAATTCAAAAGCCCGTTCATTGTTTCGGTATTCGTTGTCCCGAGGCTGTTTGTAATTACCACGGGCGAAATCGTACTCACCCCATAATTCCCAGCCGCCATCAACTTCAAAACACCAGCGGGACCGAATTGAAGCGGCCCGTTCGCTGGTAAAGAAGCACTGTTTACAATCTCCAATGCTCCTTCGGAAATGCGAGTCGCCCCAGTGTATCCGTTGGTTCCCGAAAGACTGAGTTTCCCCGAACCTAACTTACGGAAACTGCCTCCGACAATATTCGATGCGGCAAAGTTCGTGATGAAACCGCGTAGAACAACACTATTACTACCCGTGTCAATATTTGCCATCGCATCATCCGTGATTGCGATCGAATGGGATTCAGGAAAATCAATGTTATCCGTGGGGACAAGATAGCTTTCCGAACGGGTTTCAAAACGGATAAAAGCAATGCTTGCCGGTTTGAGCGAGTAGTTGTTTCCTAGTGCATCGGCAGATGGAACAAATAGCTTTCCTGTCCCGATGCGAGTACCACCCTCGTAGCGATTGCCTGTAGATAAGTAAAGGTGCCCCATGTCGCCAGTACCAGGCGATGCCAGTCTCAACCCCCCGACCCCTGAGATGATTCCAGCTAAACGAAGGACCTGAGGAGCTCCGTTAACACTGTTCGTGGACAGAAGAATGGCCGCGTGGCGGTTCGTGCCGGTACTGTTGGTGCTGGAATAAATTTCGTTCGAAAGAGTAATTTGACTCACGACCTCGGGAGCCAATCCGAACCGAGCATACCCACTGGTATCCAAGAAAGAAATCGGGGCCCAAGTACCAAAATCTTTGTTCTGATATACGCAATGGGGACCATTGACGAGAATTCTTCCGCCACGCTCCAAAATCACTCCGCTATTCATTTCCTGAATTTGGTTCGTTCCGCGAAGTATAACGTAACCAGGAGTGTCGGAGGCATTATAGCCTGCCAAATTGCCCATCAGATTGATCGGTCCATTCAACTGAAGCGTGTAACTATTGTTCGTTCCAGCAGTGACGCGAAACTTGTCCGCTGTACGGGTTGAGCCAATCGAGTTACTCAAGATCAGATTCGTGACCAGAGTGTCATCCAACTCCAACGTTCCCATAATACCGCCAGTACTGGCTGCTCTGCTTAGCCGAAGATCGACCACCTCAAATACCCCGTTCGTGTAGTAAAGATTTCCGTCCGCCCCCAATTCGCTTACGCTTTTCTGCGTCTGCGCAGGCAAAGATGCTTGCGTGGATAGCCTAAGAGTCGCGGCGTTAGAAATCCACGTGCCTCCCGAATAAGTGTTGGTGCCTGTAAAGGTGATCGTTCCATTGTCGATGGTCAACTGCCCAACCCCCTGGATACTTCCGCCAAAGACAGAGTTCGATGTGTTCCTAAGATGAATATCATTATTCGCGACAAACGCGTTGGTGCTGTTCGTATTGGTGCTAGCAATCACGTTGGTCATCTTGATGGTTCCAAAACCGGTAAGCTGCCGGATAATTTCATAGCTGGAGTTCCCCATATCAAACACAGTGTTCGAAGCCATTGTCCAACGGGGTCCTCCTAACACATTGTTGTTGCTGTCCGCTGCCGATTGACTGATCCGGATCGTTCCGCCCGTCTGGTTGATTTCATAGATGTTTTGATCCACATCTGGGGCAGGAGTAAATACCAGTGTGCCACTGCCAGACTTAGTCAAGAGAAGTTGGCAATTAATCGGACTCCCCGTGAAAGTTTGAGTCTCCCCCGTGACAGGATTATTGGTCATTAAAGGAGTAGTCACCCCTGTGGAGGCTACGGAAACCGATGCATTTCCATTAAAGGTCGCGCTATCGCCGTTATTGAAATATGTGGAGGTAGATCCATTCAGCCAAAAAAGATCATTTGTCACGCCGGAGTTCCATGCAGCCCCGCTACCTCCATTCCAAACAAGACTTTTTGGGACGTAGGACAGCACAGAGGTTCCCATAATTCCAAAGTCTGGGGCGATAACCCCTGTGTTCGAAGAAACGATGCGTCCACTACCAGCCGACAAAGTTCCCCCATATCCAACTAAACGAAAATATCCGACGGCACTTGGCTCTAAGACAATGGGCGAAAGTGCCATCGCGGTATTCAATTGAGTAGTGATCTCAGTATTAAAAGATGATGTTGTAGGAAGCGTGACCTCAAAGGGACCAAAGGTTTTTTCGGGAGTAGTAAATGCCGCATCGGTGTTCACCGAACTATACAGAAGGCTCCAGTATTTGGGGCCCGAACTACTGACCTGAATGACCAGACGGGAAACCCCAGTGATGGTCACCCGGTCTGAAGCCGAGGCTGTGACCCGAAACGCAATGTAATCATTGTTGACTGTTCCATTGGCAATCGGGTCCGTACCTGAAGCAGTCCAGCTAGTCCCCCCCCAAGCTGTACTGTTGTTATTGACCGTTATGCCACTGCCCAAGGTGATATTATTGGCCAAGACCGATGAATCGTTAAAACCTGATCCGACAGAAGAAGTAGTGGAACCGCTAACCGCCGGCAAATCCCAACCAATCAAGAGGCGACTGGTTTGGGCAAACGAACTTGAACACATCCCCAAGGAAATGATTGCAAAAAAAACAGAGAAGAGTCGAAGACTGCCAACCATTAGATACAACATATCCAGGGTTTCTAATTTTGCAAGTGATTAATTTTTGAGCAATTGCCACGAATATATACATAAGTCATTGATGAATAGTGTTTAGTTATCAGTTTATCCGGTAGGGACGGCTACCACTAGCCGTCCATGTCCATAATTCAACGATCGGTGATCCGCATGGTCGGTTAGGGGTAACCGACCCTACCTAGTCTTTATCCGGCCAATGGAATATCGGTCATCAAACGCACTCCCGCTGGTGACTTTAACAACCTAGGAATTGCATTAATCAGCGCCGCCACGGTTGCACTGTCCCCCGCCACACCGCCATTCAGCAGAGCATCGACCGGAGGATCACTCTCCAACCTCAACAAATCGTGCGGATCCCGCGCATCCAGATACATCTTCAAATCGAGATGAATCGAATGCCCATCATTCGACTCCGCCTTCACCACCTGATGCAACCCACACGTCAGCCCCTCCTTCACCGAAAAGTATTGGGTCTTAATGTCATGATCCGCGATCACCGGCTCGAGCGTCTCGGTCACCTTCCCAATCTTCCATCCGAACGAATGAGCAATGAGTAGAAGCGACTCCTGAAACCCCGCATGCCCCGCCTTACCCTCACTCCACAACCTCTTAAACTCCGCCGGTTCCAGCCCGCTCCCGATCTTCTTCTGCAACGGTTGTCTCCGCGTCGACGCGTTCACCACCCTCTCCCCATAAACCGACCTCACGCTCCGACACACTCCGCTCAGACACACGGGAAGAAGATCCAGCACAAAACCAGGATTTACCCCTGTACCTATAATCCGTCCCCCGCTCTTGCGACAAAGTTTATCGATCGCCACCGTCTCCTTCGGGGCACGATGAGCTGGAAACAGTAACTCCTCACAGGAAGAAACTACCGCCAGCCCCTTCTGGAGCATCGGCTTGCACTGCTCAAAAGTAATCTTGGCTCGGGACCCAGCCGTGTGGACGATGACATCCGGCTTCACCTTTTTCCACATCTCCTCAAAGGTCGGATAGATCTTGGCCTTGGTCAGGCTCGGCAACCCGCACACATCCCCCACCAGCTTTCCAGACAAAGCAGGCTGGATGTCAATCCCGCCTACGATTTCGAAATTCTTCCGCTCCGCCAGCAGACGAATACTGCTCTGCCCGATGGGGCCGAGACCAAATTGTGCGACCTTGATTTTGCGACTCATAAGGGGATGATTATTTATGACTTTAGACACTCGACAAAGCTTAAAATCAATCTTCTCCGCTGTTTTTCTTTTTTCTTTTTTCTGTCCCGCTCTTTTTTCTGCCCAAAAAGCCGAGTCAACCAGCGGGGTAGTCGTTTCGGGAAGTTCGCAATCCACCGAGGCCGGAATCCGAATCCTAAAACAGGGAGGAACGGCTGCTGATGCCGCCGTCGCTGTCTCCCTGACCCTCGGCGTGACAGAACCTTTCAACTCTGGTCTCGGAGGGAAACTGGTCGTCCTCTACTACGACGCCTCGAACGGAAAAGTTTCCTATATTGACGCCCTCGAAACTGCGCCGGCCGGCATGTCGGTCGAGGCGATGCGCGCCCTGCCTTCGGCCGACCGTTCCCGGGGTTGGCACAGCGCCGCCATCCCTGGGTGTGCCGCAGGCTTAGAACTGATGCAAAAGAAGTGGGGCAAACTTTCCTGGAAAGAACTCGTAAAACCGGCCGTTGGATATGCCCGGGAGGGTTTTCCCCTGCCCGAGAAACAGATCGTCGAGTTCGGGAATAAGTTCGACCTCGTCACCAAGGATCCGGAAGCCGCAAAGATTTATTATCCAGGAGGAAAAGTCCCGGAGAAGAACGCCATTCTGAAAAATCCCGATCTTGCCAAAACGATGGAATCAATGGGAGACAAAGGGCCCCAGGAGTTTTACCAAGGGGAAATCGCTGGCAAACTCGTCTCCGCCTCCAAGAAAGGCGGTGGCTCCTTTGCAAAGGAGGATTTTAAAAACTATCGCCCCCGCGAATTCGCCCCACTGGAGCAGGATTACAAATCCTACCACATCTACGCTGGAGCCCCGCCGATTTCTGGTGGTGCCACCGTCCTGCTGACCCTGAAATCCCTCGAGCCCAAAGACTGGTCGAACACCATCTCTATGAGCCTTGCCAGGATCGAACAGGTCGCCCGCGCGTGGCAAGAGATCTACCCGATCGTCTCCTCAAACTTCGGCGACACTCCAGATCGCGCCGAGCGGATCAAAAAAGTCTTCTCCAAGGAAAGCCTTTCCGCTCTTTCCAAAAGTGTCCTTGAATCGTCCACCCCGCGGAGCTCAACCGGGGCGGATGAGACCACAGAAAACTCCGACACGACCCACTTCATCGTGATGGACAAGGCGGGCAACATTGTCTGCGCCACCCAGTCCCTCAGCCTTCATTGGGGAGCCGCCGTCGTTGCCCCTGGGACAGGCATTCTCCTCAATAACAGCCTCTCGAATTTTGGGTTTGGGACGAAGAAATATGTGAACTCGGCCGAGCCAGGGAAACGCCCTCGGAGCACGATGGCCCCGGTCATCGTCATGGAAAAAGGCAAACCAGTGATCGCTCTCGGATCTCCCGCCTCGGACCGAATTCCAACGGGTGTTTATCAGGTCCTCAGCAACATGATTGATTTTGCCATGGATCCAATCGCCGCCATCGACCAGCCACGTTTCCACCTCAACCGGGCGAAAAGTCCTTCCGAGCCGAAGAACGCCCTGGAACTGGAAGAGGGATTTGATCCAACCTTGGCCGAAGAGCTGAAAAAAAAATGGCAGGTAAGTTTTAAGAAAAAGGATCAGTACTATTTCGGAAGCGTGAACGTGGTCCGCATACTATCGGACGGAAAACGCGAGGCCTTTGCGGATGAGCGCCGAACCAATGTGGCTGCCGGGGAGTAACTCCTCTACCGTGCGACTCCTTCTTCCCCTCCTTATGGCAGCATCGATTGCCTCGGTTCGAGCGACGGAAGGATTCGTGGCCTCCGCTCAGCCTCTCGCCACGCAAGCTGGTCTGGATGCCCTCAAAAACGGGGGCAACGCCATCGATGCTGCAGCAGCTGTCGCCCTCACCCTTGGCGTAGTGGACGGCCACAACTCGGGCATCGGTGGAGGCTGTTTCTTTCTCGCTCGGTTGGCAGATGGGACATTCATCGCCTTGGACGGAAGGGAAACCGCCCCAGCCAAGGCGACCCGCGACATGTATCTGAAGGATGGAAAACCGGTGGAGGAGCTGAGCAAGACCGGTCCCCTCGCCTCGGCCACCCCCGGCGCACTGGCGGTGTATGAGGAAGCCGTACGGAAACATGGAAAGCTTCCCTTTTCGAAGGCTTTCGAAGCTGGCATTCGCCATGCTGACGCAGGTTTTCCCATCGACCGCGTCTACGCCAAAAAGTTAGCCGGTCAGGCGACCAACCTCGCTCTCTTTCCGGCATCCAAGGCCATCTTCCTAAAACCAAATGGATCGCCTTATCTCGAGGGAGAAAAAATTGTGCAAAAGGATCTGGCAGAAAGTTATCGAAGCATCGCCAAGAACGGTAAGGAGTGGTTTTATCGAAACTCGTTTCCCAAGACTGTGGAGAAATACATGAAGGCCAACGGAGGCATTCTCTCTGCCAAAGATTTCAAGGAGTACCAGATCAAGGAACGAACACCCCTCACCTCCTCTTATCGGGGTTGGACCATCCTGGGCTTTCCACCTCCCAGCTCGGGCGGAGTTCATGTGGCGCAGATGTTGAACATCTTGGAAACGATGGGAACCAAGATACTTAAGCCCGGCACTCCCGAATTCATTCACCGAATGACTGAGGTCATGAAGTTGGCCTTTGCCGACCGCGCCTACTGGCTGGGAGATCCCGCTTTCGTCAACGTGCCCAAAGGATTGACCAACTCTGTCTACGCAAAAGAACTGGCTTCAAAGATTAACTTAAAGAAAGCATTGCCGGTGGAGCACGGCACGCCTCCCGACTGGCAGAACAACTGCTTTGAAAAACACACCACCCACTTCTGCGTCGCCGATGCCGAAGGCAACTGGGTCTCGTGTACGGCCACGGTGAATACAGCCTTTGGTTCGAAGGTAGTGATCCCCGGAACCGGCATTCTGCTTAACAATGAGATGGATGACTTCGCCGTGGCTCCTGGGGTACCGAATCATTTCAAATTGGTGGGAGGCGAAGCAAACGCCATCGCCCCTGGGAAGCGTCCACTTTCCAGCATGAGTCCCACTCTTGTGATGAAAGATGACCAAGTGGTGATGGCTGTCGGGGCTGCAGGTGGTCCGACGATCATTTCCCAGGTTCTACTAGGATTGAGCTATGCGCTGGATGCAAAGATGAAACCTTCGGAAGTCGTGGCACAGCCTCGGTTCCATCATCAGTGGTCGCCCGATCAGATACGGATGGAGAAATCTGTTCCCCCCGAAACACGCGAGAAACTGAAATCGATGGGTCATACCATCGATGACGCGGAGGATTTTGGGACGAGCCAGATCTTGATTCTAAATTCGGACGGAACGTTTTCAGGGGCCACCGATCCAAGGTGTGTGGGTCAGGCAGCAGGTACGCGGTAGGTTGTCCACAGGTAGGGCGGGCTGTCCCTAGCCCGCCTCGTGGTTTTTTTATATTTTCACCGCATCTATTTCCGATTTCGTCGGTTTAATACTATGTGGAGAAATTTCTAGCCCGGAAAACCCGTTTACAGCACGACATCCCTGGGTGGGTGCTGGATCCTGAGTTTTTTATCACTATCTGCTGCAATCTGAGGAGGAGAAATCAGCTATGCAATCCCCGAGTAGCCCGCCTGATTGTTGAGGCTTTTCGATTTTATCACAAAAAGAAATTCTGCCGAATTGAGCTACTTGTACTTATGCCTGATCACCTGCACGCGATCATAAAGGCTCCCGATTCCGTGAATCTGGGTTCGTGGATTTCAGCTCTTAAACACTGGATCACACGGAAAAGCACAGTCAGATTTCAGGGTAACTTTTTTGATCACCGATTACGCTCTTCTGTTAGTGCGTCCCAAAAATGGAACTATGTCAGCATGAATCCTGTACGTGCAGGATTTGTGGAAAGGCCTGAAGATTAGCCATACCGTTTTACGACACGCGATTTCGAACGAATGTTCTACTAGGCGACCGAAGGATCGGTCGCCCTACCTTTCTGATTTATGAACCATCAGCGAAGGGTACCCCTCGCCGTCCATGTTTATAATTCAATGATGTGCATTCAGCATGGTCGGTTAAGGGTAACCGACCCTACCGACTCAAAACCTTAAGCTTTCCGTCTCAGCGCCCGCACACCGACTAGCCCAACCAAGCCGAGCACAAGCATCGCACTTGTCGAGGGTTCGGGAACAATCGTCACCGTACTGATGAAACCAGTGTCACCGCTAGCCAAAGTCGCACTCGTAGTGCCGATGGTGTACGACTGGCCCAGCGCGGTTCCAGTGGCGGTCATATACTCTGCCCATGTTTGGTAAGTTGCCGTGTTATACGTCGTTGTGCCCCCAGCGGCCTGAACAAACAGATTGAAGGTTCCTGCGCCCAAGGAGAAGTTGCTTGCACTGAAGAACCCTGTCTGAAAGACACCCGCATTCCCGTTGTCGTACCCCGCCAACGATCCAGCATTTAAGTAAACGCTGATTATGTTACCAGAGGTAAGAGCTTGGGTGAAGGGGCTTCCTGCCGTGGCCGTCGCCCAGATCACGTCATTATTGTACGCACTAGCGGTCAGCAACGATGTGCTAGTGGCTTCGAAGGCAAAACTCATAGCTGTCGACGTATCCAACTGTCCGACTTGGAGCATCGCAGTACTCGTTGCGGTGCTAGCGGTTCCCGCAGTCACCAAACCAGCACCTCGTACCGTACCCGAGATTTTACCTGAGCCAGTGACCGTACTTCCCGCATTTACTGTCACATCTCCAGAACCAGTACCGGAACCAGTAGTGTTAAGCACAGCCAAACTGCCGCCGTTTACGATGGTTCCACCCGCGTAGGTGTTCGCCCCACCTAACGATAGGGTGTTCGAGTTTGTCTTGATCAACGCGCCCCCTCCAGAAATCATCCCGTTCAGGGCCATATTCACCGAAACAGTATTCGTCACAGCAGCACCTGCCACCACGGTTGTAAGGGAGCTCATTGTCTCTACGTTCACAGTCACCCCACTATTAATAGCAATGTTGTTCGTGATCGTACGATTTAAGTCCGTTGTACTCAAAGTTAAGGCGCGCAGCAAGTTGGTCCCTCCCCCAGAAAAGGTCAGAGACCCTGTTCCTAGTGCCCTGTCATTGCCCAAACCTAGAGTTAAATTATTCGTGCGATCCGCTACCCCAATTACAGTCGTTCCCCCACCGTAAGTATTCGCCCCATACAAAGCGAACATCTTGGAGCTGAGCAAATCCGTATCCATGCGCTGTGCCACCAAGCCACCATTTGCAATTGATCCATTGAAATACGTCGCATTTTGCATCGTCAAGGTACGAGTCGCGTTATTCAAATCAACATCACCCCCAAAATAACTTGCTGTGCCCCCCAATCCGAAGGTGACATTACCAAGAATATTAATGTTATTCGCGATCGTACGATCCGCAATCACATCAGCAGTAGCCGTGTTGTTGATGCTTCCATCTTGTCCTACTGTTACCCCATCAGCCAAAATAAGCGTTCCGGTGCCAAGCGCGTTTCTGTTTTTATATCCCAGTGTTCCCGAGTTTACTGTCACCCCAGCGATATTATTCGAACCACGCAAGGTAAGATAATTATTTGAAAGAGAGGATGCCCCGGTTCCCGTCTTGGTGATTCGGTAATTACCGCTCATAGATTGATCCCACTGAACGGACCCGATTGTGTTGATTGTGGAGTCAGCAGCCAATGTGGTGGTACCGCCACCGTTTGTTGAGACGGTTAGGTTGGCGGTTCCCCCGTTGAGGTTTGTCGTGGTTGTCCCCCAAGCTGACTGCCCGAACTGAATGTTACCATTAAGAATAACGCTATTAAAAACGTTGCGGCCAGAACTGCTGGAACTGCTGCCGATTGTCCCGCCATTTAGAGTCAAGGTTCCCGTACCAAACACCGTATTCGTTATCACACCTCCACCTGCGGCTCCACTCGAGGTATACTGAACCTCTCCACTGTTAAGCGTGAATCCACCGGAATAAGTGTTGGCGTTGTTATTGAGGTACATCACCCCTGATCCATTTTTTACCAACCCACCCGTTCCTGTGGTGAGTGCACCGTTGGTAGCGGACAGATTGTTCCCTCCAGACGTTAGAGTATAACTTTGAAGGTTGTTCGTGCTTCCAAACGCAGCATTAATATTTCCCACCGTCTCGTTTCCTCCCAGCTTGAATGTTGCCAAGTTATCTATTTTGAGTGTCGCCGTGTCCGACAACATATTTGCCCCAGTGGTAGTTAGGGTTCCTGCGGCAACTGCTGTTTGCCCAGTGTAGCTATTTGCACCAGACAAGATTAATTCTCCCGCTCCTGATTTCGTCAAACCGGAAGCTCCACTCAAAGCTGTGGAAATGGTCTTAGTTCCAGAGGAGACGGTCGCCGAAATACCGCTCGCGCTGCTCAAAGCACCACCACTCAAGGTTGCATCGGTTAAATCAATTGCACCTGAAACTGCGGAGTTCGCATTATTCAAGTTTAAGGTAGACCCAGAAGTCATAGCCAACGAACCCGCAGATATGGCGCCCCCCGTCAAGGTAGTTGCCGTTGCGCCAGAAACCGTCACGACTCCTGCCGTGATTCCGCCAGCGTTGACAGCCAAAGTCCCGCCGTTGGCAATCGTCGCATCCTTACCCGCCGCCCAAGCCGTGGAAGCACCTGCCGCATTTTGCCAGTTGGCAGCCACCCCATTCGCCCAGCTTCCCGCTCCACCCGTCCAATTGAGCAAAGCGAGAGAGGTGACGTCCCCCAAAATAGAAAAATCAGGCGCGGTAATATTCCCAACCAACCCTCCACTTCCCCCTGTGCTAGTCCCCCCATATCCGACAAGCCGAAAGTAGCCAGTAGCACCCTCTGCGATAGTAATCGGGGTTGCCGCCAATGCTGCGGAGAATGAAGAGGCAAAATTAAACGTACTACCAGCAGCTGTAGTCGCAGTCGCAATGGTGCTGTAACTAGCAAAATCTGAGGTTGCACTATAAATCATAGACATTTTGGTAGGTCCTGTACTGCTTATCGACCACGTCCCAGAACCGATACCATTTACAGTTACCGAGTAACCAGAAGAAGCACCGAATTGGAACGCCCAATAATCATTCGCCGTATTTGCGGCAGCTAATGCAGCAGCATCCGTTGTGAATGTACCATATGAAGTAGCACGCCAAGTGCTAGTGGTGGGAGCACTTGTGAGCCCAGTTCCCATTGTAAAATTGCCGACTGTTACACCCGTCGCGACAGACATGCCGGCAATAGCTGTGCTCCCAGTTGGAGCTGGAGTTGTAGTAGAAATTGGAATATCCCAGCCGATTAAAGTTATGGCTTGGGCAGGTTGATACAGCCCGAGGAGACTGAGGGTGAGGATTACGATTTTATTTTTCATAGTTGTTACTCCTCTTTAGACCGATGGTGATACGAGCTTGTTCAACTTTTTTGCTTCCCGCCGAAGTCTTGGGCTGGATTTCCATCTAACGAATTAATTAAACACCATTTTTCGAATAAAGCAATAGACTATTTTGCTTTAATATGAAAAAGTTAGATTTTTAAAAGTATTTGTATATAGTTGTAATGCAGTTGTTTATGTTTATTTTAATGTGATATATAGTATATTCTAGCCTTTTTGAATCGCATATCGTATTGGTGGACGATTGATTTTGGTAGGGACGGCGACCCTTCGCCGTCCATGTTGAACCATCCAACCATCAATCACCTGCATGGTCGGTTAGAGGTTCTCCTTCGCCAAGGCTTCGGAGAATTGCGCCCGACCCTACCAATGTAAACCCGGTAGGGCGGGCTGTCCCTAGCCCGCCTCGCTCAACGCACAAACTCCCAACGCTCACCGAGGCGACCGCAAGATCGGTCGCCTTACCTATTTAAACAACGCCAAGATCGCCGTAATGACCCCTGCATTCACAAAATCGGTCCCGCACGCACCGACCAGTGGCACCACAAGATAAGCGCGCGGGGCCGCCCCATATCGCTTTGTGACCGCATTCAAATTTGCCATAGCGTTGGCCGTAGTTCCCAACATGAATCCTGTAAACCCCGCCCCAATCACCGCTGCATCGTAATTTTTCCCAAAGAACCGGAACACCAGCCACGAACCCAAAATCCAGATCCAAATCGCCTGTACCGCCAGAATGACGACCAGCACGGTGGCCAACCCAGCCAGCTGTTTCAACTGCAGGGTCATCGTCGCCGTCACGAGAAAATAAGAAAGAGCAATGGAGCCCAGCTCCTCGATCCAATCATGCGAAAGCTTGATTTTATGCGCCCCTCCCCTACCCAGATCGTGCCAGTTCCTCAGCAGAGCCGCGACGATCATTGCCCCGATATAGATCGGTAGGGTAAGACCGCTTTTCTGAATCCACTGCCCCACCACCGCCCCCAATGCCATCACGAGAAAGAAAAACTTAAGATGGTTCATCAAACTCCCTACATCCATATCAGGGCGCCCCGCCACACTAATCGGACTTTCCGTCACCTCAGCTTTTTTAACCGATCCAGATCCGACCCGATCGGCGTGCAGGCGGAAACGGGAAATCAGCCGCGCCGCCAAGGGTGATCCCAGCACTCCTCCCATAATGATTCCCGCCAAGGCAGCCGCGGTACCGATCGGTCCGGCTCCCACCACACCCGCCTTTTCAAATGCCGGTGCAAAGGCCAATGCCGTTCCAGGTCCTCCTGCTAGGGAAACCGATCCGGCCAAGGCGCCCACCAGCGGGTTCTGACCCAGCGCCTTGGCCAGTCCCATTCCGATCAGGTTTTGGGAAACCAAAATCAGGCCGCAGAGGAAGAAGAACTTGATGACGTCCGACCCGCCGGCCCGCAGATTTTTCCAAGAAGCCATCCACCCGATCGAAAGAAAGAAGGCGATCATTAGCGGAGTCTGAAGGGTAAGATCGAACTGGAGAGGTTGAGCTCCGAAAAATTCACTCAGGCTGAAGAGAACGCAGAGGAGAAGACCCCCCAATACGGGTTCCGGAAGACAAAGCTCCTGCAAGATTGGGAAAAGTCGGACTAACCCTTTTCCAAGAAGGATTCCACCCGCGGCGATGGCTAAGGTTTCGATCAGGGAGAAGTTCATGCGAGTGCCCATCGTCGGCGGAGGAGGAAAGAACTGCAAATTTTAAATGGTAGGGCGGGCTGTCCCTAGCCCGCCTCGCTCAACGCCCAAACTTCCTACGTACATCGAGGCGACCGTAGGATCGGTCTCCCTACCATCCCTGAAACCAAAAATGCCCAAAACCGATAAAATTGAAAAAATCACAAATACGTGCTAATAAGTACTATTCATATCTCCCGAACTAACTCAGGCGGCAAAGTGAAAGGATTTTGGACCCATATACATCCAAAGTTCCTACACCTATGTTTATTACTAACGCTACTTCATCCATTCGATCTTTCGATTGCTCAACCCACCTACACGCCGGGTCAGGTTTATTATGGACTCAATAGCTACACCGAATACATCGCAGGAAACTTGCCCCTAATCATTACCGCCCCACACGGGGGCACCGACTCCGCCTCCGCTCTCCCCAACCGCACTTACGGGACAACATCCACAGATTCGAACACATCGGAGCTTTCCCGAGCGATCCGAACGGCCTGCTTCAATCGCTTTGGCAGGTGGCCGCACGTCATCATCTGTCGGGTGCCTCGGACAAAGATCGACTGTAACCGGGAAATCGTGGAGGGAGCCCAAGGAGTTGCTGCCACGGAAGCGATCTGGAACGAGTACCATAACCTCATCCGCATGGCAAAGGAGTCGGTCACGAGTAGCTACGGTCGAGGCCTACTCATTGATATTCATGGTCACGGGCACACTCTTCAAAGGCTGGAGGTTGGTTATAATCTTTCTACCGCGACTTTAAACAAAAACTCCTTTTACTCATCTGATAAGAATAGCTCCTGTGTCCGCGAGTTGGCCAATCGCACACGGGTCTCGTTCGAGGAATTAATCCGAGGGTCTTACAGCCTCGGCACCCTTCTCGATGCTCGAGGCTATCCAAGTGTCCCCAGTCTGGCACTTCCTAACCCAGGCAAGGATATAAGCGGTGCCGATAACGATTATTTTTCCGGAGGTTACACGGTGGAGACTTATGGAACCATGAGCCCGAACACGGGCACAATCAACGCCATCCAGATCGAATGCAATTACACCGGAGTGAGGGATTCTTCGACGAATCGGGCGGCTTTTGCCGCCGACTTAACCGACGCTCTGGATCTTTATTTCCCAATTCATGTGGGCATGAATCTCAACACACTGGCTCCACCCCCCTCGATCAGCCGTTTTTCGGATACGACGATTAACGAAGACAATTCTACTTCCCCGCTTTCGTTTACTCTTAGTGACCCTTCCTCCATGGTTGCCGCCACCTCCTCCAACAGTTCCCTTCTTAGTTCCACGGGATTGTCTTTTGGAGGAACCGGTGCGAATCGAACCTTCACGATTACCCCGCAAGCGAATGCGTTCGGATCCAATGCTATGGTTACAGTTACCGCCACCACTCCCAGCGGAGGCATCGGGGTCGAGTGGTTTTATCTTACGGTGAACCCAGTGAATGATGCCCCGATCTTTTCCTCTGTGGCGAATCGGACCATCAACCCCGGAGTTTTCCTAACCATTCCTGCCAGTGCGACCGATGTGGAGGGAGCAAGCTTGGGTTATGCCCTTGTCTCTGGACCCGTAGGTTGTTCTGTGGATTCCACGGGAACCTTTACATGGAGGCCGACGATCGCCCAGGCGGGCACTACCTACCCTGTGGCGATCCGTGCCACGGAAGACGTAACCGGAGGATTGAGCTCTACCCTCAATTTCCAGACGACCGTGAATCCTGCGACCGCTCCGCAGGTTACCCCCTCTTGGATCTCGGGCGCTGAAGGATCCTCTTCACCCCAGTTGCAACTTTCCATCAGCGGGCAGGTGGGACCCGATTATACCGTGCGGACGTCGGAAGATCTGGTGAAGTGGGAGAATATTGGCACGGCAACACCCACGACCTTCCCCTTCCTATGGACCGATGCGAATGCGTCGCAGTATCCAAAGCGTTTTTATCAGATTCGACTCGGACCGTAGGTAGGGACGAGTACCCCTACTCGTCCATGTGAGTTACCGATCATTGTATCGCCCGACCCTAAACATGGACGGCTAAGCGTAGCCGTCCCTACCATGTCGTATGCGAGGTATCATCTTGTGCGTACTTTTTCTTGGTAGTTGCATCAGCTATTCTGCCGAACCGATGCGCATCGGCGTCTACTCCCACTCCACCAATTCCACTAAGGCCGCCCAGATTGTGGGGATCTTTACTAACATCCTCACGCCGGAAAAAGGATTCCAAATTCAACGCGTGGATCCTGCCGGCATTCGATCCGGCGTTCTTACAAACTTAAACGTTCTGATTATGCCGGGGGGTTCGGGAAGCAAGCAGGCCACCAACCTTGAAATGTCGGGCCGAGAAGCGATCCAGCAGTTCGTCAAAAACGGCGGAGGCTATGTTGGCGTCTGCGCCGGCGCGTATCTGGCCTCCTCCCACTACTCTTGGTCTCTCAATCTCATCAACGCGCAGGTGATCGATCGCCAACACTGGGCCCGTGGAAAAGGAAACGTGACCCTGACTTTGACTCCCCTAGGAGAAAAGGTTCTTGGCCATCCTGAATTAGAGGTGGAAGTCTATTACGCCCAAGGCCCTCTCTACGGCCGTGGCACCAATGACACCCTTCCCGCTTATGAGGAGTTAGCCGTTTATAAAACCGAGGTAGCCAAGGAAAATGTACCCGCGGGAGTGCCCATGGGCGTAATGCTAGGAACTACAGCGATCGCCCGAGGCGAATACGGAAAAGGCCGAGTCATCTGTTTCAGTCCCCACCCTGAAAAACTATTTCAGCCGATTTACCATCTGATCGAGAATGGAGTCCGCTGGGCTGCAGGAAAGGAGCCGATCCCAGTCAGCGAGGCCGAATGGGCGAAACGTCCGAAGCCCGGAAAGCCAGAACCACCCGTGACAGAAGATTAGGTAGGGACGGCGACCCCTCGCTGTCCATGTTGAAACGCTCAACGATCGGCGAGCAACATGGACGGCTAAGGGTAGCAACCCCTACCGAACCAAATTCCTACTCTTCGGTTTCGCCAGTCTTCTTTTCGTCAGGTGTAGATTTAGTCGCTTCCACTTTATCCGCTTTCCCCGGATCCATAACCCGTGGAATCACCTTAACCTTCATTCCCTTTTGCAATTCCTCCACCTTGCCTTCGACTCCATCGATCGTGATCTTGCTATTTTCCGCAACTTGAAAAGCCACGACTTTATTGGTTTTTTCCGGAGTGACGACCCACTGATTGTCATCCAATCGAACCGTAAATCGCTTATTTTCCGGCTTGGTTGAGTAAATTTTGCCCGTTCTGGCTTCACTCACCTGATTGAGCGGTGCCATTTTCTTTTTCTTTGCGGGGGCTTCCTGTGCCGGAGCGCATGCGACTGTCGCAAGCAGGGCGATCACGATTGTATGCAGTATGGGTTTCATTTGTTTCTCCTTTTAGGTTAGAGCCGAGCGATCAACAGCTCCCGCTGATAGATCATCTCCTTCGGCAGTTCATGGTAAATTTTTAGATAAAGTTCATTTTGAAAGACCAGTTCGCGTCTCCACGCATCTGGGTTGATTTCCATCATCTCCGCAAAACGTTCCGGAGTCATCCCCTCAATTCCTTTGAGCTGAATGTCCTCATAACGCGGAATCCAGCCGATCGAGGCCTCCCGTGCATCCTTTTGGCCGTGGCAACGACCCACAATCCACTCCAACACACGCATGTTTTCACCAAAACCAGGCCAGTAGAACTTGCCGTCGGCATCTTTCCGGAACCAGTTTACATGAAATATACGCGGCAGGATTTTGATCCGTTTGCGCATATCCATCCAGTGATCAAAATATTCTCCCATATTGTAGCCACAAAACGGAAGCATCGCCATCGGATCGCCCCGAACCTGACCATGACCCCCAACGGCTGCCGCCGTCATCTCCGAGCCCATCGATGCCCCGACAAACACTCCGTGAAACCAGCTGAAGGCCTGAAAGACAAGCGGTATGGTAGAGGCTCGGCGACCCCCGAAAATAATCGCACTGATCGGAACGCCCAAAGGATCATTCACTTCTTTGGCTAAGGCAGGGTTATTGATGGAGGGGGACGTAAACCGGCTGTTGGGATGAGCTGCCGCTTTCCCACTCTTGGGATCCCAGGGTTGCCCCTGCCAGTCGATGAGGTTGGGCGGAGGAGGATTATCTTTTCCCTCCCACCAAACATCACCATCCGGAGTCCGGGCCACATTGGTGAAAATCGTGTCACGGGACATTGCTTTCATGGCATTGGGGTTGGACTTCTCATTGGTTCCAGGCACCACTCCGAAATAACCGTTCTCAGGATTAATGGCTCGAAGGCGTCCATCTTCTCCTGGCTTCATCCAGGCGATGTCGTCCCCGATGGTCGTTAATTTCCATCCTTGGTAAGAGGCGGGCGGAATCATCATGGCGAAATTCGTCTTTCCGCAAGCAGACGGGAAAGCCGCGGCCACATAAGTTTTCCGGCCCGTCGGATCCTCGACACACAGAATGAGCATGTGCTCAGCCAGCCACCCTTCATCCCGACCGAGGAAGGAGGCGATTCGAAGGGCAAGGCACTTTTTCCCAAGCAAGGCGTTTCCTCCATACCCCGAGCCGACGGATATGATCTCGTTCTCCTCTGGAAAGTGGGAGATATAACGACGCTCTGGGTTGCAGTCTAAAACAGAGTGGGTACCGCGATTGAACTCCTCCCCGGACCCCAAGTGATCCCAGGCCACTTTTCCCATTCGGGTCATGATCCGCATATTGAGCACGACATAGATTGAATCGGTGAGTTCAATTCCCACCTTTGAGAGGGGAGAACTTGGTGGCCCCATAAGATAGGGAATGACAAACATCGTTCTCCCCTTCATCGAGCCCGCTAACATTCCCCTCAGTTTTAGTCGCATGGCCTTGGGCTCCATCCAGTTGTTGGTTGCCCCAGCCTCTTTTTGCCTTCGTGTACAGATAAAGGTGCACTGCTCTACACGGGCGACGTCATTCGGATTGGAATGGTGATAGTAACAGTTCGGCCATTTTTTGGGATCGAGAGGAATGAGGACCCCCTGTTGAACTGCCTGATCGGTCAGGTACTTCCTCTCACCCTCTGAACCATCACACCAAAAAATATGATCCGGTTGGGTCAGGGCAGCGGTCTGCTCCACCCACTGTTTGACCCAATCATTGGAAGGCGAAGTCTTGCCGAACTGATCCGTCGGCAAAGTCGGTTGAATCTTTGTCACTCCCGAATGGTCGGCAAACGCATTCGATTGGCAAACCAGACAATGCAAGTATCAGATATCAAATCGTGCGGATGAGATTACCTTGTACTAATTGCCTAGGGCTTTTTCCATTCGTAAGTCATTGATCATTAAATTTGCATCATGCCCCACATTCGGCACTTCCACCTTGGTCCAGTTGAATTTCCAACCCTTTTGCTTTGCCAGTTTCTGGCCGTATTCGAAGAAGACTCGCCCTCTTTCCAACCGAACCTTGCCTTCACGATTCGCCTCGGCTGAAGCATCGAAGTTTTCCCCCTCCGCAAGGGTGTCTGCCATTCCCAGATAAACCGTCATTGGGGTCTCTAGCATTTTTTTGAACCGTCCCTCATTCTGCAACTCGTTGGGCAACTTTCCAAAGCCGTATCCCCAATCCCAATCCAACCGTGGAAACGCATACGTCCCCGCATTGGCGGCCACCACCCGTTTGGCGGTGACAGGTTCCATGGCCACATAACGGCTGAGAAATTGCCCGCCTCCGGAGTGTCCAATCAGATAATGATCCCGCTTCGGATCCCCCTCCCGCTTCAGGATGGTCTGGATGACGTCAGTTGCTATGGGAAACGACCAACCCTTCCGATCCCGCAATTTTCCATCCTTGGTCAAAATTCCACCCCACGAGTACAGGTGAGCTAAAAACCGTTCCTGATCAAAAAAAGGTGCCGCCACCATGGCACGATGTTTATCCGCCAAAACGATGCTCCAGTTCCGATAGTCCTCCGCATTCCTTTTGGCGCCGTGAAAAACAAAAAAGATCGGCCCATTGGAAAAACCCTTCGGTTTGTAGGTAAACACTTGGATGGCCCGATCTCCTTCGCCCACGCTGACCTCTCCTTTTCCTTCCGGGGCGACTACCGGAGAAGCGGAGCTCATCTGAACGAGCTGAAGGATTCCCAAAAGGAAAAGGAGGGCAAATTTCACGGGATTAGGACGCCTTTCCCACAGCTTCAACGAGGTTTTTCTGCAGCGTTTCGGAGCTTACTTCCCCCTCCCATCGACTGATGGCAATGGTAGCAACCCCGTTGCCGATGAAATTTGTCAAAGCCCGACACTCGCTCATAAAGCGATCAATACCCACAAGGATGGCCAAGGATTCCAGAGGAATACCAGGAACCGCCTCCAGCGTGGCAGCTAAGGTGATGAAACCCGCCCCTGTCACCCCGCTAGCCCCTTTGGACG
>Ga0214923_10003234_pt1 | contig 20601 bp, 26 predicted proteins | sample LL1510_MetaG_FD_177993 | JGI IMG/M metagenome (GOLD analysis project Ga0214923, IMG submission 177993) | Freshwater microbial communities from Lake Lanier, Atlanta, Georgia, United States - LL-1510 | ecosystem: Environmental > Aquatic > Freshwater > Lake | place: USA: Georgia | collected...
GTAGAAGCCCACCTCGGCATCGAACCCGCGCCGCGCGCGCCCGTAATCACGATGAATCAGCGGGTAATGCGCCTCGCAATACCCCGGCTTGGCCATAACAAGCGCACATCCGGGATATCGACAAGGGGTGGGTGCGCGATGAGGCATTGGGTTCTAAATGATCGAAAAGAATTGAGAAAAATCTGCGGAAATTTGCTTGGCTTTCGTCGCGAACAGAGCGTGAATGCGGTTGTCGCTTGACAAGTAACCCACCACCAAGGAGCCCCCAATGACCCAGACAATTTCCCGCGCCGCACTATCTCCCGACGAGATCGCCCTGTTGCTCGAATCGATCGCCCTAGACCACCTGTTCATCGAAACCCTGCAAACCCGCCACCGTGACAGCCTGGACTTCCACGACGTCAGCGTCTGGGGCGTGAAGAGCGCCTTGCAAGCCGCGTTTGACGCTGGCCTGCGGGCAGCAGGCGGTGCACCCAAGCGGCCGGTGCGTCGCAGCCGCAAAGCCAACGGTGCACTTTCCGCCAACGGCAGCGCCGCAGCATTTCAAGCCTGAGGCAGCCATGGCCACGACACTCAACCCCAACCAGCAGGCCATCCTGGAGCGCGCCGTACAGGACAGCGCTGGAAAGATTGCCTGGTTCCCCGAACACATAAGGGGCGGCGCCCGCGCCAAGGTGCTCGAAGGTCTCTTAAAACGCGCCCTGATCACGCCCGATGGCGATGACTGGGTGGTCGCTGCCGAGGGCTACGACGCCCTAGGTCTGCCCCGACCGGGTACCTTGCCACCGACCATCACCCTGAACGATCCGGAACTGGAGGCGGATGTCACCAAGGCGGAGGCCAGTTGGCAGACACCCAGCCAGCACAAACCGGTTCGCGCACGGGCAGACAGCAAGCAAGCCATGGTGACTGGTCTGCTGCAGCGCCCAGAGGGCGCCACCATCGCGCAGATCATGGAGGCCACCGGCTGGCAACAGCACACGGTACGCGGCACCCTCGCGGGCACGCTCAAGAAGCGGCTGGGGTTGACCATCCACTCCAGCAAGGAGGCTGGTGGTCAGCGGGTGTATCGCATTGAACCCGTTTCTACCAATGCGGAGGCTGCATGAACGCGCGACCCAACGTCCAACGCATCGACGCGCTGGGGCAGCATCTGGCCGACCAAGGGTTTCGCACCCTGATCAGCCTTTGCCCCGAAATCAAAACCGCCAGCCCGGCGCGCCAGGAGGCGGTGTGCGCCGCGATGCGCGCCAAGGTGCCACCTGCTGTCGACAGCCTGCTCAAAGACACCCAGTTGGCGCCCTGCTTGTCCGAAGCAGCGTTTCACAACGCCGTACTCATGCTGGCACTGGCAGGGGTAAAAGCCTGGCAGGCAACCGCCAAGCGCACAAAGTACAGCAATTCAAAAACAAGAAAGGATCACCATGCCCAGCATGCCGAACAGCATTGAACGCACGCCCGTGACCACTCAATTGGCGACTACTGTCGTTACGTAGCCAGGCTGAGCTGATCGTCATCGGCCGCACCTTCGGGGATGGGCTCATCCACCCGGACGGCCTTGCGACCCGTGAACTCTTCCCAGCGCTTGACGATCACGTCCACGTACTTGGGATCGAGTTCAATGAGCCGCGCACGACGTCCAGTCTTCTCGCAAGCAATCAGCGTTGAGCCTGAGCCGCCAAACGGATCGAGAACGAGATCGCGGGTCTTGCTGCTGTTGCGTACCGCACGCTCCACCAGTTCGACCGGTTTCATCGTCGGATGCAGATCGTTCTTCTGTGGCTTCTTGACGTTCCAGACGTCGCCCTGATCGCGCGCACCGCACCAGTAGTGATCGGTGCCGTCGCGCCAACCATACAAGATCGGCTCGTACTGCCGCTGATAGTCGGCGCGGCCGAGCGTGAAGGTGTTCTTGGCCCAGATGATGAAGGTGGACCAGCGACCACCGGCGGCACGGAAGGCCGACTGCAGCGTGTCCAGCTCCGAAGAGCTCATCGCGATGTAGACCGCGCCCTTGGTGTGGGTCAGGATGTTCGTGCATGCATCCAGCAGGAAGCTGCCAAAGCCTTCACCCAGGTTGTCGTTCATGATGGGGCGGTTCTTACCGCGCATCTTGTCCTTGGCAGTGTTGGCGTAGTTCACGTTGTAGGGCGGATCGGTGAAGGTCATGTCGACCAGTTCGTCGCCCAGCAACGCCGCGTAGTCATCGGCCTTGGTGGCGTCGCCGCACAGTAGCTTGTGCTCGCCCAGGATCCAGATGTCGCCAGACTTCGAGATTGGTGTCTCGCTGACCTCGGGCACGGCATCTTCATCGGTGAGGCCATCCCTCGTGGCTTCCTCACCAGCAATCAGTGCTTCCCACTCCTCTGGCGAGAAGCCGGTCAGGCCGAGGTCGAAGCCAGCGTCCTTGAGTTCAGCCAGCTCAATGCCAAGCAGCTCATCCTCCCAGGAGGCGTTCTCGCCGATCTTGTTGTCGGCCAGGATCAGGGCACGCCGCTGCGTGTCGGTCAGATGGTCCATGGGCACCACAGGCACCTCGGTCATCCCGAGCTTGCGGGCTGCCAGCAGCCGTCCGTGGCCTGCGATCACGTTGTTCTGGCCATCGATCAGGATCGGTGCGCCCCATCCGAACTCTCGGATGCTGGCGGCGATCTGCGCCACCTGCCCATCTGAATGCTGCTTGGCATTGCGGGCGTAGGGGATCAGCACATCGACTGCGCGGTATTCGAGTTTCAGAGGATTCATGTGGGCGCCAGAAATGAAAAAACCCGCGCCGGCAGAGTCGGTCGCGGGTTACGGGGTAGGCGTCATACGGTGCGGGTGCACTGCTCAAGACGCTGTCCAGAAGATAGCTGAAATACTACGCCATCGAAGCTGTTTTGTTGCAGGCCGTTTTCGGGCTGATCTGGACATTCAAGGCAAGACAAAGACAACCAGCCAACGCATTACCCTAAATTGCTCAGGTTTTTGGATGGCATTGCGCAGCCTGCAGAGCCATTGAGCTGGACCGCGACCAGTTCCAGTGCCCGCTGCCAGCGCCGCCACGCCGTGGTGCGGTCGCAAGCGAAGCGGCGTGTGATCTCGCGCCAGCAATAGTTGTCGGCGCGCATCCACACCAGGTGACGCTGCTCGACCTCCAACCACTGCACCCAGCGCATGACTTCGAGCATTCGATCAATGGCTTGCGGACTCGGCGGAAACGGGCGGTAGCCTTGATCTTCTAGCCCGAGCATTTCCCAGGGCTGCCGCACGATCTGCGGCCAGGTGTTGAAGTAGCCCTGAACTCGGACGGGTGGCAGGCGACGTGCAGTAACCACTGCTTCGTGAAATCGCGACGCGACGTCCTCGATCGTCCAAGAGATGTCATGTCGTTCCACGTGAACGCCCCCCAGATCCGTAAAGCCGCTCCCCGATGCGGCGAATGAATTCACGCTCGATGAAGTCCAGACGCGTGTCCGACTCACTAACGACCAAGATGTGTTCCTCCCGCCAACCGCGCTGTTTGACGACCTCGACGTCAACGCTTTCCGGCTGCATGCGACCAAGCGGGCAGCGGTAAGGGGGTATTGGAGTTCTCATGTCATGCCTCCCGCTCATTGATGGACTGGGACGCCCAATGCAGGATTGCCAGCGCATCAGCCTCGTTGTCGTCAGTCGGCACATGACCAAGCCTACGCATCGCTGTAATCATTTCGTCCTTGCTCGCGTTGCCCTTTCCGGTGGCGTGCTTTTTGATCGTGCCGACCGGTACGCCCTGATACGGAATCTGGTGGTGCTCGCACCAGCTGGTGAGCGTGGCGAGGAACCCGCCGTAGGCGTGCGCCGCATCGGTCGAGACATGCCGACGAACCTCCTCGAAATGAAGCGAGTCGATCCCACCTGCGTGCGCCTTCAGCTCGGTAAGCCAACGCTTGAAGCGCAGAAATCGCATGCCGCCGCCCTCAAAGCGCTGCGGCCGAAAGCTTTGGGTGTCGCTCGTGATGGCGCCATCGGGCGTACGCAGTGCCCAGCCCGTGGTGGTACCCAGGTCGAGGGCAAGAATCGTTGAAGTCATGGTCACCGTCCCTTTCTTTGACGGGACTGACGGATCGGACAGGTTCTGTCGAAACCCCCCATGAGGCGCGCGCGTATGCGCGTATAGAGGGTTACGAGGAACTGCGTCAGATCCGTCAGTCCGATGTGTTGGCATAGGCTTTCAGTTGTCCGAGTACGGGGTGTAGCTGGGTACCGTGGGGTGCTTGAGACCCAATCCGCGAAACCCTCTCAACCCGGTTGTGTTGCGCCATTTCTCGATCCCGCGGGTGAGCAGGAGATCCGAGAAGCGCTTCTGCGAGCCGATGAATTCGCCTGCCGAATCGGCCCACTGCTTCCAGTCGGTAAAGAGCTCGGCGGTGAGCGACTTCGCATTGGGTTCGCTCACGCAGCGCTCCTCCAACCAACGTCCGAGGGCATCCTCAGCCTCGAAGTACTCCTCGGTGGCATCGAGAACCTGCTTAGGTGGATCCAGCCTGCCAATGCGCTGCCACTCCAGGCATCCCTGAACCGCCCATGCGAGGATGCCGTCGCGCTCAGCCAGAAGTTTTTGTTGCAGGTGCTTGTCGCGCTTCTCAGGCGGTACCGTGATCGTGAAAGGGATCAGGTGCAGGCGGCGCTTCATGGCCTCGTCGATATTGCGGATCGCTGGCTTGTGGTTGCCTGCCACAAAGAGCTTGAACTGCGGGAAAAACTCGAAGAAGTCCTGACGCATGAAGCGCGCGGCGATCTTGTCGCCCCCGGTCAAGTTCTTGACCTTGGACTCTGCCCAGCGCCGTCCCTGTTCGGTTTCGATGGCTGCCACAAAGCGCGCGCCACGCAACCCAGCCATATCAGTGGGATGCCGGTCTGTGCGGGTCTCCATGAAGGTGTCCATCGGCGCATTGGTCGCGTAATCCCCAAGGATCGTGGCTAATGTGTTCACGAACACCGACTTGCCGTTGGCACCGGTGCCGTAGAGGAAGAACAAGGCGTGCTCTCGGGTCGATCCGGTCAGCGCGTAGCCGACCATGCGCTGCAAGTAGGCCTGCAGTTCCTTGTCGCCTCCCGTCACCTCATCGAGAAATTGCAGCCAAATCGGGCAATCCCCACCGGAAGTGGCAGTTGTGATCTTCGTCATCCTGTCGGACCGGTCATGCGCACGCTTTCGGCCTGAACGGAGGTCGGTTACGCCACCCGGCGTATTGAGCAGCCACGGATCGGCGTCCCACTCGTCGGTCGTCGCCGCATGCCTGCGGTCAGCCCGGGCCAGCCGTTCAACGCCGCTAACCGTACTGGCGCTTGCAAGCTTTGCTGCAACCTTTGGGTTGGCGGCCTTCAGTGCGGCGTGGCGGCAGACGCAGCGGATCAGATCTGTCGCCGCAAGCGTGTCCTCGGTGCGCCAGCGACAGCCGTCCCAGACCAGCCAGCGACCCCAGGTGGCAACGTAACGCCAGTCCCGGTGAAAGCGGCGCGTGAAGGCCAGGGCGAGCGCATCTTCCGTGCCCCAGACCGACTCGTCGGTACTCGCCACAGGTTCATCGTCGGCGGTGACGTCGTGCATCTGCAGACGTGGGCCGTGGGCGAGGAAGGCGCCTATGTCGAACCCCTCTACGATTGCATCTGCCGCATCCCATCCCTCCGCAGCCTCCTCCGGCGGATAGAGGATGTGGCAGGTCCGCGCACCGGCAGACAAGATGGCCTGAGCCGCATGCGCTGCGTACTCCCAGCCCGGTTTGTCGCGGTCAGGCCAAATGAGGACGGCCTTACCCGCAAGCGGCGACCAGTCGGTCTTTTCGACCGGAGCATTGGCGCCGTGCATCGCGGTAGTGGCGACGATGCCGGCGTCGATGAGCGCCTGCGCACACTTTTCACCCTCGACCAATACCACCTGGCTGGCGCCCACCAGTCCAGGCTGGTTGTAAAGCGGTCGCGGGTCAGGCGGGGCCATCTTGCGACGCTTCGCATCCCAAGGCCGGAACTCCTTTTTCCGCCCCTGGGGGTCGTAGCGATACACAACAGCAATCAGACCGCCAGCCGCATCCAGGTAATCCCACTTGGCAGTCGCAGGCCCAAGATCGTCGACCGGCGCTTCCTTCCGAGTCTTGCGTGTGGGCGTTGGCGGTGTACGTCCAAGCAGGTCAGCAGCCGCATCCAGTACCCGTGGGAAGTCTGCGTGGACGTCCATGCCGCCGTGAGCTGCGATCAGGTCAAAGATGTCGCCGCCGTCTCCGGTAGCGCGATCGGTCCAGAGGCCCGTTTTCTCGCCTTCAAGAACAACCTCCAGGCTGTCACCGGGACTACCGAGCACATCGCCGATCAGGAATTTGCCGCGCCGCTTCTTGCCGGCGGGGAACATCGAAAACAGGACCGACTCCAGCCGTGAAATCAGGTCAGACCGAATCTGGTCTCGCTGAGCCTGTCGATCGACGTCTGACGATATAGGGGTGTCATTGAAGTCAATCATGCTGACTCCCCACCGTCAGATTCGCTCCGATGCAGAACGGCAGAGCTTTGCGTCGCCCACACCGACAGTTCTGACAGCCGATACCGGACCAGCCCTCCCATCAGGTAATGGGGGATCCGGTACTTTGTTCGCATGGCGTGGTCGGCGAACCAGTAGTACGGAAGGCGTAAAGCGGCAGCCGCCTGCTTGGCATCAATCATCGGCTCCACTTGTTCAATGGGCACTTTCTTGCTGTTCATGGCTCAGCCCTCCAGCACCGGTCCTGCCACGAGCACATCCGGCATTCGAAATGGGTGGAGTCGTGATACGCCCGAGGCAGCAGCTCACCGGCATCGGTAGCTCCGATCACCTTGATCGCCCGGTCCGACATTCGCTGGGCGAGAGCCGCATCGAAGGGCACGAGCTCCGTGTAGATCTCCATCGTGTCGGCGTTGATCGCCGTGAAGATCGCCGGGTGCTCATGCAACTGCAGATAGGCCTGATAGAGCACCACCTGCGCGTGGTAGACCGGCTTGGAGACCGCGAGCTTGTTCTTCTCGAGGTCGCGCCACGACTTGGAGCCGAGGCACTTGCACTCCCATAGCGCGGGATACGCAAAGCCATCCGGCCCGCCGACGATCACGCCGTCGATATGACCCTGAAGCCGCCCGTCGATTGCCGAGAAGCCGAACTGCTCTCCGTTGGCTTTGCGCGTGCGCAGGTCGAACCCGCCAGCCCGCAGCCACGCGACCATGCAGTCCTCCATCACGTGGCCGCGCTCGAAGATCCGCAGGATCCGGCCGTCGGTCTCACGACCTGGGTCGACCGGCGCCCTGGCGAACTCGTATTGCAGAGCGCGCTCGCAGGACACCCCAAGCCGGGAGGCGCCGAGGTATTCCCGGGGTGACTGCGACGATCGCATCCGTTGCAGGCCGGCATCGACCAGTGCGGTGACCTGGCCTGGAATGCTTGTCGAGGAGTTGAAGTCGATCATCGCTTCGCCTCCTTGCTTTCTTCCCATGGGAGGTCGTCCTCCAGATCGGCGAACGGGTTAGCCATGGGATCAGCCGTTGGCGCCATACCGCGCACCGGCGGAAACTTGGTCGTCTCGTGGTGCTCGACCATCGCCTCGGTGTAGCAGGTGACGATCGCGTCGACCACCTGCATCGCCTCGGCTTCGGAGTAGTGCCCCAGGGGCTTATCGAACCCGATTTCACTGGCCGCCTCGCCAAAGGACTTGAGGCACTTCCTCATTGCGCCCAGTTCGATGTCAGACGGATCGATCATGGCCACCTCCGTCTTGTCCTTGACGCCGTCCAGGACCCGCGTCCAGTTGCCGTAGAGCGCGTGGAACGCGTCCTGGCACCGGCGCGAGCAGAACACCCAGTCGATGGGGTAGCGCCGCGGGTGGCCAATGCCATGACGGTTGTCCGTATGGCCGTACCCGCGCGCCTGTCGTGTGCAGACCCAGCATTTCACGTATCCCCCTCACTGAGCCCAGGCCGGTTTCCCGGGCGCGGTGGGGCGTTGTGTGACGGCCGCAGCCGCTGGTGCGCCCGTGGGGGCCTGGGAGGCGAACGACGCAGCCGTGGGCCGCGTAGGCGCTCCAGTGGCGCCGGCTCCGCCGGTGCCCCGTGCATAGTCGGGATGGTCCGGCTCGACGGCGAGCTTCACCACGTTTTTCAGCTCGCCGCGGCCGCCCTTCTCGACATCGATGCGCGCGACAAACTCGAGCCCGTCCAACTCATGAAAGCCCGCAATGCGGCGGGCAGCAGCGGCCTGCGGCGAGTTGTCCTGAGGCCGGATGTTGCGAGCGCTGTTGAGCGCGGCGCGCACGAAAGTGCGGCCCATATTTCCCCAGTTCGGACCCTTGGGGCTTTGCAAGCCAATGTTTGACCACATCTTGCGACGGGCGAATTCGCCCTCGAGGATCACGAACTCGCAGGACAGGTAGACCGAGCCGGTCTCGAAGCTCTGGGTGGCGTAGCCACCGTTCCAGCCCTGCGCCGGGTCATCGAAGCCACCGGGTTTGATGGTCATGCGGACACGGGCAACCGTGCCCTTGGGGATCGGGTCGAAGGTTTGCTGCTGTTCGGCATCGTTGAAATCGTTCCAGGCGGACATGGGGTTACTCCTTGTTTGATTGGGTGTGGGTGGCGGCGGCGCACTTGTCGATGAGCGCGCGCAGATCGGGGGGCTCCAGCAGATCGAGCTGGCCGGAGCGGTCCTTGGCGGGGAAGCCATAGGGATTCATGGTTTGGGTAACGAAGGCGCGGTAGGACGAGCTGTCCTCGGCCTTGATCTCGGCGAGCGTCACGACCTCATCGACGATGCCTGGCAACTCAGCTGCAGTCTTGGCACCTTCGATCTGCGGCACGAATACCTTGCGGTTGAAGTCATCCATGCGCTCGTCGAGAATCGAGACGAACACGACGTGCTTGCCGCGTGCGTGCTGCAGGTGCATGAGCGCGCCCAACATCTCGGTGCCGAGCAGGCCGTAGGCGCCGCGCGTATCGGGCTTGCCGGTACGCTCGGACATCGCCTGCGGTTGGGCCTTGGCCCAGATCAGCGCCAGGCGCGCAAGAACGGTGATGCTGTCGACGAAGTAGGTGTCGTATTTGGCCAGCTGAGCCGGATCTCCATAGCGCTCGCAGACATGCTGGTAGTGCGCCTCCGAATACGGCGACTCGGGAGGCAGCGCCAGATTGGGGCCGGCCAGAAACACCACCAGGTCACGGAACTCGGGCCAGGTGGCCGGGCGGACGCAGTCGCCACGCCAGTCCTTGACGGCAAGATCGCCGGCTTCGAGATCGACAAAGAGCGTGGTCGCCTCAGGCAGCGTTTTGAGCTGAGTGGTCTTGCCGATGCCGCTTTTGCCGAGTAGCACCAACTTGACGCCCTTCTTCTCGCGCAGCCGCTGGTCTGCAGTAATGATCGGAAGTGCCATCACGCCACCTCCTTGAGCTGCTCGACGACCGCCGGATTCCAGAGAATCTGGTAGCCGCTGTGACCGTTACGTGAAAACGGCATGGCCTCGGCCCACGCCTTGCCGGCGTCGGTGAGTTCCCATTCGTCGCGCTCGTTACGGAACTGGAATCCGAGGGTTGCGAGGCGCTGGTTGGTGGCCTTGGCAGATGACCCGGCCAACTTTCCCAGCTGCGTCGCGTTGTGCGAGCAGGTGGGCTCATTGGCAGCCGGCAGCGCACGGCGCAGCGTCTCGATCACCAACCCGGTGTTTTCCTGGATGCAGGTGAGCGTGGCCGCCATGGCGATGCCGGCTTTCACGCCCGGCACCTTGGCAACGGCGTCACCGATCAACAGGAGGGAGGAGACCCGATCCTGAGTCGGAGCCGGCAGGGCTGCCACCGGGGTCGCTGAGTAGGCGCCGGTCTTGCGGATCGAGGGGAGGACCTCGCTGGTGACCCAGCGCTTGAATCGCTTCGCGGCGTCCTTGGTACTGCCGAGGATCAGCGCGTACAAGCCGGACTCGTTGACATGGTTCTGCCTCTGGCGTCCGCCCGGGGTAAGGGTGTCCAGTTTCTGGACGTCCTCTGAATCCACATGGCTGTCGAGTGCTTGCCGTGGGTTACCGAGCTCCAGAGCAGCACAAGCGTCGCTGGCGTTGAACCAAGGCTGGCCGACCTCATCGACCTGCACACGCAGGGCGTGGGATTCGAATTGGAAGGGAATGAGGGTGCTCATGATCATTCCTTCCACGCGATATCAGTCATCCGGTCCGCACCGAGCGCGCCGGATTTGCGGGCGTTCTGGTACAGATCCTCGATCGCCGAGCGACGGCGGCTGACGATGGATTGCTCCTCGGATGCCAGTTGGAGGGCAAACGCCAACTCATCGACGGTTGCCTTCTCAGTGGGGACGGAGACCTCCTCACCGGCGCGGTTGCGATAGCGGATTTCGTCGGGCAGGTGATCCGCATAAAAAGAGCCGACGCGTTTGCGCAGGACAAGCTTGTTCAGAAATTTCATGATTCAGTCCTCGGATTCGGCGGTCAGGTCATAGGAGGCCTTGCCGGGTTTGACGGTGCGGGCGGCTGCAAACTGTTCGCGCAGCGCCGTGGGCCAGTTGGTGAAGCGGGACTCCGGTACGCTGAACTCGACGTCCAGGTAGTCCTCGATGCGATCGCCGCTGGCAGCAATGCGCTTGGCCATCTCTGCCAGTTGCTTCTGATCCCAGGTGACGCGTTTGGGCGTGTCGACCGTGACGCGGATCGGTCCGTCCTGGAAATGGACGGTGCCGAAGTCCTTGCCAGCCTCGGATCGGGCTGTCCGCTCCTGTTCGGCGTACCGGCGCTTCATTGCGTTGTGGGTTTTGGCTTGCGCCTTTTTGACCCACTCGACCAGCTGTGCGAGGTTGAAATGAATTTCGCGCAGCTGTTCAGCGGGCAACGCTGCCAGGTCGGCCTCCGTCATTGCGGTCAGCCGGTCAGGGAAAATGGTGATGTCGGTCATGACCATCCCCCTCACTGGTACGCACGAGCGGAGGTCGAATAGCGAGAGACCCGCCGTTCGAAGGCCTCAACTTCGGCGATCAGGTAGGTGACCCGGGCGCCGAGCTTGCAGAAGACGGGGCCAAGATGCTCTTGGCGCCAGCGGCGCAGGGTCTTGACGGAAAGCCCCCAGCGTGCGGCGAGCTCGTTCTCGTCGAGGGCGATGCGCGTTGCACCATCCGGGAGGGGCCGGATCAGATTCCGACTGGGTTGAATAGGTGGGGCTTGGTTTTGCATTTGGAGCACTCCTTTTGTTGAAGTGCTCCTACTTTCTTGCAGCAGGGCTAGCGATATTTCGCAGCCTTCCCGCAGAAATTACGCAGAAATTACAAGCGCCTGTTCCTCAGGTGGTTTCGGATTCCGCTGGCTCGTCGCCAGTTGCCTGCGCGGAACCCAAATAGTCGGGCTTGCCGATGTTCAGTTCCCAAACACGAGGCTTGTCGTTGCCATCGGCACCACGGAAGTAGGTCTGCCATTCCGGTGCGCCACGGAACAATTCGGCCATCGTGCGGAATGAGACGCCCGACGCAACTTCGATCTGCGCCTTGGTCCATTTGCGCCGTCCGGTTGTCCAGCTATTGACGAAGACTTCGACAACGTCGAGCCAGTCCTTTTTGGTCAACGTCCATGGGTCGGGCCACGGTCCGTGCAGCGTGCCGCTGCGCGCGTCGTCCTTGATCAGGCGCGGGGTATCAGTTGTCGTGGCCTCGGTTTGACGACGACGGATTTCGGCTTCGACCGGCGCCAGGTCAATCACAACCTTCCCGTTGACGTCCTTGGCAAGCGTATCCAGTGACACGACTATGCCGGGCCCCAAGTAGCGACGCGGCCGACCCACCGTTGTCGACAATACGACGGTGAGGCCAAGGTTGGATTGCCGCAGCTTGGTATCCAGCTTGTTGGCGTGTTTAGGTTCCCACAGCTGGGACACCAGCGCCACCGGTATTCGCTGATCGCCCATCCGGTAGTTGCCGAGCACATAGGGCTCCTCGTCATCCACCGTCAACGGGATGTCGATCAGTTGTGACCGGAGCAGTTCGTCGAGCCGCTCGCGCAAGTACCCCTTGCTGATGTCGTAGCGGCAGAGATCTCCTTCGGTCAGATCGTAGCGCTCGCTGCTGAGGTCATCCACCGCCGAAGTGCTCTTGCTATTGAAGCTAACTTTTAGTCGGCGGAACCCCTGTTGGCCATCGTCATCCTCGACTGGGACGGTGATGTAGTCACCCGGAGCCTTTTGCCTGAGCAAACCTTTACTCACCAGATCGGCGGCGGTCAGTCCGAGTGCCACAAGCAGATGTCCATCGACCTCATGGCCCGCCAGATCGAGCAGCTTCATCTCAGCGCGGAACAGAGCAAGGTCGGCGCCGACCTTAGCCGGTTCGACACGCTTCATCACGCCCAGTGAAGTCAGGATGTCCTCACCGCATTGGCGCAGGCGTGGATCAGGCAAGTTCAGCAGATTGCACGAACCCCGGTGATCTACCGTGATGTCAAGTGCGCGCGAATCCTGCTCGCCGTCGAAACGGATCGAAAACGACAGCTTCACCTCGATCACGGAACGGCAGCTGGACAACGGGTTGTGGTCGCCGAAATGCTTGTCGGACACGCTCCAGACGCTGTCGCTATTCGCCATCGCAAAAGTGACGCTGTGCCGTGTATGCCCTAGGGTCACGGTGATCGACGAAATCCATGCGTCCAGGATCACAGCACCCTTAGCGGTTGCGGAGCGCAGGTTGAACGAGCGCTTGAACATGCCCAGCTCGTAGCTGATGGCCCCGACAGGCTGCTTCGAGAGCGGCTTGTCGAATCCGACCGCGACGAAGCGATCCGCGAGGCGTTGCGCCGTGCCGCGCTTGTCCGAGAGCACGTGCACCTTGTTCGCGGCCGGGTCGTACACCAGCGTCGCTTCCAGTGCGGGTGTGAAGACCAGGAGATCACGTCGACGATCCTTCATCTGCCGCAGCAGCTTCATCTTTCCGGGGTGATAGACGACCAGATAGTGCATGCGTCGCTTGGCGGCCGCATCGCCTTCGTCCATCTCGAAGTGAATCAGCTCGCAGTTCTGCTTGGCCTCGTAGTCCAGCTCGAGGATTTCGCCCACGCCTTCGTGCAGTTTTTTCTCGACTTCCGGCGTCCACTGGAAGTCGCGCCCATCGCCGTCGCGCACCGTGAACCCCAGGAACTTCTTGTGCCCGTGGAAATGGTGAGTCAGGTAGATGGTCTCGATCTGGTCGAAAACGCGCGACGCCTTGACGTGCAACCAGATCAGCCGGGTCATCGCATCCGCCGACTTGTCGAAGGTGGCGATCTCCGCGTGCTGTTCGAATTCCAGTTCCCGGTAGGCGTGCTCCAGCATTTCCTCGGTACGGAATCGGACGAGCTGGAGGAGTCGAACGGCCTCCTGATCGGCAATGGTGATGTCCTCGCGCCTGATCTTGAGGATGTGCTCGCGCAGCGCCGCGCGCGCCTGATCGTCAGGCAGGGACGCATCGATGCCGCTGAGCATGGTGAACTTGTCGACCTGCGCCAGCAGCTGGAGCGAGGTGACGGTTGCCGATTCGATCAGCTCGGCGATGTGCTTGTTGTTCTTGTGAGACTTCTGGGCCACTCGATGCTCCTTGGATTGATGCTGAGTGGCCTTCCTCGCTTCGGCACCGTCAGCGCGGTTCGACATTCACGGGATGATTCCCAACATGATCTTGGTCTTGATGCTGGACAACCAGTCCTCGCGGTACTGCAAGGCCAAAGCGTCGAGATTGACGCGACCGACGCCAGCCTTGCGGGCAAGGTCTTCCAGCGAGGTCATGCAGTTGAGCCAGCCCAGCCCATTCGATGCCACCATGGCCGCCTTGTCGGCGGTGGTCACGACGACGACGTTGCTGGGCAGGAGCTTGCTGGCATGGAGCCAGGCGAACAGGTGCTTTTCGCCGTCGTCCAGCGTCATGCAGCCGGGCTGGCTGGTGACCAGTGCGGCCAGATCCCTGCGAGTGACGGGATGCCGGGCCGTGACGCCCGCGTGCAGTTCAGCGGGCGTAACCGCCACATGGCGTGAATCGGTGGGATCGCCGGTCAGCGTTTCCTCGATGCATTTCTCGACTGTCTCAATCGCGAAGTGGTTGCTGATGGCTTTCCAGCATCCCGTTCGGAACGATTCGAGGATGACATTGGTATCCGCGAAAACTCGGATTTTCGGCATACGGCGCTCACCTCATAGCTCGAACGGTGCGGTGAGGTCGTACTGAGCAAACAGCTCGGTCAACCCAGTCAGTCCAAGACCCATGGCCTTGGCAGCTTTGCGAGCCGACAGCCTTCCGTTTTCCAGAGCCTCGTGAAGCATCTTCACGAGGGCGGGGGAGAACCGCTTTGGTGGGCCTGACAAAGATGGCCGCTGCTTCTCTTGCGAAAGGCTGCGCCTGGTGTCGTCACCGATGAGCTTGAGGTTGAACAATCGCCATGCCAGCGTGACGGGAGCGACCCGCAGCACCGCAGCGACTTCGCACAGGTGAGCAATATTGTCCCGATGCTCACGCTCGATCAACTTGTCTAGGGATGCGCGCGGCATCAGCAGCGCTGCGGCGAAACTGTTCGCCAACTGCTCGATTCGCTTGACCTTGATGCGTTCCTCGCTTGAGTTCGATTCCCGATGATCCGGCTTCATCGCATCCCAAGTCAGTGCATGAAAGAGCTCGTGCGCTAGATCGAAATAACGCCGGGCTTCGCTCTCGTTGCGGTTGATCAGGATGACACCCATCTCTTCAAGGTGACAGGTGGCACCCGAGATGGACTGACCATCGGCAGTGTCGACCGTATCGACGAACAGCACCGGAATGTCCAGCTCGCGCTCGATCTTGTCGATCAAGCCTTCGGCTGGAATGACGCCGAGATCCAGCTCGGCAACCAGACTTTCCGCGCGCTCCTGCGCGTCCTCGAAGGAGGACTGCGAAGACAGCCGCAGGGTACGCTTGAGCACACTCGACCGGCTGTTCTGTTGTTCGCGCAACCAGCGAAGCAGGCCGATCCACTGACCAGCCTTGAGCTCAAACCCGTCCAGGCTGTCCTCTGGCACCTCTGGCGCGGCACGCCAGGAAAACTGCGCCTCGCCAGCGACGGCGAACGGGTCGATGAAAAACTCGATGTCGCAGTCAAGCAGGTCGGACAGCATCAACATCTCGTCGGGCTTGAGCGTGCGCTTGCCATTCTCGATGTCGGACACCGATTGGCGGTCATTGAGGCCGAGGCCTTGGGCGAGCTGATCCTGCGTCCATCCCTTAGCCTCGCGCGCCGCTTTGACGCGGTAGCCGATCAGCTTGTGGGAGATCTTTTCGAGCATGGCAGTCACCTCCTAAACCTGCATTCTAATCTTGCGAAACGACTAAAGCAAGATTTTCTTGCGAAAAATGTCTTGCAAGATTGTCAACTGCCCTGCGTTGCCATCCTTTTCGGGGGATCAGGCTCACTATCCATGACGGTTGCAATTCCCCGGAGCCGTCATGAAGAACCTCAAACTTGCCTCTCCCGCGGAGATGGCCCCCAGCGCCCGCGCAGGCGAAATCACCACGATCCTTGCGGCGGCCATCGTCCGCGCCCAAGTCACCGACGAGCCACGCCATAGCGAAGTTCGGCTTGGCTTCTTGCCCAACCAGAGCGTTCATACAACCCCCTATCAAGAGGAGAAGTTGTGATGAACGAGAAGCAAGCGTCCGTAGCTGCGCGGATCGCCGAACTGTCCTGCCTGCCGATGGCAGATCTCTGGACCGTGTGGGATCGGTACTTCCCCCGCCGGCCGGACTACCCGAACCGCACCCACGTAGAGTCCCGCATTGCCTACAAGCTGCAAGAAGAGGTCTTTGGCGGGCTGGCGCCCGAGATCAAGCAGCGGCTTGAAGCCATCGGCGCAAAGCATTCCAAGATCAAGCTCCGCGCCGCTCCACGCGAGTTCGAGTTTGCGCCAGGCACCGTCCTGCTGCGCGAATGGGGCGACCGAGAACATCGGGTGACGGTCACCGCCGAAGGGCTGTTCGAGTACGAGGGACAGCCCTTCAAGAGCCTGACCTCAGTGGCTCGCCAGATCACCGGATCGCATCGGTCTGGGCCGATGTTCTTTGGCTTGGGCAAGGGAGGTGCGCGATGAACGAGATCGCCGCAACACGCACCCGCAAGCGCTGCGCGGTGTATTGCCGGGTGTCTTCCGACGAACGACTCGACCAGGAGTTCAACTCCATCGATGCTCAGAAGGAGGCGGGCCAGGCTTACATCGCCAGCCAGCGGGCCGAGGGCTGGATACCGGTTGCCGACGATTACGACGACCCTGGGTACTCCGGCGGGAACACCGATCGGCCTGGACTGAAGCGATTGATGGCTGACATCGAGCGCGGCCAGATCGACATCGTCGTGGTCTACAAGATTGACCGCCTGACCCGCAGCCTCGCCGACTTCGCCAAGATGGTCGAGATCTTCGACCAGCATGGAGTGAGCTTCAGCGCGGTCACCCAGCAGATCAACTCCGCGACCTCTATGGGGCGGCTGATGCTGAACGTGCTGCTGTCCTTCGCGCAGTTCGAGCGTGAGGTCACCGGCGAGCGCATCCGCGACAAGATCGCAGCGGCCAAGCGTAAGGGCATGTGGATGGGCGGCGTCCCACCCCTGGGCTACGACGTCGACAACCGGCTCCTGGTCATCAACGAAAGCGAAGCAGCAGTCGTGCGCCGAATCTTCGAGGAGATGCTGACCATTGGCTCACCGACACAGATCGCCGCCAACCTGACCGCAGAAGGAGTCACGACGAAGGCGTGGACGACCCAGGAGGGACAGACCCGCAGCGGTGCGCGCATCGACAAGAAGTACCTGCACAAGCTGCTGCGCAACCGCATCTACCTTGGAGAGTTGTCCCACAAGGGAAATTGGTATCCGGGCGCGCATCCGCCGATCATCGATTCGGCCCTGTGGGAGAAGGTCCACCGTGTATTGGCCCGCGATGGACATGCGCGCTCGGTGGAGACCAAGATCCGGTCGCGCACCGATGCCTTGCTTCGCGGCCTTCTGTATGCCCCATCGGGCGAGCGCATGTACCCGACCTACTCGCGTAAGAACGGTCGCAAGTACTTCTACTATGTCTCCAAGTCCGAGAGCCGATTCGGCGCGCCGGGCAAGGGCTATGACCGCTTGCCAGCGCCGGAGATCGAGGCAGCGGTCGTGGCGCAGATCCGGACGGTCCTCACCAGCCCGGAATCCATTGCATCGGTGGTACGTCACATCCAGCGCACCGGCGCGAAGGTCGACGAGGCCACCACGGTGATGGCGATGGGCCGGCTGAACGATGTGTGGGATCAGTTGTTCCCAGTCGAGCGCCACCGGATCGCCAACCTCATGATCGATCGCATCGACCTCGTCCACGTCGGCGAGGTGCAAGGCATCAAGGTGAAGTGGCGGGAACTGGGATGGGACGCCCTGATCGGTGAATTCGCCCCGAGGGAGATCGGCGCCGAACTCTTGGAGATGGAGGCCTGATGGACGACTCCCTGGAAACCTTTGTGCCGCTAACTTTCCGCCGCCGGGGCTCTCGACGGGTAGCCGCCGACGATCGGGACGTTCACGACGTCACCTTGCTGGAGGGAATCGCGCGCGGCTTCTACTGGCAGCACCTTGTCGACAGCGGCGCCATGAAGAGCGGCTCGGACATCGCTCGGGCAGAAGGGCTGCATCCCTCGGTGCCCAACGAGCTGATGCGTCTGACCCTGCTCGCGCCTGACATCCTGAACACGCTGATGTCGGGACGGCAACCGCGTCGGATGAACCTGATCTGGTTCCAGCGCAACCCTCTGCCCGTGGATTGGGAAGCTCAGCGGCGCATCGTACGGCGATTCGAGGAGGCGGCATGAGCAAGAAGCACCGGGGTCGATTCAAGGGCGATCCGGTCACTTACCAACTTCCGAATCCGGCTGGCGGCGTGCGACTGGAGACCTTCGTACCCTGGACCCTGGTGAAGCGGGGGATCAAGAAGCAAGTCATTATGCCGATTGACGCCCCGCAGCAATTCCTGTCGGAGGCAACGAGGGAGCGTGAAGCTCGGGCCGCAGCGCAGGACACCTCGCTGATGCGGGCGCTCGGGTTGGCGCACCACTGGCAGCGCCTGCTGGACGAGCAGCGAGCCGCGTCGGTGGCCGAAATCGCGCGAGCCGAGGGGATGGACGTGACGCAGGTGCGTCGGTTGCTGCGCCTGAACCTGCTGGCACCGGAGGTGTTGGGAATACTGGCTAATTCGTCTAATGTCGCACTGGAGTCAGTAATGCGCCGCCCGTGGCCAAGCAGTTGGGCGGCCCAGACACGTGGATTCCCCGATCGTTTCCCTGGTTGAACTGCTGCTTTCGACCCAATGCGGTCACTCGAGTCTGCCAACTAAATACCCAACAGCAGTCGCCTAAGGCATAAACTAAGTCGCCTACAAAACAACGCTGGCTTGGTCTGCTCATGCTAGGAGAGGCGGAACTTTGAGCAATGAATACGGTCTATCGACTACCCAATTGCGGTACCCTTGCCGACATCAGCAGCCGAGCGAATCTCAGTGTACGTGGTCAAGTAGCGAAGGTAGTCACCGAGTTCAGCTAAGTCGATCTCATGTTCCAGGTAGTCTTTGACTGACACTACGATCGTGAAACTCTCGCAGAAGCGGTCAGTCACTGATGCGGCCACCACGCTGCGAAGGATTTCTTTGACTACGGCCTGTCTTGGCGCCATGAGTTTGCCAAACCCTGTGCCAAGGACAGGGACACGCAGCCGGGGTAGCCCACCACCCTTCTCGGCGATGTGCTGCCAAAGTCCCACAAGCGAGGCTCTCAAGTCATCTATCGAACAGTTGGCGACGCCATGAGCATTCATAGTTGCCATAGCTACCAGATAGGTCGTTCGAGCAGAAACGTTAACTTTTGCCACAGTACCCATCCCGAACAGACGAAGTTTGCCGACATGCTTCTCAGCCTGCGGTAGGACGACATTTGGCTCATTTCTAAGCTGTGCATCTAGTTCGGCGTCTAGGTGCTGAACTGAGTTGTAGTAGCGTTGGGTGAACTGACCTTGAATGCTACGAGGAGATATCAATTCATCTTTGAGCTCTGTATCAAACGTGCGATTCGTCCCGATCACCAGAACGTCAGACCCATCGAAGAGGTCGCCGAGTTCGATAGAGATGGTCAGATCACGTTGCTTTAGTCTTGAACTCACTCGAATCGTCGGCGCTAACGTCGCAGCTGCTATCAACAACGCAAAGACAGCAATCAGGAGGATGACAGTCCAATAGTTCGCCTGCAACCATTGCTGCAGCCAGTTGACGCTGGGCTGGAACAGGGAAATCAATTTCTTAGCCGCCTCAAGGGCAGCAGCGGATCCACCGACAACGGCGAAGAACGACTTCAAAAAGGCCTTCGCCGAGAACTGATTCTTCCAGTAGTGCGTAGAGAAGAGTATGCGGAAATATGCCCTCAAGATGCGACTCCTAGACGGGCATAAACCTCATTCTTGAAGAAGTAGGGGCCAGTGCGGCCCTCCCTACGTAACCGCGCGTCGTTGCTGGGCCACGTCTCAAGTGCCTCCTGTAGAACCGCAGCGCGGAAACTAATGTGGAGGGCAAGTTCGTTTCGAATCACGGGTGGGCAACGGTCCGAATCTTGTTGACGGAGCCCGTTCAAGTTCACAGCCACGATGGGCAACTGCATTGAGATCGCCTGCTCCATCTCCCATCGCACAAACTTATATAAATACCGAGTTTGCTCACCGATCAGTACTATAAAGATCTTGGTATTCGCCAGTCTTACCCGAAGTTGGGCCTTGATGGAGGATTCGAGGCTTGAGTCTCGCGCGTTGTTTAGGTCGTGCGCGTCGTAGAAGCTGAACGGCGTGTGGTCGCTTTGGTGCCACGCTTGCATCAAGCGGTAGTAGTGGATGTCGCTGTCACCATCAAAGCAGACGTATGTCTTGTTGCGGTAGGCCATTGTCTCCTCCCAGCGTATCGATTGTGAGCAAATTCTCGCTGAAACGGCGATACCGGGCGTCCTTAGCCGCCCAACCAAGCAATTTGCTCAAAGACCTCTTGCGACGGCACGCAGGTCCTCACAAGGCGGTGCACAAATTGCCCTGATAGCAGCCGCTGAGCAGTGTCTGCTCCCGGCCGATCGCCTTCACGGGTCTGGGTGAGAAGTCACGAAGGCTCTCAGCCCTTTTCAGCCCATCGCGATCGCCCAGGCTTGCCACTGCCGAACAAAAAACACAAATATTTTTTGCTCGGTCGCCTTCTCTACACGAGTTGCCAACCACAACCGACCGCGTCTAACCCATTGACGGCAAAGGAAGTGGCCTCGAGAACGCTCTCGAGACCACCAGAGAAAACCGAGAACAGAGACGCCCGGACCGGGGCGAGAACGTCGAGTTTTGGGCGGTCACGCTCGCGAGGCAACGACGCGTTTCAGGGGGGAACGGGCAAAAAAATCCCAACCGGATAAGGGTTGGGATTTTGAGTATTGGTGGAGCTGGCGGGATTTGAACCCGCGTCCACAAGCCTTCTTCGAACAGTTCTACATGTGTAGTCGTCTGATTGATGTCTCGCCAAGTGCACCGCGCAGCGACACGCTGTGCACCCAACCAGTAC
>Ga0214923_10003235_pt1 | contig 20601 bp, 18 predicted proteins | sample LL1510_MetaG_FD_177993 | JGI IMG/M metagenome (GOLD analysis project Ga0214923, IMG submission 177993) | Freshwater microbial communities from Lake Lanier, Atlanta, Georgia, United States - LL-1510 | ecosystem: Environmental > Aquatic > Freshwater > Lake | place: USA: Georgia | collected...
AGTCACCAAGGTTTCAGTTTTTGGAACAGATTCTCGCCGACCGAGCGTACGAGCTTTAATTCGTCGAGTGTGAAAAATCTTCCTCGTTTGGCTTTGTAGGGAGGCTTTTGTGTATCGTAGTCTTGGTCCTTGTTTCTGTTTCCAAATGCCACTTGATCGGGATTAACCCAGTCCATGATGTCAAAAACAACCTCTTCTGCTTTGAATTTACCGAATTCATCATAAGGGTTATCTGATTTTATGAAAATATCATTGACAGTATTGTAAAGAATCCGGGCTACGTAATCGTAAACTCCCTTTGGATTTTCGGGTGTTGCCAAATTAATTGCAAAGTCCCCCTTTTCAATTTCATCTCTTCTTAAGGCTAAGGCATTGAGGTTGATTTTAGAGGATTCGTTAGTAATAGTCTGGCTAAATTGGCCGACACTTACTTTTGTCTCCTCGATGACTTTCTCAGCGGCATCTTGGTCCTCTTTGACTAGCTTCTTTAGTGTTGAGGTTGCAGGTGGAAAAGGGGGCAGAGGCAGGCTCCAGATAGAACCAAGCTTTGGCTGGATAGCTGTATTTTTTTCAAATTGCTTATTGGCCTTTAAGAAAAGAGCGATCCGTAAGAGGCCAAAACGAGCTCCAGACTTGGCTAGGTAGTGGGCTTGAAGCTGATTGAGATCGCTGTAAGCAAGTTTTCTCTCAATCGCAACGCTATATTGAAACTCAATGGTAAGAAGACTCATAATTAGCATTGAGACTAGTACGGTCAGCAGAGCTACGCCTTGTTCATTTTTTGTTAAGAAATGGTTTGTATCGATTTTTGCCATTACAATTTAACCAAAATGTCTTCATTGTTTGGGAACGAGAGTTTAAATTCGGTTTCGATACTTAGGGGTTTTGATTTTTCCCCAGCGACTTGAAGTTTGATCTTAACCGCACTTGGAAATTTGTCTCGAAAAGCCCCGGAATCTGAATTCCAAACATCCTGCCATTTTTGTGTCTTGGGGTCATAGAACTGGAACTCAAGAGAAACGACATTTTCTAAAAGGGTAAAAATGCTTCCTCCCTCGTACAAATTGTCATCGATGATTTCAGATTCTCGTTTCATTAGATTGCTATATTTTGCTTGCCTAGACCCTTGCATAAAAAAGGAAATCTCAGTTTGCTCAGTCTCTCTTTTTCCCTCAAAGTAATTTCGATGGGAGAGAGTTGTAAAAATGATTTCTGATTTGCGACCGTCAAAAACCGTATGACTAACGCTTTCACCCTTACTCAAGGATTGTTTCGCATTTTCTCCTAGGTCATCGTAGAGAACGTGAAACGCCTGTCTAATGTCATTCTCGATTATATTAAGAGCGGCTCTTGCATTTGAGTAGGCGTCGATGTCCTTAAATGCAGTATCTTTGGTCGTTCTTATCAGAGTAATCTGTTTAATCGTGGTTAGAGCTATGATCGAAAAGAGTGCAATGGAAATTAAAACTTCAAGTAGTGTGAAACCACTGTTTCGAAAGCCTCGTTTAATCATTGAGCACCACCCCCGGGTTGACCTTGGGATACTCCAGGAAGCATTAGGGGCAGATCATATCGTGCTAAATGCGTGGTAACATCAACCATTCGATTATTCTTCTTGCCTTGCACCCATTTTACTTCAGCGTGAATCTCTCTCATGGACTTACTAATGTGAGTACTTGCAATTGAAAGAATCATCTTCAGAATTTGGTCCTGTTGAGTGGATTTTTCGTCACCCGATTCAGCATCTCCCCCAGCTAGAGCAGCCGCATTTTGAGAGAGTTTGAAGTCAATTTCGTTGCAATTGGTAACCCAAGTGAACTTTTCGAAAGGAGCGTCAAACTTTCCTTCCTTTTTTTTGTCACAGGCCTTATCAAAACCCTCTGCTTCTAGCTTGGACTCGAGTTCGGTGATGGTTTTTTTCAATAACCAAGTGGCAGTAGTGACGTCTTTCAGGTCCTGAGTAGCTCTAACCGAACCTCTAATTAAATCGACCGCCACAATAGCGGCAATCACAAAAAGGGTGATAGCAAGCAATACTTCTATGAAAGTGAAGCCTGCTGAATCTATGTTTCTAAGAGCCTTCATATTTAAAACTGATCCACTCGCTTTTTAAAAAACTCAACTTTTCCAGCGGTGGGTTGAAGTACTAGGGAATATCCCCCCTCTTTCGCGGTTTGAGAATTGAAAATAATAATGGCCTTTTCGTTGAAGCCATTTGGGAAGAAATAGATATAAGCAGTTCCGGTTTTAACGAGCCCTTCTTTTTCTTTCAGGACTCCATTAAAAACGACCCCACCCGGTAGTTCTTTGGGCTCCTTGAAATATTTGTCTGCTGTCGAAAAAGGCGAAGGGCTTGCTGGCTCACCCTTTTTCTTAGGGTCGTCTTGTTTGCTCAAAAGAGCTTCTTCACTTAGTAACCCAGGGCTATTCTGGACTTCGACCAAGTAAGTGTTTTTGTCTAAATCCAAACTCAATCTATAAATGGTGTTCAGCAGGATTGCATCAGTTCTGACACCTCTCAACACAGAGGTTAGCTTCCGTGCGGTGGTGGTGATATTCTGCCCGGTGATCCTAGAGACAACTGGCATTCCGAAGGAAATGAGCATCACGGCTATTGCTAAAACGAGAAGGATCTCGATGAGCGTAAAGCCAGATTGACTTGCTGATGATTGAGTCGCTAGGTTCGAGGTTTGTTTAATCCGACTTAATATCGTCAGCAGTTCCCTCTTTTTGGTCCGGTCCATCGGATGTGATGGTATAGTTTTGGCTGTCTTCACATACATAATGATATTGTCCACCGAAGGGGTCTTTAGGAATTGCTTTTTTGCCTAAGTAACCACCATCTGGATAGTTGTCCGGTATTTTTCCAGTCGATGGTTTGCTGATCAGAGCGTCTAGACCTTGGTTGGTTTCGGGGTAGCTGTTGTGAGCTAGGTAATAGGCGTCCAGAGCTTGCTTGAAACTTGAGATTTGTACTCTGGTGGCGTCAATTTTAGCTTTCTTAAATTGATCGATAAGTTTGACTCCAGCAAAGCTTCCAAGCATCACAACTAGAGCTAGAACGATCATAATTTCTACAAGAGTAAACCCCTTGTTGTTTTTGCGGTTTTGTTTTGATTTCATATCCTAAACGCTCCTTCTAAAGTTGCTTAGCCAGGTGTTGCTGCTAAGTTGTTTAATTCTAGTAAAGGCATAAAAATAGAGAGGGCAACTAAGGCAATAACCCCACCCATGACTGCAATCATAATGGGCTCAAGCAATCTTGTCATCGATTGTATAGCGGAATCCACTTGAGAATCATACGCATCTGACACGACATTGAGCATCTCTTCCAATTCTCCCGTTTTCTCGCCTACAGCGATCATGTGCGTCAAGATGGGTGGGAACTCCCCACTGGCTTTTAATGGGCCCGCAATCGAGTGTCCCTCGCTGATACTATCTCTGGATTGAATTAGAGCTTTTTTAATCACGGCGTTATCCACAACTTCTTTTACCACGTCTATGGCATCTAAAAGCTGGACCCCACTACCTAGCATGGTACTTAGGGTTCTGGCGAATCGGGAGACGGCAATCATTCGAACAAGTTTTCCCACACCAGGGAGCTTTAGCGCGATGGCATCCCACTTGGCTCGACCGCTTTCAGTGCTAATCCACCATTTAAACAAGAAAAATCCACCGATCAGAAACAAAATCAAAAGTAGCCAATAGCTCGAAATAAAGTGACTTATGGACAACATAATTTGTGTTAATTGTGGAAGAGCCATATTTGAACCTGCGAATACTTCTGTAATTTTAGGAACTGCAAAGGCAAAAAGAAAAACAGTAATAGCAGTACCGGCAACCATCATAAAAATAGGATAAGTCATCGCACCGATAATTTTTTGTCGCATAGCTTGGTTGGCTTCCGCGAAGTTTGCAAGCCTTACTAGGACTAAATCGAGGTTACCGCTAGCTTCCCCAACTTGAATCATTGCGACGAATATTTGCGAAAAAACTTTCGGAAACATCTTGCAGCTGTCTGCAAGGGACTTCCCCTCATTCACTGAGGCTTTAACTTGCGACATAACCGACTTTAGGCTTTTATCGTCGGTCTGTTCAACGACTGCTTCGAGTGCTTCGTCCAAGGGTATCTTGGCCTTGATCATCGTTGATAGTTGACGAGTCATTAAAGTGAGATCTTTAGCTTTAACTGTAGAGCCAAAAGAGATAACAGACTTTCCCTGTCCCTTCTTTTCGCTAGTTCTCTCCTTAATCTCTGAAATGAAAATACCGCGCTGTTTTAATTTTTGTCTGGCAGTTTTTGAGGAGTCGGCATCGACGGTACCTTTCGTCTGTTTCCCATCAACAGAAACTCCCTTATATTCGAAAATAGCCATAAAATTTACTCTTGAGTGACTGAAACTAGCTCGACCGCGGTGGTTACACCTGAAAGCACCTTCTCAACACCAGTTTGCCTTAAGGTCACCATTCCCTTCTTCTGAGCCGCTTTTTTTAATAGAGCCGAGTCAGTTCTTTGCATGATAAGTGACTTCAATTCGTCATCAAGAACCATGAGCTCATGAACTACCATTCGCCCTTTGTAACCCGTTCCTCCACATTCATTGCACCCTTTAGTTCTTACGATCTGTTTACCCCCGAAAACGTTTTTATCTAGCCCTAAGTTATCCAACTCAATAGCTGAGGGGATGTAGAGTTCTGAACATTTAGTGCAGGCTTTCCTCATCAATCGTTGTGCTAGAACTGCTAAAAGTGAAGATGAAACTAGAAAAGGTTCTACCCCCATGTCCACTAAACGAGTCACAGCCCCGGGTGCATCATTGGTATGAATGGTAGCAAAAACCAAGTGACCAGTTAGAGAGGCTTGAATTGCAATTTCTGCCGTTTCCTTATCTCGGATTTCTCCGACCATGATGACATCGGGATCTTGACGTAAAATAGCCCTTAATCCGGAAGCGAAAGTAAGTCCAATTTTGGGGTTAGCTTGAATTTGTCCGATTCCTTTAAGGTCGTATTCGATAGGATCCTCAACGGTAATGATGTTGCGATCGATGGAGTTAATTCGTGAAATGGCTGCATACAAGGTGGTCGTTTTACCAGATCCAGTGGGACCCGTGACTAGAATGATTCCATGTTGTTTGTGGATTAGTTGATTGATAGTTTTAATTGATTCGGTATCGAATCCAAGATCTGGAAGGTCCAGACGAACGCTGCTTTTATCTAGCACCCGAAGAACTAAGCGCTCCCCATGAGCAGTTGGAATCACTGAAAGACGCAAATCCACATCTTTTCCTGCAATCTTAATTTTAATCCTTCCGTCTTGGGGTAATCGCTTCTCGGCGATGTCCAATTCTCCCATGAGCTTTATCCTCGAAGATATTCCTGCGTGTAATCCCTTTGGGGGTCTAGCTACGTCGTAGAGAACACCGTCAATTCGAAGGCGCACTACCATGTCTTTTTCATACGGTTCAATATGAATGTCTGAAGCTTTATCCTTAATGGCCCGAAACATTAAGTTGTTAACAAACTTAATAATGGGGGCATCGTTTTCCGAAGCTTCAAGCAAGTCGACTGGTTCTTCCAGGTCATACTGAAACTCGTCCGTCTCAGGTTGATCCATGTCCTGCATAATGTCTTGTCGAACTCGTTCATAGACCCGATTGATTGTGTCAATGATGATTCGACTTTCACAGAGAACTGGACGAACCTCTTTTTGAAAAATGAGTCTCAGGTCGTCAATACATTGCAAGTTAAAGGGATCACTTAAAGCGATAGTTACTGCTGATTCGTCGACAGAAATGGGAATAACTTCAAACTGCCTTGCATACATTATCGGTAGATCCTTTACCCATTCTGGATCAATAGCCCCTACGTCGATATCTTTAATGGCAGGTACGCCTAATTGTAAGCTAAGTGCAACGAGGATTTCGTGGGGTTGTAGAAATTTCTTTTGGACAAGAATTTCTCCAATTTTTCCCCCGCGTTCTTTTTGAATCTCGAGAGCCTCTTTGAGCTGGTTTTCAGTAAGTGAGGTCTGAGTTAAAAGAATTTGGCCAATTTTAGTTTCCTGGCGAAGGGCTTTTTGGGCACTTTGAGCTGTATTAGTTGTCACGGTGATTCCTTTTTAACACAAAACCTAATTTTAATTAAGACCCTCTCCCGAGTTTAAGTCTGGTAAACCAGAGCCCGTCTCCAAAGGAGTTGGTTCCGTTGGTAAGCCCTCTCCCAGTGATTCGAGTTCCGAGTTTTCGATTAAGTCTGGCGTTGGCTCTATTTTAGCTGGTGCCACTTGAGTCGATTTTTTGGGTTGAGGCTTGAGCTCGTCAGGCTTAGGTAGGCGCGGCTTTTCTTCAGGTGGCTTCGTGGGCTCTGAAGGCTTCGACTCGGATAACTGCGGCTCTTCGGAAACTGGTTCATCATCATTATTACGATAATCAAAACCAGGTTGCATAGCTCCTCGTCGCTCCTGCTCTTTCAATTCGCTCTTAAGCTCTCTGACCTCTTTTTCATTGGGATCTTCCGAGCTGTAATGTTTGCCGATAAACTCATCACGTTTATCAAGGCTTTTATTGATTTGATTAGCAGCCTCGAGACTCGTTCCGATAATTTTAGGGTGCATCAAAATAACAGTATTGGTTTTGAGAGTTTTGAAGTTCTTGGCTTTGAATAACCATCCTAGAACAGGAATATCCCCCAATAGAGGTACCTTGGTCACATTTTCTTCAAGCTTATCCGACATGAGCCCGCCCATCATGATGAAATCCTGATCTTTCACAACGACCGAAGTGTTGGTGACTCTCGAGGTAGTAGCAACCTGGGTGTTTCTAAGTTGTTCTGGCACTGTAGTAGTAGGCTTGAAAGTATCGACTTTTTGCTCAATTTCGAGGCGGATATTTTTACTGGATGCATTGATATGGGGAGTGAGTTTGATTGTGATCCCTGTTTTTAATCGCTCGATATTTTGGGTAGAGCCGCCAGTTGCTAGGGCAGTAGCGCTAGATACGACTGGAGTTTCATCTAGGACTTGGAACTCGGCTTTCTCATTATCTAGTGCGATAATTTGAGGGGTCGATAACAATGATGACTTAGTTGATTTGGTGAGCAAATTAATGAGCCCCATAAAACTGCTCAGGGTTCCTGAAAAAGACGTACCAGCTCCACCAAAAGTATGAGAAAAAGACGATCCAGCTGCTATCGGAATTGTAGCACCTTCACTTGGGAGTCCCCCGATTGCCGAAATCAATGATTGTGAATCTCCGATGAAACCGCCCGCGAAGCCGCGTCCAGGTGCTGCGGCAGCAATATTTGTCCCAATCTTAGTCGAATCATCAATCGCTACTTCGACGATTGCAGTTTCTACGAAAACTTGAAGCCTTGGAATATCTAGCTTTTTAATGACTTTTTTTAGGGTCTGAAAATCGACAGAGTTTGCTGTAATAACTAAAGCATTTGTAGCGGCATCAGAAGTTACTTTCACTCCACCTTCAAGTTCAGCAGTCACTGGACCCGCACTTCCTGCGGCTGGTGCTCCCCCTGGCGCAGAAGGTGCTGAGGAACTTCGTTTTGAGGATTTTCCGCCTGGGCCTCCTGCAAGTGAAGAAAGTGTCGATGCGAGATCTTCGGCCTTGGAATACTCGCAATAATAGACGTGAATTCTTCCAGCATCTGTTGTTTTGACATCTAATTTGGCCACGAGCTGCTTTAATTGTTCGAAGCCTGCGAGATTTGCTAAAATTACCAGGCTGTTTGTCTGCTCGTCAGGAATAATTTTAGAGATCACCCCACCGCCTCGGGTTCTCTCAAGTGAACTTTTTCTAAAGGATCGAGGTTGTCCCGGGGAACCTTTTCCCTCGCTGTAGATCTCCCCAAGCATATCCGCAATTGCTTTTGCAGCTCCATTTCTGATTCTAAGAACGTGTAAAGTAGTTTCGTAATTTTTAACATCCAGGGTCTCCAAAATCTCTTTGATTCGCTGAATATTGGACCCGGTATCGGTAATAATGATCGAGTTGGTCGGCTCATATGCGAATAGCTTACCGTTTCGGGATGCGAGATCTCGAAATTCTCTTTGGACTTCATCAGCATTGATGAACTTTAATTGGAAGATGCGAGTGATATATTGATCATCTTTGGGTGCATAGTCACCCGCATAGGTTTTGACTGGGGATCGCCTTGCTTCTGATGCTTCGATCACTCGAATATATTTTCCAGCTTGTAGTGTGGTTAGGCCGTTGATCTCCAAAGCGGTCAGAAAAGCCTGGTAAGCCTCCTGTAAGGAGACTGCCGATGGTCCGATGATTGAAATTCTTCCCCGAATTTTATCGCTGACGATAAAGTTTTTACCCGTCCATTTGGAAATCATAGTTACAACATCTTTAATCTCCTTGTCAGCGAGATCGAAATTTTTAACCTCTAAAGACTTAATCGAAGGGTCGAGCTCAAGATAGTCTGCTAGCTTTGGGGCTGCTTTCTTTTTGGAAGCCACCGGGTTTGCAGGAGAGCTGGGGCTAGATGGGGAAATTGCAGGAGGTTGACCAGGTTGTGCCAGTTGAGAGGGGGGAGTTGTTCTTTGCCCGGGCCGTTGAGGTGGGAGAGTTGGGTTTTGAGAGGGAACGGGTTGAACAGGTTGGGGGGGTTGAAAACCAAAGTTGTTGCCAGGGTCCAGAAAATTGTCGTCCTCTTGAAATTCAGAACCTGGCGGAGGGGCCGATGGAGTCGGTGCAGGAGCTGAAGGGGCTTCTGGAGTCCAACCAAAGGGGTTGCTCCCTGCATCTGGTGGGGCGGGCGGTTCGGACCATCCCAAGTTACTTAAAACCATGCAGAAACAAACCAAAATGATGGTTGAGAGTGTTTTATGTTTCATGACAGCCTCATTTCACTTCAAAAGAGAGGGGAATTTCCTGACCCCCTCTTAGAACTTTTAGTTCAATTTTTTTCTCAAATCTCAGTTTTTGGAACGCTTCAGCTCCGGATGCAATGTTGTCAAAAATAATATTGTTTGCCGAAAGCAGAACATCTCCTGCAGACAAACCGAGGGATTTAAATGGAGAGTCGTCTTCGATATTCTGAATCAAGTATCCCTTAAATTTGTTGTTCATCGTGAAAGGCACAGCTTTAGCGGTCTCTAAAAGACTGTTAATATTTTTCAATTGGTTATCTAAATAGGCTTGTTTAAGTGCGTAGTTGTATTCTCCTGTTTGGCTTATTCCTGCGTTCATTTGGCCCTGATTGAAACCCATAGGACCATTGCCTTCTTCAGGTATTGAAATAAATTCCAGATCTTGTGACTGTTTAATTTGAAAACAGAATCTCTTTCTTTCGATCTTTAGTGCTTGATATTTTCCCTTCGAGAAAACCTCATCTTTTTTCACTGCAATTTTTACGGGGCTCCCCTCCTCCTCAAGCAGTGCCACGGAAAGGTCCTCGTTGGTCATGACAATCGTTCCTAAAAGCTTAAGTCTCTGATTGGAGGGTTTTGCCTGGGAGAAACAATCTAGCAATCCCTGATCGAAGGGTTCAGGAATTTTGTTCTCAACGTTAAAAATGTTTCTGTTTTCAATTACGCTGAAGTCTTCCGAGGGCGCTTGCGGTCTTTGGGGAGCTATCCGTTTTGCAGGCAAGGGCTTGTAAGTTGGGCGGATGAAATAAGTTCCAATAATCCGTGAGGCTATAGCGCTAGCTAAAAAAACAGCTAGTCCTAATAGTCCAAATCGAAAAAATACAGAGTGACGTTCGACTGCGTTAATATCAAATTTTCTAGCCGATTTCTGATTGGATGCATTAAAAGCCTGGTTCGGCTTTTTTGAACGCCTGCCGTTTTGTCCAGGCCGTCTGAAAAAATTTTTAAAAAACGTTTTCATTGATATTAGAACTCTAAAATGACTCAGTGTGATTGTTTTGAGACAAACGCCCACAACTTGATTGTGCAAGGATGAGACCAATATATAGAGGATAAAAAACTCAATTAATACAAGGCGGATTTTTTAGTGACGCGAAAAATCATAGACCTAATGTCAATTGGTGAAAAAATTCCCCGAAAACCAGTGACAACTTGGCAAAGTAATCTTGGGATGACGAGAAGATAATAAATCGTTAATCTGATGCGCATGGAAAAAGAGTTGTTTGAAAAGGGGTGTGAGCATTTTGATAGCGGGAATTATTTTGATGCTCATGAGGTTTGGGAGGAGATTTGGATAGACGCGTTTGGACCCAGGAAATATTTCCTTCAGGGGCTAATACAAGCTGCTGTGGCTTTGCACCATGCCCATAATCAAAATTGGCCAGGTACTAGGAAGTTGTTGGCCAGTGCAATGGATTATCTGGAAAGAGGAAGAGCGGAGGGCTTTGAAATCGATATCGATCAAATGAAGGATAAAATTGTAGATTTTGAAGTCGCATTACAAAAAAAACTTTCGGGGGAGACTCTAGAGCTTCCCTTTTATAAATTGCCTAGGAAATAATCATGTCGGACAACCACAATCATTTGCATCATCATCACAATCATAGTCATGGAAATTCAGAGGACATGAAACAGTCGTCGAGGCAGGACAGAGGAAAAGCTGCTAGGAAATCCCTGATGGGAGTTCTTGTATTGTCTTCCAGCTATATGTTGGCAGAGATTATTGGTGGAATTAAAAGTGGTTCATTAGCATTGTTAGCCGATGCAGGACACATGGCAATAGATGCTGCTGCGATCGCCCTCTCACTTTTTGCAACTTGGATTGCCCAGAGGCCCGCTACAATGGCCAAAACGTATGGATATTATCGAGCTGAGATACTTGCAGCTCTGATTAATGGTGCTACTTTGATTCTTGTTGCTTTATGGATTTGCTATGAGGCGTGGGAACGTTTTAACGTGGCTCAACCTATTCGGGGGGAGTTGATGACTGGGATTGCTGCAGGTGGTTTGGTTGTTAATTTTTTGAGTCTAATTTTGGTTCATCGGCACGAGGGGCATAATCTAAATACACGAGGTGTTTGGCTTCATCTTGTGAGTGATACGCTGGGTTCAGTCTCGGCAATTTTAGCGGGTTTTATGGTTTGGAAGCTTGGTTGGTCCATTGCGGACCCTATAATCTCACTGCTTATCGCAATGTTTATTTTTTGGGGTGCATGGCGGTTGGTTCGAGAGTGTGTAGATGTTTTGTTAGAGGCAGTTCCCAAGGGGATGAATATCGGAGAGATAAAAAAAGCGGTTGAGGCTCTTGCCGGGGTTCGCGAAGCTCATGACCTTCATGTTTGGACCATGACGAGCGGTGTTCCTCTTTTAACTGTTCATGTAGCTATTCACGAAGGGGTTGAACCCGGGGATATTTTGAAGAGTGTGAATGAGATTTTGGCAGTAAAATTCCGAATCGAACACACCACAGTTCAAGTGGAACCGCATAGCTATTCGGCTCCAGAAGAGTGTTGCAAGATTCCAAAACAATGTGAATCCAGCGAATGATTCAAAAATCTTTCTCATCCATCTTGTGGAGAGGAATTCAGCGGAAGTGCCCCCAATGCGGTGTTGGAAAAATATTTAAAAACTGGTTTTTGTTAAATGAAAAGTGTTCTAACTGCGAATGTCTTTTACAACAACGTGAGGATGACACTTACTTTTTCATGTATATGTCTACCGGTTTTTTAACAGGTTTATTTGTTGTAGCTATGTTTTTTGTGATTCCAAGTGATCTTCGGTATGGAAAATGGGTTCTGTTATTTTTATCGGTAGGTTTGTTTATTCTGACTCATCCTTTTCGAAAGGGTCTGGCAATTGCAATTGACTATTATGTGGAATGTAAGTCTGAGTTTCCTCGGCACAAATAGGGTTGAAGCAGTAAGGTCTTTACACCCAGTTGGACTCCCTAGTATACGAAATTAAGGTATTCTAAGGGGGAACCATGGGAGTTAATGTAACAACGCAACCCAGCTCGGGGCATTTGCCGGTTTTTAAACTGTTCCAGATAAAATCGAATCGGTTGAATCATTCGAATGAATTCAAAAAGCGACGAACAGTCAATTGGCTTACTTTGGGAATTACATACTCTGCTATGTACATGGGGCGGTACAATTTGTCTTTCGCCAACAAAGCGCTTTCTCAAGCGTTTGGTTGGGATAAAACCCAAATTGGGACTATCATAACTGCAGGGCTATCGATTTACGGCTTCTCCGCTATTTTTAATGGTCCAATCGCCGATAAAATTGGTGGACGTAGAGCGATGTTAATAGGCGCTAGTGGCACGGTGATATTTAATTTTTTGTTCGGACTAGGAGCTTATTTTGGATTTTTGGGTAAAGGCACCTATCTTTTAACTTACTTCGCCTCGATCTGGGCTCTAAATTCTTATTTTCAATCCTTTAGCGCCTTAGCTTTGATTAAAGTTAATGCAGGATGGTTTCACATCAGTGAACGAGGCGTGTTTTCAGCGATCTTTGGTTCAATGATTCAAAGTGGAAGGGCTCTGATTTTTGTATTGGGCGGATTTTTGGTTGCAGTCCTACCCTGGCAGTGGGTGTTTTTCGTTCCATCGTTGATTGTGGCTCTTATGGCCGTTTTTACCTTCAAATATGTGAGAAACAGTCCGGAGGAATGTGCCCTACCCACACTAGACGTTGAGGATGCAAGTAGCGGAGATACTGCGCCAGTTACTGTGGGATATGTTTTGAGCAAAGTGTTTAAAAATCCAATTACATTAACAATAGCTTTAGCCGAATTCTGCACAGGTTTTGTGAGACATGGTTTTGAACAGTGGTTTCCTCGTTACATGATTGAAGTTCAACACCTGACTCTTGAGTCGTCGGTATTTCAGAAGGGGGCTTTATCGGTTGTGATGGCTGGTATCCTTGGGGCTTTCTTTGCTGGCACAATATCAGATTGGATTTTTCGTGGGCGCAGAACACCTGTTGCTTGTTTAGGATACTTAATTCAGATTCTATGTCTTTTAGTTGTTTGGAAAACTCCCAGCATGGGTTGGGTAGTTGCTGCTTTTATCGTGAACTCCTTTGCGATTAGTATGGTGCATTCTATGTTATCCGGAACAGCATCGATGGACTTTGGAGGTAAACGGGCGGCTGCCACTGCGGCGGGGATTTTTGATGGAATGCAGTATCTTGGTGGTAGCGTTGTAGGAATCGGAATGGGGTGGTTGCTTGACCGATTAGGTTGGGGGATTTGGGGCCCAAGTATGATTGGGTTTTCAATAGTCGGGGCCTTTTTGATGATCCTCTTATGGAATGCCCGGCCAAAATCTAAAACTGCTCATTGATCACTGGAAAACGGTATTGAAATAGGCGCCACTCGGATTCGAACCGAGGAATAGAGGTTTTGCAGACCTCTGCCTTACCACTTGGCTATGGCGCCATGAGAACCGCTGTTTTAGCCCGAATTGTCTTTAGACGCAACGCTTAGTATTTTAGCTCAGAAAATTTGATGTAGCACACCGCATTAACACGAGAAAGTTAGGAGTTTTTAGGCTTTAGCGATAAAATATCAGAAGAGGGTTTCGGCCAAAGTTGAGACCCGTCCGTCATTTTTTCAAACAAAAAGGAAAAATCATGTCTGCTAGTTTGGTTCGTCTCAATCGAGTTGGGCTCAGATACGCGACTGACCGTTACGCTCTCCAGAGTGTTTCATTTGAACTCCAACGGGGGGAGTTTGCCTATATCACTGGAAACAATGGCGCTGGAAAAACCACATTACTCAAAATGCTTTTTGCTATGGAGAAAGCCACCGAAGGCTCCATTCTCGTCAATAACCGAGATTTATCTCAATTGCCCAAGGGAAAAGTTTTTCAGTACAGACGTGAAGTAGGCTTTGTGTTTCAGGATTTCAAGCTTCTACCTGATCTTACAGTTTATGATAATGTGAGTTTACCTCTTGAAATCAGAAAAATGACACCGTCGGAAGTTGACTACAGAGTCCGTGGGGTCCTTTCTTTAGTTGGCTTAGCGGATAGGGCTAGAGATTATCCACTTACCTTATCTGGTGGAGAGCAACAGCGGGTTGCCATCGCACGGTCTATCATAGGAAAGCCCTTCCTGTTGTTAGCTGACGAGCCCACCGGGAACCTTGATTCAGAAACAGCTCGAGAAATTATGCAGTTATTTCAAGAGATCAATGAAATGGGAACTACGGTTCTTATCGCGACCCATGACAAAGCATTGATGGAAGAGTTTCCATCTCGGATTATTTCACTCAACAAGGGCAGAGTTATTTCCGACCATCGATTGGATGTGTAAACGATGAGCAAATATAGAGGGTTTCGTTATAGTTTTTCAGATTTCGGCAGGCAACCGTGGTTACACTTAGTCAGTGTAATGACTATATCGGTAGCCTTGATAATCATTGGGGCGTTCTTTCTGTGTTACCGAAATTTGGAGAAACTTGCGGAGAAGACGAGCCCACAGGTCACCGGAACCGCCTACCTAAAAGAAGATCTTACTCAAACTCAGATACAGGCTTTGAGAGAACGGATCTTGGGTCTTGAGAACATTCAAAAAGTTAGTTTTAAATCTAAAGATAATGTTGTGGAAGAGCTCCAAGCCTTTCTGGGAACTACAGGGGCTACAGAACTCCCCGGCAGTGAACTCTTTCCGGATGTCCTCGAGCTTGAAGTCCGCAAAGACCTTCCGTCTGAAAAAGTCCAAATCATCAAAGGAATAGTGTCCAGGTTTCCAGAGGTAGCCGAAGTTGATTTTTCCGACGATTGGTTGGCTCAGTACAAGAAAATTAGTCAAACCATAAAAATTATCGGGCTGATTGTGATGGGACTCATGATCGTAGGGTGTAGTTTCCTAATTGCCAATTTTATGGGAATGCGGCATCAGTCACGAAGAAATGAAATTGAAATCGTGAACCTTATTGGAGCGGATAGGAACTTTATTTTGACTCCTTTTATTTGGGAAGGGTTCATCGAAGGTATCGCGGGCTCCTCATTAGCGATAGGATGCCTATTTTTTATAAAGGTGTTTTTTTCGAGTTTGATTTCAGCTCACTGGTCGGCTTTTTTAGGCATGCCTCATTGGAGCTTCCTATCAATTGCTCAAATTCTTGTAATCTATTTTATCGGAATCGCTATGGCTCTCCTGGGTGGGGTTACTGTGTTTCTTAGATTTCAAGAAGATACTGTGTGATGAGAAAAAAACCAGCCAACTTAATCAACATCTTCATTTTCGTTTTTATTTTAATTTCTAGCTTTTCTCAGGCTGATGAATTAACTGAGTCAGTCGCTACGGATCGCGCCAAGCAACTCAAGGAGTTTATCCAAAAAGAGAAACCTCGATTCGAAGTGAGAGAGACCAAAAGAAAAGATATCCTTGGAGAACTTGATAGAATTAATGAACAACAAAATAAAGTTCGTGAGAGGATTAGTGCGCTTGCCATCAGCCAGACAGAAATGTCGATGGCATTGGAAAATTTATCATTAGAATTTAGTCGCCAGAAAGAACTTGAGCAGATGCACAGGCGTCGAATGTATCTTTTGCTTAAGGTTGCCTATCGTATAAAAAAAGAAGGAATGCTTAGGTTCGTTTTCACCGGGCAAGATCTTAACCAGCTTGCTTCTCGTGTTAGGGTTTTGTATCGAACGTTACGATCCCATACTACAGCGACTCAACAACTTAAAGAAAGAGCAGTAAGGTTGCAACAAAGCGAGCAAAAGTTAAGCGAAGCAAAAAAGGAACAGCAGGGAGCTTTGACCGAGCTCAAGGAACAAGAAGCTCTTCTTAATCAAATATTATCCCGAAAGAAAAAACTTCTCGCTCAAATAAACAAAAAACAAAACTCCTATCAAGTGGCTCTGAAAGATTATAAAAGGCTATCTGCTCAATTAAATTCTATTTTCAACCAGTTTAAAGAATCCGAAGATTACCCATCGAACATGGAGGTTAGAAAACCTCTATTTGTTATGCCAGTTGTGGGAAAAATTATTCGTGGATTTGGGAAATCGGTAAATGAAAAGTTTGGAACAGTGATTTATCACAAGGGGTGGGAGATAGAAGCGGACCATAATTCACCTGTAAACGCCGTGGCTCCTGGAATCGTTGAGTACTCTGGATGGGTTCGTGGGTTGGGAAATGTCGCTATACTGCATCACGGCTCGGGCTTATACACGCTAAACGCGCATCTGTTCAAAATTGCCAAGGGAGTGGGCTCAAGAGTAGAACAGGGCGAAACTATTGGGACTGTGGGGGATACGGGTGCTAACGAACAGCCAAGCTTATATTTTGAGGTTCGAGAAAAGGGCAAAGCGGTTGATCCAGTGGCCTACTTTGCCCCCGACAGTGTGACACGTCTGAATTAGAGACTCTTCAGTATTTAATCTACAGATATGATTAAAATTAAAACCATTCTTTTTGTTATAAGTTTCCTCTTACAGGGTCTTGCTTTGCATTCATATGCAGAATCTCATGAAGAAGCGAGTTCTCTCACTTTGGCAGAGCTAAAGCGATTCGAGGACAACGGGAAAACGACTACAGCTTGCTGGCATTACCAGCTGATGCAGATTCACAACTACATGATCAATAATCCGGAAGCCGTTGCTACTTACGAGATTTTTCGGGATAAAAAAAAGTATAGAAATAATACCAAGATTGCACCGCTTTCTGAAATGTTGAAGGGAAGCCGTTTGGAAGTGTTTGAAACCGAATCAGCCTGTGATTTAATTTTGGCTTTTAGAGGAACTTTTCAAAATGCTCTTACGGTGGATTTACTTCAGGATTTAAGTTTTGTGCCCACACAAAGTGATCCTGATTTTCATGCAGGCTTTTTGGATGTGGCTAGAAGCTATCGATTACTCATAAAAAAAGTTATATCAGATGCCCAAAAGAAATGTGGGTCTAGGGATTTAGGTATTACGATCACGGGCCATAGTCTTGGAGGCTCTGTTGCCTATACTGTCGCAAACATCTTGGATAAACTCGAATTAGGAAAGCCAGAGCTCGTTTTGTTTGGGGCTCCTCGAGTCGTCAGACAACCGAGTCAGCACGTGGATAAGGTAAAAGCAGTACACTATTATATCGATCGAGATCCCGTAGTTTTAATTCCTCCAGCGATTGCTTTTAGAGAGTTGACCGATGAGATGTATAGGTTTGACAGGGTTTCCGTTCTCGAGCCTGTGTCAGTAGTTGGCCATCAGCTGTTTCAAAATCATCTTCCTAGCGAATACATCAATAAAATGGCTCGTTGGTGTGAGGGCAAGGAAAAGCCCAAAAAACAATCTGTATTTACTCATACCTTAAGAGATTCTGGGTTTGATGCCTCGCAGAGAGTCTTGAGATCGGGAGTGGATGCTGCGGGAGAAAGGCTTTTGCCAAAAACGAATGAGAAGGGAGGAACTCTTCCCCCTGTATCAGAGTCAATCCTCACTTATTTCACGGCACCGGATAACTCTAAAGGAAATCCTGATTTAAGAAACAAAGGTGATGGTGAATCTTTTGCAAATCAATTAGCTTGTGGAGTAACCCATCTGTGGGGATCTAAGACCAAAGCGGGTCGGAAATACTATTGTATTAAAACCTTAAAAATTAATGAAAATGCGAGAAAGGCTTGTATCGATTCATGCGGAACGAAAAACACCAGGCCCGGGGGGTGTGTTCGTGGTTGCTATGATCGAATTCATCAGTTTTGTATTGGAAATTGGGCTTGTAAAGGGGATCCTCTAGGCGGCTAGTTTTTAAAAATTATTTTTAAAGATAAGAAATTCCCGAGAACAGGATCCGCTTGCCAACTTGAGAGAAACCGGGGGTCATCGTTAAATGAGATCTTTTGATATCTTAAAGGACTCTTTGCAGGCCTCCTCTAAAACGTCATAAGCTCCCTTTACAATTCCTTCTGCATCTAAATGATGTAAGTGAAAAACATCTGCTGTGGTTCCTGATTTGGAGGTCTTTCTCACTGCAAGACATTTCTGCTTTGTTCCAACTATTGACCCGATGTTGTCGAGAATACCTGGTTCACCATCATGCACAGAAAGGATCGGAATGCGACCCCCTTGAAGAGCCATGAGAGCGGCTTGAGACGAAACTTCGGAACCAGGTGCAAGGAAAAGATCCCCAGATATTCCGAGTCCATTTTTTAAATGGTCATAATTATCTGCATCGGCAAAATTGCTGAGCAAAAGGTCTGGGCTTGTAACTACGAACACATTGGCATAGATGCCTTTTTCATTAAGTTGGTCAGAAGCTTTTATTGCTTCTGTGACCAAAGCGCCCATCGCAAATATGTGAATCACATTATCACCAGGAGTGTAGTCCTCATATCCACGGTAGTCGATTAGAGCATAGGCCCCTTTAAGGGTATCTTTCCTGACACTCTCCATGATTTCGCTTTCAGATTGCTCAGCGAACTTTTTTTGCCGCTTTAATCTATCAAGAAAATCTTTTTGCACCAGTCCTTTGGTTACACATCTCACAAGAAGAGATTCACGGTTTTTATCGTCTTTGGTGAAATGACGTTTCAATCCATCAGCTAAGATCCACTCTAGCTCTTTAGCAAAAGCGGGTTCCCAAGTGACACAATTAGGAATTTGAAAATCAGATTTCCAGGAATGTTGAGCACCCTCTGGAGCAAGAGTAATTCCGCTGGGGGTTCCAATCGTAGCAAACGAAGAGTGCCAATAAAGATTGTAGTAAAACTGATCGTGGGCTCGTTTGATGAAAAAGTCATAGATTGTCATAGCTGGAAAAAAGGGGATTCCAGTATAGTGGAAGAATTTGCCAATCGAGCCAGCTGCCGACATACAGTTGCCTTCGGCAATTTCAAATCGAATGTGGCCTGTTCGAGCATCTGCATGAGGCATGACATCAGGAGCTTTTTCATCTTTTGCTCCGTATTCGGCTTCGAAATCCTTCTGTCCGACGTCCCCGTAGAGCTTACCGTTCATGTTGGGACTGGTATTGGTAGAGCTTCCCACGTCGGGGGCCATAGTTAAGAAAAAGCGTGCCACTTGTCCCCAACCTTTGTCCAAATTATCGTTCTTTGTTCCTCGGTCGCCTCGCGCTAGTCGGTCCAATTTAGCTGCGATTTGTCCCCACATCCATTGGGTGTGAGCTACGGGGTTAAATTTTAATGCGGAAATATCAAAGTCGACAGGCCAATCGATTTCTTTTGCATCCGTTAACCATCTTTCTTTGCGCTCATTCACTTCACCTAAAATTTGGTCAATTCCGGAAAGTAGTTTTTGCCTTCTTTCCGAAAGATATGCCTCTTCTTCTGATTCTTCGGGAAAATCCTCGAAAGGATCCTCAAATGATGTTCCAAGCTTGTTAGCAAGATCTCTGAGCTCCTGCTCTTCCGGCATCGCAGAGTGATTTCCTGAAAGCGCTTGAAAGGATAAGCCGTAGCCTTTGATAGTATAAACAACGATAAGAGTTGGGCGAGTCCTGTCTTTTTTTGCTTTGGCTAGGACCTCAACTAGCGATTCTAAATCGTGACCGCCTAAGTTAGTAAATAAACTTTGTACTTGCTCATCCGTATAGTCTTTTAGCCAGCTTTTAAGTTTGCTAGATTTTTCTCCTAAGACTTTTCGGGTTAATTGAGCATCGTTAGCAGCTAACACGGCTTGGAATTCAAAATCAGTGAATTCTTCGTCTAAAACTCGTTTAAGCTCATCCCCGCCTGGTTTTTTGAAAGTCTTTTCGCGAAGTTTTCCATGCTTAAGTTTCACTCCTTCCCAGCCATTAGCTTCCGCAAGTTTGACTATTCTGTCGGCATCGCTTCCACCTAGGGCCTTTTCATTAAGGACACGAGTTCCGTCCAGATTTTGTCGGTTATAGTCGACTATCCAGACGAGATTACCTAGTTGCCTTTCTCCGGCATCGGGCATTGCCTCATGAAGGGACCCTTCTCGAAACTCAGAGTCTCCCATGACACACCAGAAGGTTGGATCTTCATTGATTTCGAATTTGTGGTCTTTTGCAAATTGATATCCTAAAGATGTGTAGAGAGCATTAACAGGAGGAATGCCCACAGAGCCAGAAGGAAAATATCGAAACCCATCCGGATCACTCTCCGCATGATAGGATTGAAAAACGGGATAGCCTTCCCGAGAGTAGTGCCTCAGGTGCTGCATTGCCAGCTTTCGATCTTCTTTAGAAAAGAGTTCATTGTCGCTGTTTCTAAAGTTGTGAAGAAGGCAATTTAAAGCATGGTCCATTGGGGATATGTGGGGCTTGAACGCAAAGTAATCTTCGGGCTCTCGCAGTACCATGTGAATAGCAGTTAGAATGTGTTGCGAAGAAGCACAAGCACTTGGATGTCCGCCCACCTTGGGTTCACCCTTTTCTATGTTGGGCCGATTGTTGGCAATATCAATCATTCGAAGAGCCATGAAGTAGGCTCGATCGCAAATTTGATTTAAAACTGAATAGTCCAACGTGGTCGGTGTAGAGCGCTCAGGTTTTATTTTTTTCTTATCTTTCTTCATACGCATCCAGACTTTAACTGTTATTTGTCGTCTTAAAAAGTGAAACTTTTCATTCGGGGTCGACCGCCCCACCTTTGATTAAAAACTGACTACATTCTCTTGAAAACCCAAATTGAGATAAGTCTGTAATTCTATCAATATAGAGCTTTCCTACTAGATGATCGCACTCATGTTGGATGACCGTTGCTGCAAATCCCTC
>Ga0214923_10003239_pt1 | contig 20585 bp, 23 predicted proteins | sample LL1510_MetaG_FD_177993 | JGI IMG/M metagenome (GOLD analysis project Ga0214923, IMG submission 177993) | Freshwater microbial communities from Lake Lanier, Atlanta, Georgia, United States - LL-1510 | ecosystem: Environmental > Aquatic > Freshwater > Lake | place: USA: Georgia | collected...
CTTGAATAGTGATTATGATTGTGTTCCTGAGTATGGAGTCATGCCCGACGAAGGATGGAAAGCCTGGAAAGATTTTATTTGCGGGGGAGATGGAAGCAAAGTCTTTGGTGGCGACCATTTAGAATCGGCTTCTCCTGCCGACCCCTCTTTCTGGCCGATTCACCCTACTCTAGAGAGGCTCTTACAAGTGAAATATATGGCGGGTGGATTTACGAGTGACGAATGGCCTAGTGATGCGACTACCGAATATGTATGTAATAAAGCGACATGTTATGAAGAGGACGAAGGGGATTTCGGACAATGGTCGTCATGCTGTTATGGGCATTATCAAGACGACCAGATGTTGGATGCGCCGAACAATGACCGATATTCTTTTGTGGGTCCGACAAATCGCGAAGTGCATGATGGGACAAATCCGACCAGTAGTGATTATTCCATGCCCTACATTTATGACGGATTCACCTGGTCACATTGTCTAGAATCGGGTTATAATTTTGACGAATTGATTACTGAATTGTATAACAATGGCACGTTTAATGTGTCATCGTCGAATAGTGAAAAGGGATGGTAATAAAATATCAAAAATATGTATATGGAACAACAATTTTATTATTTGCCGATTGGAAAAGACAATACTCCTGCAAATGCGTTAGATAAATGTAATATAACTGATTACATGCGGTTATTTAGCAAACTATTACCATCAGCAAATGTGATTGTCGATTGTATTACAAATGATTTTGATGGAATGCACGAAAATATTCGCATTTCGAAAACGTGTTCGACGATTTGCGACAAATATGGATTTGATTATACCTGCAATTATCCTAAAATTCATGAATACCTTTCGCAATTCAATGTCGATGATGTTGTCTTAGGTGACTGGTGTATGCAATATAGTGAAAATAATCAAACCTACTGTAAATACATTGAGGAATTTAAAAAATGTATGGAAGATGATGTACCGGTAATTGTGATGGCTAAATATCCTATGAAAGATATTGTAGTGTTGCAAGATTTTTTCACAAAACAATATGACCATAAGGTGTTTTATTTTTTGGTGGCAACCAGTGACATTGGTGTGTATGAAAATATATTCACAATTCAACCGGAAAAACATGGAATGGGGAATGAACACGTCTCATGGGAAATAGCCCTGAATAATATCAAAGCATTTCATGGCAGTAAAAATGCAAAAATACCTCAACGAAGTGTAGTAATGGGCGGGATTCAGCGTCAAGAACACGTGATTCATTTGAAATCGGCGAAAAAAAACAATATTCGAAGTGGATTCAAACTGGCGTTTAGTGAAAAATAAATGTAATTTGGTAGGTAATTACATTTATGGGTTGCGTGTTTATTTTTTGAGTACAGGAACTTCTTGTTGTAATAATATAAGACCCTTTTGCAACGATTTATCATTGATATGGAACGGAATAATTTTTTTTATTGCATCTGCATTTGTAGTAATCATTGTAAGTAAGTTTTGTTTTTCATTATTCAAATCATATTCTTTGTAAAAACGTAGATGTGAAAGAACGATGGTTAAAAATATTTTTTCACTGACTATACACTCACTGTCGTTACATGTGTTATTTTTACCGGATTTGCCACTGGGTGAATTCTTATCGAATGCAAATTCTTCATTAAATAAATTTATAGAAGTCAAATCATCGATTTGTGTATAGAGATAATCTTGAACAGATGTGTTATTAAAATCGAATTTATGTTTTTCCAAAAATATAAACATGTTATCTTCTATTTCTTTCATATGGGTGTTTATTAAATCATTTAATTTTTGTTCTTGTTGGTTATAGATACTGTAAGCATCAGCTATATAAGCATTGATGTTTTTGCAGGTATCAGTACTATCACGATTACAATTTGATTCGGGTTCGGGTGATTTAACAAAATCTTTACAAGTGTTATGGGTTTTTGTAGAGGGGGTGTTTTCTAATCGTTCTAACGATTTTCGTTCATTACACAAATGTTCTGCGTATGCTTCAATATCGGCATTTTTAATGGTCGATAATATTGCTGTATCACATGGATTTATGTCCCCACCTCTTTTTCGTCGATTTGTTTTCTTTTTATGGCGCTTATTAACGCGCGACTTAGGATTGCGTCGTTTTGTTTTTAGATTTTGTCTTTTGCGAGTATATGTCATATAGTATTGCGTATATACTATATGGCTAAATCTTTTTGCTACGAGATTTTTTTGATTTTTTTTGTTTGCGCTTTTTGGTAGATTTTTTACGGGAGGTTTTGCGGAGAGATTTACCACCCATGTTCTGTTTTGCTATAAGAAGTTGTAATTCCTCATATACTTCTTTACTATCAGTATTTAGTAAATCAACATATAGACTACCTAATTCAGTTTGAGTAGTATCCATTTTATCGAAAAACAACTTTGTTATTTCAGGGTGGATGAATTTTCCATTTTTTTTGGAATATATATTGTAAATCGCTAGTAATTTAAGATTTCTATAATTTTCATGATGTTGTATAGTGACATTACATGCGTCTTCATTTTCCTCCTCTGGTTTTTTACAATATTTCTCAATAAACATTTCGGGGCTCGTAACAGCATTCACTACACCTTTAAATATCGATTTTGCAGCACGTTTTTTGGATATAATATCTATAATTTTTGTAAATGTATCTATATCGTGGTTTTCAATACGTTTTTCTTGACAATTTTCATCGCACGGTTCAGTCATCCTATCTACCATATACCCACAAAATAAATTCGATAGTTTGTGCAATACATATAAACGCATCTCTCTATGTCTAGTAGCTATGCCACCTAAATATTTTCGTAAAAAATCAACCAAATCATCAGCATCATCCGATTTTCCTAAATCCCGTCCCGACGCCATTTATCTAGTCATTGTCGAATCGCCCTCAAAATGCGCCAAAATAGAGGGATTTTTGGGGTCAGACTATAAATGTATTGCATCAAAGGGCCATATTCGTTACATTGACGGTATCAAAAACATTGCCATTTCGAAAGATTTTGCCATCAAGTTCTCTGTCGTGGATGAAAAAAAGGACCACGTGGCCTTTATGAAATCATGCATCTCCGATTTCCGTCCCGAAAATATTATACTGGCAACCGACGATGATCGAGAAGGTGAAGCCATCGCCTGGCATATTTGTGACCAGTTCGGTCTATCCATACCAACCACGAAGCGCATCGTCTTTCACGAAATCACGAAACCGGCTATTTTAAAAGCCATCCAAAAACCCAGTGTCATAGATATGAATATGGTCATGGCCCAGCATGCGCGGCAGGTTCTCGACATGGTGGTCGGGTTCAAGGTGTCGCCGTTTCTGTGGAAACACATTCACAACAACAAGACGAATGGGTTGTCGGCGGGGCGGTGCCAGACACCCGCGTTGCGGCTCGTCTATGACAATGACAAGTTGGTATGTGGCGGAGAACCCGAAACGAAATACAAAACGACGGGGACGTTTTTTGCAAAAGGGGTGGCGTTTTCCCTAAATCACGAGTTTGTTTCGGCGGAAGAGGTCGAAGCCTTTTTAGAAGAATCCGCGAATTTCAACCATCAATTGACCGTGGAATCGCCGAAAGATTCGATGAGACAACCACCGAAACCCTATAATACCTCAAATTTACTACAATCTGCGAGTAATGTTCTCCACATGTCCCCCAAAGAAACCATGAATCATTGTCAAACCTTGTATCAAGCGGGCTATATCACCTATATGCGTACCGAAAATACGAAATACTCGGCGGACTTTTTGCCTAAAGTTCGGTCCTATATCATGGGAAAATGGGAAAACGAACAATATGTCGGCGATTTTAGTGCCATCGTGAATCAGGACGAGACAAATCCCCACGAGGCCATTCGCGTCACCCACGTCGAAACCGAGTTTGTCACTGGATTAGAGGCGCGGGCGCAAACCTTGTATCGGTTAATCTGGCGAAATACGGTGGAGAGTTGTATGGCAGCGGCGCATTATAAATGTAGTCGCGCGGTCATTAGTGCGCCCCTTGAACATGCCTACATACATGTAGTAGAGGTTCCAGTATTTTTAGGATGGAAAATCGTCTCGACCGAGCGTAAAGAAGACGGCGATGTTACGGACGACCAGAATGCGGGGGCTGGATTATTGATGTATTTCAAGACAATACGTGCAGGTTCTCCTATACCCTATATGAAAATAGAAAGTGTAGTGGTCGTGTCCCATCGTCATTCGCATTATAATGAATCATCGTTGATCAAGAAACTGGAAGATTTAGGAATCGGTCGTCCATCGACCTTTTCCATGATTGTCGATACCATTATGGAACGAGGTTACGTGAAAAAGACGGACATTGTCGGAATCACGAAAGAATGCAATGAATTTGTTTTGAGAGGCGACGAAATCGAATGTCGCACCGTAACGCGGGTATTCGGCGCCGAGAAAAACAAACTGGTGATTCAACCCATCGGTGTTGCCGTGGCGGAATTTTTGAATGAACATTTCACATCGCTCTTTGATTATGATTATACGAAAACCATGGAAGATGATTTAGACAAAATCGCATCTGCGAATCTTCGATGGAATGAATTATGCGAAAAATGCGATGAAACCATCAAGGTTCTCGCAAAACCTTTAGCGAAAATGGAAAAACCAAAGTATATAGTCAGGTCGCGAAATGGGACACAAGAATATGAATTTGTATTTCACCAATATGGCGCGTCGCTAAAATATCAATGTGGCGAAGAAACTTTATACAAGGCGGTCAATCCGAAACTGAAAATCGACCTGGAAGACGTCAAGGCGGGGAAATACATGGCCGAAGATTTATTAGAAATCAAAGACGATTATTTAGGAAAATATCAGGACGCCGACATGTATATCAAAACCGGCAAATACGGCCCTTATGTGCAATGGGGAGACCAGACGGCATCCATCAAGACCATTCAGAAACCTTTAGGCGAAATTGTCATGGCCGATGTAGTGAAATGTTTGCAGAAAGGGGAGGGCGCACATGAGTCGTCACCTGAAGATGGGATTGATAAACCTCGCGCTCCACCAAAAAATCCAAACGTTCTCCGCAATTTGAATGCCGATCTGAGTATCCGCAAAGGCAAATACGGACCGTATATTTATTATATGCCACAAGGTGCGAAATCACCACAATTTTTCAATTTAACCAAATACAAAACCACGTGGGCCTCCTGTGCGCTAGAAGATCTGGTGGGGTGGATTCACGAAACCTATATCAAAAAATAATAGACTATGGCTATAAAATATCATGATTATATAGTATGGTAACCGCAAGTAATATAACAACACCATCCGCGGTGATTGATAAAGGTTGTTTTCCAGCGATTAGTTATGTATTGTTTATTATCGTCTATATCATGTCTTTTATTTGTATCTATAAACGTAATGTCGTATTGTTAGGTGTCATGTTATTATACGTCATCAATATCATCTATTCATTATTTTTAATAAAAGATATGTTTTTATGGACAAAATCCGAGCAGATCATCACCTTTATTATTAGTGCAATATTAATATTGAATATAGCATCATCATCGCTGATCATGATGACCTTCCGCACATTGCATGCAAAATACAATAAGAACAATGAGACGATACAATTGTCTCCGCAAAATCGCGCACGAATTAGTCAATATTTTACCATGTTGATATGCACCATCGTCTTTGTATGGGTCCTGGCCATCTATTATTTTGTAGAAGGGGAAAATGTCGAATTTTTTAGTTTTGTATTTATAGGACAAAACGTGTCACCTTTGCGATTAATGGTGAGATTCTTAGCAAAAATATCCTTATGTATTACCAGTTTGGGATTGTCTGGATATATGGTATATTTGGCAAATAAATTATCAAAGTTGCGACGTTCTCAGCTACAATAATTATTGTTTATCCAATAACGCGTATAAACAATAAACGAATAATCTACATAAACTATAACATGAAATTCTATGAAACGCATTACGAAGAATATATTCATTCCGTGGAGCAATACAATATACATCCGGAAATGACACCCGTATATGAAAAATTTCCGAAAAAACTTGCCGATTGTGGAAATCTGATTTTGTATGGACCGACGGGTTCCGGAAAATATTCGCAAGCACTCTCTATTTTAAAAAGATACAGTCCGAGCGAACTCAAATATGAGAAAAAAATCACTTGTCAAACTGACAAAATGAACTATTGCTATCATATTAGTGACATACATTATGAAATTGACATGGCATTGCTTGGATGCAATTCGAAAATGATTTGGCACGAAGTGTTTATGCAAATCGTGGATATTATTGCAGTGAAAACCGAAAAAATCGGAATTATTATGTGCAAAAATTTCCACATGATTCACAACGAACTCCTTGAAATATTTTACAGTTATATTCAACAATACAATCACCCATCGTGTCCTATACAAATCAAATATTTATTGCTTACCGAACATGTCAGTTTTTTGCAAAACAATATACTCAATGTATGCAAAATCGTCGGCATCAATCGTCCGGATAAATCAAAATATATTCATCGTATTATAGATTCGGATGTACGAGAAGAGATTTGTGCGAAAAATAAAAATGCAGCAGTGGCATTCACCCAGCGCATCAATCCGTTAGTCTATGATTGTGGAAAATCGGGCAGAACGCGGTTTTTTATTTCGGAAAAAGAAGACATCAAGTCGAATACGAAAAAACGCGTGCAAAACATCATGGAATATGTAGAACCGGCCTATATTATGAATATCAAAGAGACCGAATCGTTTTCTTTAATGAATGACGGTTCCGAAATACCCAAAGACAATTTCAATACGATTTGCAATAATATTATACAGGAAATGTTGCAACATCGGAAACTGTCGTTTATGCAATTTCGCGACACCATTTATGATATACTGGTATATAATCTCGATGTACCCGAATGTTTATGGTATGTAATTTATTATTTTATACAGCGGAAATTGTTGTCGCGCAAAGACATTGACGACATCATGGACAAGACGTTTGTCTTTTTGAAATATTACAACAACAATTATCGTCCGATATACCATTTAGAGAGTATGTTCTTCTATATCATAACGATTATACAAAACCATCAAAAATGAATTTCCTGAAGGCGTGTAATATATTAGAGATTGATGAATCGTGTCGGAATCCATTGTGTCCTGAAGAATTGAAAAAACAATACCGGCGCAAAATATTGCAATATCATCCCGACAAGAACCAATCCGAAAATGCGGCGGTGATGTTTCGAGAAATACGTAGCGCCTATGAATTTCTGAAAATGACAGAGCAGTCCTCGGATGACGAGGATGATATTCATAGTTATCAAACCCATTTGTTTTCGTTTTTGAAAAACATTTTCCCCATTGACGAATCCGCCATGCAAAACAAAATTTTCAAACTGATTGTGCAAAAGCTTGTGGATTGTTGCGAAACAAAGGCGGTCGATATTATGGAAAAAATGGACAAGAACTTGTTGGTGAAAATATATGGCGTGTTTGCGAATTATAAGGATGTCTTTCATTTTTCCGGAGATTTTTTGCAAAAGGTGGAACAAGTCATTGCGCGCAAAACCCAGAAAGACGAATGTGTCATCGTGAATCCGGATTTAGACGATTTGTGGGAAAACAATTTATACAAGCTGGTGGATGGTGACGACGTGTTTTTAATACCCCTATGGCACCATGAACTCGTCTATGACAAGAATGGGTCGGATTTGTATGTTCGTGTCATACCTGTGTTGCCGGACAATATATCCATTGATGCAGACAACAATATTCACGTCTATGTAAAGTATGTGATGGAAGAATTATGGAAAATGGACCGGCTGGAAGTGGCCGTGGGCAAACGGAAATTTACATGTATGAGAGAGCAGTTGTTTATGAAATCGCATCAAACTCTGAATATCTATAGACAAGGTATTACACAAATCAATGACAAAAATACGCTAGATGTGTCAAAACAAGGTGATATAGTATTGCACGTGGAAATAGAATAAAATTGAAAAAGGGTCTAAATATAGGCTTATACATTATAACTAAAACCATGCTAGTATGTATATGTAAGTATTGTTGCGGTATCAAAATTGTCCCGATTCACAAACCCTCTACATTGCGGAAAAAACCTTCTAGTATATCACCTGTGAAAAAAACAAGTAGATATATGATTCTTCGTATGTTTTTTGGTAAAAATTGATTATATGCTAGCGGTCATTATTTGTGGCAATTCAAAATGGAAACAAAAAATCCCGTATATGATGATGACCGTTTATTGCAAAGTTTAATGCGAAAATTAGAAGTCGAAGGATCGCAAAAGATGAAATTGCTAGAAATGAAAGTCTATGACACTTACCCGCAAGAATATATTGATGAACTCGACAAAATTATCGAGTCTGGAGAGCGTGAATTTGAACGGGTTATGGGACGTAAAATGACTACTATGGAGCGACGGAAAATATATGGCTAAACCACATAAACATTTCGAGTCAGTGTATATATCATGAAACAAACTGTTCTAGGTCGTTTTTTTTCTGCGACCGCGACTGCTAAAATAGAACCGTCAGATATACCTAAAATAACAAATAAATCTGCCAATCGATTGTATTTTGATGGTTGCAGTAAAGGAAATCCCGGGGCGGCGGGAGCAGGAGCGGTTTTGTATGAAGTTTGTAAAAATGTAGAATGTGAAATATGGGCCGATTCGTGTTTTGTCGGGTCATCATCTACGAATAACGAGGCAGAATATACTGGGCTAATTTTAGGGATGAAACAGGCTATTCGAAAAGGCATTTGTGATATAGATATTTATGGTGACAGTCAGTTAGTCATCAAACAAATGCGGGGTGAATATGCAGTGAAAAGTCCCGGGTTATTGAAATTATATACACAAGCAAAAGAACTGGAACGCGGGTTTGATAAAGTACGTTATATCCACGTCTATCGTCATTTGAATACAAGGGCTGATGAATTGTCGAATCTGGGATTGTTACGAAAAAATTGAAATGCCTTTTTGATACTATGGTTCATTCATATCAACGCCCAACCACTTACTACAACATGACTACTTTTGCTCCACACTTATTTGTTCGTAATATTTCGAAAAATGTTACGAAAGATTCTTTATGGGCCGTCTTTTCCAATTTAGGATTTGGTACCATAGAAAATATTGTGGTAAAACCGCGCTCCGAAAAAAACAACGCCATTGTGTATTTTCAACAATGGGACATGGCTGAAACCACGCTTACCCGCAATATGCTTCGAGAAGGACGCGCCTTATCTATTACACATGAAGACGATGGGTCTGTATGGAAAGTATGTGCTTACGACGAGATGCGATGCGGAAGCGTTCGCACTTTTCCGGATATTTTACCGCAAAACGTCACCGACAATCGCGTCGAACGACAGCGCAATTCTGGATTTGCCGATGATTTGTTAGACGATTTGCGCCGCAATTTGTTTCCATTAGACAATATTACAAATGCGCCGATGAAAGCGGCACAAAGCACGTCTCTTTTATCAGACCAGGAACTAGATGATATTGTTATGAATATGACGCCATTGTTTTTAGAAGAACCCGTTCCGCCCGTTACCAACAACAGTAGTATGCTTCAACCATTTGCCATTGATTATGGAGATGTTCGAACTCCACCAAAACGCCGCGTCATCAAACCGTTGAAGAAAAATACATAAAAATATGATAAAAATATGATAAAAATAATCACCGAAACCTATAAAAATAACCTCGATTATGGGGTTATTTTTATTTGGGACAAAATTGATTGAAAATCAATCAGTGCATACTATTGCACTAAAACTTAAACAACTACTAAAACATGTCACTCGCTCCATGGATTCAACCATATCAAGACTACCTGGAATTTGACTGGCTAGCCACCAATCCAAATCCGAAAGCAATCGATTATTTAGACGAACATCTGGGACTCATCGAATGGAGCAATTTATGGTCAAATGCCAATGCAATGGAATTATTGAAAAAAAATATGGTGCATGTCGATTGGAAACAAATTTGTCTCAATCCTCATCCCGATGCTTTAGGGCTTATCCGAGCCCATCACGAATATTATATAGAAAAATGGAACAAAAAACACCGACGAATCCCGTACGACATGATGCTAAGCTGGGCGAACCTGTCACAAAATCCAGGCGCCGTGGAATTTCTAAAAGACTATCCCGTCAATATATTGTGGAGAATACAGCAGCCACCCTATGACCCTCGCGAAGATGATTATGATTATCCAGGAAATCCTTATTTTGAATCATTAGTTCCCGATTATGAAATCAATTGGAGTTATTTATCACAGAATCCGTCAGACAGTGCTATAGATATGTTATTGCAACATCCGAAAATGATTGATTGGTCCTACTTGTCGAACAATACAAATATTCGTGCCATCGAATTGTTGTCTGAAAATGTGGATAAAATCGATTGGTATTGGGCTTCGGCAAATCCGAGTGCCATGGATTTGATTGAAGCAAATCTCGATAGGGTTGATTGGCGTCAATTGTGTAAAAATAAAAATGCGGTGGAATTGTTAACCGAGCACACGATTGAAATTGACTGGTCCTATTTATCGGCAAATCCGAATGCGATTGGATTGCTAGAACAATATATGTCGAAAATTGACTGGCGGTGGTTATGCAAAAATCCGAATGGCGGTCCATTGCTGGAGAAAAATATTGAAAAAGAATTTGAAAAAATGGACTGGCGGTGGTTGTCGGCGAACCCTTGTATCTGGGAATAGGGGTACACTCTCTTATCATTGTAAATGTGTAGCGAATGTATTTTTTATTGTGGAGGCAACATGGTGCCCGAATTCATAGGTGGTAACATAGTATTAGAACTTGTCGTGTCCGTAAAGGAATAGCCTTGCTCCGCACAATAATCGAAATCCCATGTGTCATAGGTATATGGTAAATCATTTGTCCAGGGGTGAATGAAATCGTAAAATTCCTGGTTTGTATAGGTATCGCCAGTGTTCAAGAATCCCGAAAATTCAAGGACGTCATTCGCTAAATGTCCCGAACAAATGGTATCCATCGTGCAAGTCGGCAACGTCAAATCGCCCGAACCCGCCACTTTTGACCAGTCGCAAACCCCATTCAAATAGGCCGCCCCCGATGCTTTGTTATATTCCGTAAATGCCCAGGTTTCGTCGAAATTGGTAATCGTGCCTTGTGAAATCATAATTCGTTTTGCACCTAACAACCGTTCGATTTGTCCATGCAAAGGCCAGAAGGAAGGGTCAATCGCCGCCGCCGAGGAAAACATTTCCCCCGCTATGCCCGGGTCTTCCACTGCCCGTAATACTTTCAAAAAGAGTTCGTCGTCCGCATTTTCCAGTTCTTTTTCTAGTGCGTAATAGACATTTGTATCCTTCAAAATATATTCCGCACCATAGGTATCGATATATTGTTGTGGTACTGAGCATTTGCAGAGCGACCCTAACTCACAGGAATCGGGACATCGGGTATAACCCATACGCCACAACACTTTGAAAAAAAGGAGTTTGTCGGGTTTTTGTACCATAGAAATGTCGGGGTCGTCAAACAAGTTCCCGTCACCCCAGGCTCCGCCGATTAAAATATGCACTGGTCCATGGGTCGCGCCGTTCGAACAATCATTGATATCGGCTAAAGAATCACTCTGAAAACACGATTGCAGAGTCTGGCACGTAGGCATGGAACCGTATTGTGTCATACCGTATGTTTGATTATGTCGTCCCAAAGCCTTGACGGGATTGTTGTTCCACGGACTGCGCATGTGACCGAATGCATTCACATAGGGATTAAGCGACCCCGTGTCGGGAATACTCCACAATGTATAGGGGTCGCCGTCGGGTACCGTGATGCCGGCCCATTTGCCTCCATCATTGATGGCGTGATTTTTGTTGGTTGGACTCGATTCGCCGAACCAGTCTGCCCAAAAAATGGGGGATTCGGACCAGGTGTCGTACAAATAAGTGTCCATGCCATATTCCCAGTAGGCGGCGGCGACTTCGGGGTGCACCGACTGGAGACTTTGTTCGAATTCGAGGGTAAAGGCCATGTGGTGGGTAATAATACCGGCGCCGTCATGCCAGTGGTCGCAATCGCTCGTGCCTGCGCCCGACAAATGTTTATACGAAAAATATTCGGCAGAATGGAATTTTGAGCCATAGATGCTTTGTCCGGTGGTTTCATCGAGCGAATATATTTGTTCCAGGGCATCGAAATAGAGCTCGCGATCGGCATCGGTTAATGAACGTATTTCACGGCGAACGTATTTCACCGCTGTGGTAAATGTCTGTGTATAAGTCGCCACCGGCATAGTGAGCAGACGACGACCCGGATTTTGTGTAATAGTAAGGGTGCAATTATAAACGCCGGTACTGTTCAGCATGACCTGGATATTCGTGCCCGAATAAGTTTGTCCGGCGAAATCCCAGGTGGCACTATAGAGATCTACATCCATTTCTTTGTCACCTATGACAAAGGCATCAATGGCCACATTTTGTATGCGATGGGGTTCCATGACCATATCCCATGGCAAATCGGCTAAAGTAGTCAAAGTACCATAATCGGGAGAAGATGCCATCATTGTAATCGTAAATGCGTCATTTTCCGCTAAATTCGCCGAATGGAGAACAGTGTTGGCAAGGTCGGTGCGGCTAGAAATCATATAAAACGATATGAGTACGGATAGGCCGATGAGGCATTTCGACAAAATCGTGAAAAAAGTCACCGGATATTTATGTAGGGATTTGGTTGTGATGATTTGTTGTTCAATCGAATCATAATTGGAATACATGGTTACAGTAGAAGGATAAATATTTCTATATCACTTCGTAAAAAATTGAAAGGCCAATTATCGTAGTAAATAATACTACAAAACAAAATGCAAAAATCACTTGAAACCGTGTGCTTACAAAAACTAGAAAATAAACCTTTTGTCCAGATGATTCAGATTCGCGGGCCAGAAGGTGGAATCAAATGTGTCATGGCTACTATAACACCGATTCGCCATGCAGAACATCCCATCATGATGGAATATGGCTGGTATGAAGATACGCAAATAAAATATAAAAATGGAAACGCACAAGTATTATCGTGCGTGAATTACTTAGTATTATACAAAAATGATGATATAGAAGACCAACATGAAATCTATGGTTACCGAGCATGCATGGATGGATTTCATTGCAAACACAATGCACATGGAAAAATGGAGCGTTTTGAATTGTGTGATAGTTATGCTGGACATATGTCGGCGTATCGATATTTATCGCATATTGCCGGGAGTCCATTATATGAATTCGAAGAACCTTTAGAAATATATTATGGTATGAAGCCAAGAGAATATAGCGTCTATGCGTAGATTTGTAGTTCTCGTATTGGAATGTGCATGGTAAAAAAGAGGGACTATGGTCCGTCTTTTTTATGGAGTTTATTGCTTGGTCGTAAGTATTTTGTGCCATAGCTCGGCAAATTCGTCTTTTGTTTGGTGTGATAGTATGATTTGTTGTTGGGTTTCGATAAAGGTGGCTATTTTTGTTTGTAAATAGGTCAAGACGATGGAGTTCTCTAAGACTTCGCCTAAGAGGGTTGATAGATTGTTGAGATTCGTATCCGTAATGGCCGATTTTATTTGAGTGTATAACTGTTTTGCTCGATTCACATCGGCATATATTTCTTTTTGTATTGTATCTGGCAAATAGTTGATTTGCTCGGTAGTATTCATGATTGTATTGTGTGATAGATGTTGTTTGTTGAAAAGGCATTTCAATTTTGGGGATTGTTTTGAAGCCATGCATATGCGTCAGGGTAATCTTCGTTGTTGTCATCATCATCCGAATACAAATCATCAGTGTTAAATCCATCATCTTCTTCGTTTTCTTCATGGATACATTGACAAAGGATAGATGGCGGAAGGTTCTCGTAAGAATCGTGCAATAGATATTTCCCGCATCTATAACAATTGCCGGCTTGTAGTTGTAAATCATCATGAGGATCGTCTGAGCCATATCCAAATGCCCAATATCCATCATCGTCGGAATAATCGGGATCGTCATAGTAGCGATTGGCGCGGCTCATGGCTGCTTCAATGCGAATATTGCAGGCGATTTTGTGTTGTCGTGTTGTAAAGGTTACTCTATCATAAAAGCAATAGGACTTGACGATTTCTTGCAGGTCACAAGGTATAGTAAGATGATTGATACATAGCTGAGTTGCAACTGTTTGGTTGGTGGTCATGATTCGTGTTTTGTTTAAGTGATGTGTGAGAACCTACTTATAAAACCCTTCAATTTTGTGGGGTTTTGGATGCACAGGTTCTCCACACTATCCAAAAAGAAATGGGAAAAACAATTAGAGAGCTCGCGTGTATATATGTATCATAGTGATGTTTGCATACTTATTATTGATTGGATGCTGGATGTGTATTGTTGATGGGTATAATACGATTCCCATGTTGTCTGAATCACAGATTTCTATGGTTCGTAACATATTCAAAGGGGATAATGAGAACTTGAAGGTGGAAACGCGCGCTATATTAGCATATCATTACATGCCATGGGTCCATCGTTTTTGTGGCGATTTTGCGCAAAAACACCGGGTGATGGGTGACAAGGTTCTCGTCAATGAATTGTATCAATCGGGCTATCTGGGTTTTATGGAAAGTTTAGAGAACTACAATGGCGCAGTCAAAATACCCTATTATTCGGGGAAATATATTCATGGCCGGTTGTGCAAAGTCATGCGATTACGCGGTCAATTGCGGACGTGTGAATTTGTACCATATGCACAACGGTGGAAACTTGAATCTGTTGGTCTTGTTTCGGAGAATGATGAGAACCTGGTTTCAAAAATAAAGGCAATTATGATGGATGCACCGTTCGAGTATAAACAATGGTTTTTTGCGCGTTATGATTGCGAAACATTAAAGCCGCTGGGGTCGGTGATGGATACGTGTAATAGGATGAATTGTAGTCATGAAACCTATCGTCTAAAAATGAAAAAAATAAATCAATATGTGCGTGAAAAAATGAGAACTTGTTAGATAGTTGGTGTTATAGTATTCTATAACATCAAAAATGATTAATTACAAAGAATAAACTACTATACGGTAACTGTTTGTGATTTAGACCTTCTTCTTGACCACCTTCTTGACGGCTGGTTTGACTTCTTCTGCTGGTGCTACGACTGGTTCTGGTGCGACTTCAACTGCGGCCGGTGCTACTTTCTTGACAACCTTCTTGACAGGTGTTGCCTTGACTTCTTCTACGACGACTGGTTTAGGAGGTTCTTCCTCTTCTTCGTCACTATCTTCGACGACAGTTGATTGTGCTTGTGGTGCTGCTGATGCTGGTTCCTCGGTTTCAGAGCCTTCGTCTTCGTTAATTGGTTGAGTCTCTAATGCATCGCGGTCTTCGACGGATAATTGAATGTGGCATTTGCCATAGACACTTACGACTTCACGTGGCTTGACGACGCATTGGATTAGCTTCCATGTTAATCCCCATCCTTTGCCGCCTATCCAGATGCCACCGCATTGCAATACACATGCGACTTGTGATTGTTTAGGAACGAAATCGACAGGTGTTAAATTGTCATTCGAGCAAGGGAAGATTAGATTGGATTTGGTGTCGTAGATTTCAACGCCCCATTTGCCATCATAATATGGAACTTTAGCGCGAATGGATGGTGGTTTAGATGTATCGACCTTCTTCGTGTCCTTGTTCTTAGAATATTTCAAGAATGGGAAGAAAGTGTGTTTGGCGACTTCGCGAGACATTTCTTCGCCCCACCATAATTCACTATTGACGACTGCATCGTCTAAAATTTGATTTTCAAAGTCTTTTAATTTTTGTAAGAAGGTATTGGTGGCTGGTGTGGCATATTCAGAGTTTGGTAAGTTTAATGAAATACTGAATTTTCCATCGGATTCGCCCTTTTCATCGACATAGTCGGCAATGCCCCATGTCATTAATAGAGGAGTGGAAATATGTAAAGAACGATTGGTTTGTTTGCTGATCATACTGATTGATTTGCCACCGCGATCATTGATCTTTGGGGCCATGTATTTAATTTGGGCAGGAACCCATTCATTTGAGTTTAATACGACTGGTTTTGACATTTTGAGATAGTTTTAGTGCTGGTTTGTAAGAGCTGTGTGAGAATTAATAAGTGTGCTTGTTGAGCGGGTGTTATCATTGTTGTTGTCGTCAGACCGAATCAATTTTCTGTGCATTTTGTTTTGGATTTCGTTTTTTTGCGGGTGTTTTTTTGTAATCATAAATTATAGTATGTCAAACAACTACGTAGCACAAATACCATCAAATATACATATCTTTCATTATAATTTAGATGAAATACAAGATACAGTGTTAAAACAAGCAATGGAAGCCTTGTATGAAATACGCGAATCCCATCCGGAAACCACCGTTACAAATATAAAATCGGTTTATACCACACCGTACCATAGTCATCGTATGAACGATAAATTATTACCATTATGTAATTACGTGGCAAATGTGGTAACGGTTACCTATAATAATTTATATAACGTCGATTTAAAAGGATTAAATCTAGAATATAGAGTAGTTGATTGTTGGTGTGCTATTTATGAACCCGGTGATTTTACACTTCGACACAATCATTATCCGGCCGATTATAGTTGTTGTGTATATTTAGACGCCGATGAAACCTCTGCGCCTATTATTTTTGAAGATAAATATCCAGTTCAACCCGCTAAAAATTCCCTTGTAATATTTCCAGGTAATTTATATCATGAAGTTCCTCCAACACAAGGCAGACGAATCATTGTAGCCTTTAATTTATACAAACATGCAACTTTTACATAAATGTATATATTGTCTCCATAATATATATAGAAAAACAACAATAATACAAGATATAATGAACGTGTTCTCAAAACCAGTGTGCGAATCTTCGCAAACGGAAAATATATCATACGTTGATTATTATAAAAAGAAGCTCGATCTGACAAAATATAAATTACCGCAACTCAAATCATTAGCAAAGTATCATAAACTCCACGTTTCGGGCACAAAACCAGTTTTGTTAGAGCGTGTTCTTGATTATTTCAAGAAGTGTAGAAATGCAAATATTATACAAGCACGATTTCGCGGACATATGGTAAGGTTCTCTTTCCGCATTCGCGGACCAGCCTTTCGAAAACGGGTGGGATGTGTAAATGATACAGATTTCATCACCATGGACCCTTTAGATGAAATCGAATGGCACGACTTTTATAGTTATACCGATGAAAAAGGTTTCACCTATGGATTTAGCATAAGTTCTCTGATTTCGCTGTTTAAACAAAAGGGAAAACTCATGAATCCATATAACCGCGAAAAAATCGACTTTTTACACATGAATGAAATCTTCACCCTCTATAAAATCAATGCCATTGTGTTACAAATCAAGCCTACACCTCCGCCACAAGTGAATCAAAGACCATTGCCGCCACCCCGCGCCCGCCCAACCATCATTATTCCGGTAGTATCGGATGTAGAGAACAATGTCATTGTCATGCCACCACAAAACAATACTATCACACATGAGAATCGAGAACTTGCGCAAAGAATGCGGGAAATACAAGAAAAACCAGTAGATACACGTATTCAAGAATTGTTTATGGAAATTGACCAGCTGGGCAACTACACACAGGCATCATGGTTCTCGAACTTGACCATGCATGATTATTTGAGGTATTACCGATATTTAAATGATATATGGAGATATAGGGGTCAATTGTCTTATGAAACAAAACGGCGAATTTGTAGTTTGCAAGACCCTTTTCCGAATATGGTGAGAACAAGCGATTTAATGACACGGGAAGAGATACAAAGCAGATGTTTGTATGCCATGGAACATATGGTTTATACAGGGATTGATAATGAATATCGAAAAATAGGGGCGCTGCATGTTCTATCTGTAATGACGGTGGTATCCATGCCTGCACGCCAGGCTATGACGTGGTTATACGAATCATTGGTGTATTAAGGGGGCAACATCAATATTATTTGGAAAAATACTATTGATATATGATTTGTTTTCGTGCGAGAACATTTAGGAAAAACATCATGGAGGATTATTTAGGATAATCAATAAATAGGAATATTTAGGAAAAACATTATTTAGGAAAAATCAACTGCGCTCATCGTGTCATTTCGGAACCCGATAAATATATTTGCGTTAAAGCACTTAAAAAAGAAGCGCATACTAGTATATACTTCCATAGAAATGGTAAGAGCAACAAAAGCCGAAAAGCAAACCGCCACCGCAACCACCACCAAGCCAGTTGAAAACGTCGTCGTTGAAGCTGCACCAGCCAAGAAGACCACCAAGAAGGTCAAGGCAACCGAGACTGTTACCACTACTCCAGTCGTAGCAGCTGCACCTGTTGAACCAGTTGTTACTGAATTAACCGAGTCATCTGACAATACTATCTTCACCAAATTAGCTGAATATGGTGCAAAGATCCAACAAGTCGCTAACTTATTATCCACTTTAAAGAGTGATTACAAGACTCTTGAGAAGACCATTACTCGTGAGTTAAAGGCTGCTCAAAAATCATCTTCCCGCAGAAAGAAGACTGCTTCTGGTAACAGAGCCCCATCCGGTTTCGTCAAGCCAACTCGTATCAGTGATGAACTTGCTAAATTCTTAGGCAAGACCACTGGCACTGAAATGGCCAGAACCGAGGTGAGTAAGGAGATCAACACCTACATCAATAACAACAACTTAAAGGACAAGAACAATGGTCGTATCATCCACCCAGACAGTAAATTATCCGTCCTTCTTAACATTAAGAATGGCGATGAATTAACCTTCTTTAACTTACAAAGATACATGAAGCATCACTTCATCAAGGCTCCTGTAGCAACTGCTTAAATTATACTCTTACACAATAAAAACAATTTCTAAAAATAAAAAACGATTCATATAAATAAAAAAACCACAAAAAACACCCATAAAAACATTAGGCAACATGTCCGAGCGGTTAAGGAGATAGACTAGAAATCTATTACTCAATGAGTGCGCAGGTTCGAGTCCTGCTGTTGTCGAAACATTTTACATAATTATTCATAACTATGCAAAACCACTTAAATATTCGCACACAAATGACTATATCATGGAAACAAAAACTCATTCCGATAGTTCATTAGAAGAACGCGTTCGAAAATATGTCGCCGAACATGAACCGAAACTCTATATTTTGACACCATGTTTTGCGAGCATGTGTTTTGTGAATTATGTGGATTGTTTAATGAAAACATTGGAAATATTTCGGTTATTGAATTTCCCAGTTGTCGTAGAATTTTGCAAGAATGACAGTCTTGTTTCACGCGCCCGAAACAATTTGATTGCACGCGCCATGAGCGACCCTGAAATGACACATGTGATTTTTATCGACAATGATATTACCTGGAATCCTTTTGATATTTTGAAACTGATTATTTCCGAGAAACCAATTGTCGGCGGAACCTATCCGCTCAAAGCATATCAGTGGGATAAAATGCTGAATACTGATGGGAAATTCGACCCATCAAAAATGGAAGAATGGATACAAAAAAAAGATGCACACCCTATGCTGAAGGATTTGATTGAAGACAAACACATGATACAATACAATCTATTGAGATACAACATCAATTATTTGAGCAATTCTTTAGAAATTCAGGGAAATTTAGCAAAAGTCCGCCATTTAGCAACCGGCTTTATGATGATTCAACGCGCCACACTGGAAAAGATGATGAAATCCTTTCCCTCCACGAAATATACAGATGATGTGGGTTTCTTGCAAGAACCCGAGAATTTTTTCGCCTATGCGTTGTTTGATTGTGGCGTGGAAGACGGACATTATCTATCAGAAGACTGGATGTTTTGCAAACGGTGGGCGAAAATGGGCGGAGATATCTGGCTCGATGTCAGTATTAATTTGATTCATACCGGAATCGAAGATTATAAAGGATGTTATGTGGCGACGATTATCTAATCTCTTGATATAACCTATTATATCAAGTGAATATTCAAAACCAGACTTTTTACGCGAAAGACAAATAATATATACATGTAATATAACTATGAGCAATGAAATAGATAGTAATAAAATAGATAGTAATAAAATAGATAGTAATAAAATAGTTAAATTATGGAATAAAATACATGACCCAACTACGAATAATAAAATAAATCAATATATACAGAGAATACATACCGGACAATATCCAATTATTAATGATTTTTACACTCAAATAGAACAGGATTTGCACAGATATATTGTATCTGCAAAATGGTACATAAACAATACGCAAAAAGATGTGGAAAATCATATTAGAAACATAGCGAATTCAATTGACGAAAATAAATGTATCGCGTTGTATAATTTATTTTATAACACATGTAATGAAATATACAAAACGAATGATTTAGATTTGCTATGTATGCAGCTCATGATATTATTAGAAGACAATGAGTCAAATTATTTTCGAGAAGAGTACGAAAAACAAAATAGAACGAAACAAGATTATGTATTAAATGTCACATATGAAAA
>Ga0214923_10003241_pt1 | contig 20577 bp, 17 predicted proteins | sample LL1510_MetaG_FD_177993 | JGI IMG/M metagenome (GOLD analysis project Ga0214923, IMG submission 177993) | Freshwater microbial communities from Lake Lanier, Atlanta, Georgia, United States - LL-1510 | ecosystem: Environmental > Aquatic > Freshwater > Lake | place: USA: Georgia | collected...
ACGATGCAGCCAGCGCTTTCACCCGGTTGATCGACATGGGGATCGAGCCGTTCCTGGTTGCTTCCTCGGTCGAGGCCATCATGGCCCAGCGCCTCGTCCGAACGATTTGCCCAAGTTGTTCCAAGTCACAGAAGATCGATCGCGACTACCTCATCAAGGTGGGGTTCCCTGAAGACGAAATCGATTCCACGGACTTCCGCAAGGGGGTTGGTTGCGAGGCTTGCCGTCAGTTGGGGTATCAGGGGCGCACCGGCATCCATGAGTTGCTGGTGGTCACCGAAGCGATCCGGCCTTTGGTCATGAACCGGGTCTCCGCCGCAACGCTGGCAGACATCGCCCGCAAGCAGGGCATGCGGACACTGCGTCAAGACGGATGGACCAAAGTGAAGGCGGGAGTGACGACCGTGGAGGAGGTTCTGCGCGTCACTCAGAACGAAGAACACGTGAAGACTTTGGCCGGAAATCCCGGGGGTGTTCCAGCATGAGCAAGCCTGCATCCATTCCGCATGCCTGCAATGTGTTGTCGCTCCAGAAGGGCGGCCGACACCTTTACCAGTTTGCGGTCAACAAGGGCAGCGCCGCGCCGGCTGGCCAATGGGAGGTCGCCGCCGACAAGGCGTTGCCGGTCCATGTCGTGTCGCGTGATTGGCGACTGCTGCTCCGTTCCCGCCTGGATATCGCCTGGATGCCGCCCGAGGCGGTGTTTCTGCGGGCAGTCCAACTCCCGGCCTGTGCTCCGGGCGAGTTGGCCGGGATGATCGAGTTCCAGCTCGAGAAGCTCTCTCCAATGCCGCCCGCCCAGGTGGTTTGGACCGTGGAGAGCGTTCCGCACCCAGATGCCACGCAACAGACGGCGCTGGTGACCATCGCCGCTCGATCCTCCGTCGAAGCCTTTGTCGAGACGTTGGAACAAGGCGGGTACATGGTTGATCGGATTGAGTTGCCGATGGTCCGTCAATTGTTGTCCAAGCCGGTCCGAGGCGACTTGCTGCGCATGGTGATCGACGGGGCGGGTGACCAACAGGTGGCACTCATTGGATGGTGGTCGGGCAGCGTGCTTCGGGATGTGTCACTCATCCGTTTGCCGGTTCAGGGTGCTGCTGAATTGCTGCTGGCCCAATTGAATGGCACAGCATGGGCCGCTGAGCTGGATGGTTGGCTCACGTTGTTGCCTTCGGTGACCGTGGTCGCACCCTCGTCCGAGGCGTCACCCCTCGTCGAAGCATTGCGCGGTTGGTGCAGTCAACCGGTCTCGATAGAAACTCCCGGAGCTGAGCCCGATCTGGCCCAACTCACCGCCAACCATGCGTTGCAGCCCGCTCCGGCCTCGCTGATCCCGGAGGAAGTTCGAACCCGTCAGCGACGTCAGTATGTGGACTCCTTGTGGGTCAAGGGCCTCACCGCGTTGGCCATGACGTACCTCGCGGGCGTGTTTGTTTATCTGGCGGTGCTTACTTTCAATAAATCCTCGGTCGACACGCTTCGAGGTGAGACCCGCTCCATGGCGTTGCAGTACACCAACACCCTGCAGCTCAAGGCCCGGGTTCGGGTTCTGCAGGAGCAGGTGGCGCTGAGGTTTGCTGCGCTCGATTGCTGGAATGCGGTGGTCGAAAAGCTGCCCGAGTCTCTCACCCTCGTTCAGATGGATTTCAAGAATGGTCGAACTTTGGCCATCAATGGCAATGCATCGGAGGGCGACCGTTCCGAGGTGATTCGATTCAATGATTTGCTCCGAGCCGTGACCTCGGAAGGCAAGCCGCTCTTTTCCGAGGTCAAGCCGGCGACCATGACTCCCCGCGGCAACACCTTGTCCTGGAGCTTCGAGGCGGAATTGCGCAGAGAGGAGGCGGTGACTCCATGACCCGCTGGTTCGACCGGTTGAATTTGGCACCGACCGAGCGTCGGATGGCCATCGTGGGCCTGTGCGTGATGGGCCTCCTGTTCAATTACTGGTTCATTTGGCCCTATTTCTCCGAATGGGACATCATGGTCCGTGAGCGAACCAAGCTCGAGGGCCAGAAGCAGATTTACTTCAAGGAGGTGTCCAAGAAATCGACCCTCGAGAAGCTTCTCAAGGATTTGGAGGGGGCCGGAGGTCAGGTCCTGCCCGAGGAGCAGGCCAACCGGGTGCAGCAGGGGATCACGGCAGCGGCTGCGACCAATGGAGTCAGTTTGGGACGGGTGTCGCCGCAAATCGCGTCGTTGCGCATGAGTTCTTCGAAGGACACCAATTTCTTCGATGAGCAAATCGTCATCGTGGACCTCACCTCCAAGGAGGAGGGTTTTGTGAATTTCCTCTACGCGCTGGGTTCGAGCGATTCGATGATCCGCGTTCGCGATCTGAGCCGGCTTCGCCTCGACAACAGTGGTCAAAATCTCAGTGCCTCGGTGACGTTTGTCGCCAGCTTCCAGAAGAAACCCAAGGCAGCCGCACCGGCAGGGCCTGGGCCCAAGGCGACTGAATCCAAGTCGGGAGCAAAGGCTTCGGGCGGGGCTTTGTCGGCCCCGGCTTCTGGATCGGCCGCCAAACCCAAGTCTTCCACCAACGCAGCAGCCACGTCGCGCGTCACCGGAACCAACGCGCCAACCAAGAAGTAACCGATTGTGAACACGCCTCTCATCCATCTCGCGGTCGTTGCGGCCATCACCGCGGGCCAGATTTTCGGACAGGCTCCTGCCGCCTCTGATGTACCGGGCGCTCCGCTGGCTCCGGCGACCCTGGTTCCTGCGGCCACAGTGGCTCCGGCCGCAGCGGCGCCTGCGGCTAGCTCGGGCTCGACCACGGCTTTGCCGGCCTTCCCGGAGCCTCCGTCGCGTCTGAGGAGGGCGACCAATACGGCCGCGCCAGCCGCGGTGGCCTCGACCAATTTTCCGTCGGCCGTGCCGCGGGGTTTCCCGCGGTCCACGCCCCCGGCCCCGCCCGCCCTGCCAGGAGCCTCTTCGGCGGCCGGTGGATCCAAGGCTGGTTCAGCGGGCGCGGGCAAGTCGGCGGCCGGGGCGGCCAAGCCGGCGGCTGCGGCCGGTCAGCCCTCGGAGGAAGACCAGGCGATGAACGATGCCACCATCAAGGCTTTGCGTGAAAGTCGCGGTACCAATCAGCCAGGTGACTCGATCGTGTTCAAGGACCAGGAACTCAATGTATTCTTGGATCAGGTGTATGGTCCGTTGGTCCAGCGGACGGTGCTTCGGGCTCAGGGACTGCCTCAGGTCAAGATCAGCATCGATACCCAGACCACCCTCACCGAGGACGAAGAGGTCCAGATGTGGGATACGGTCTTGGCACTGAATGGCATCACCATGATCCCTCAGGGTGAGAAGTTCGTCACGGCGGTGCCGGTGGCTCAGGCGTTGCAAGAGGGTTCCAAATTCTCCAACAAACCCGCTGACCAATATGCCGAAGCCAGCCAGTTCGTGACCCATGTGGTCCAACTGAAGCATGTGGCCATCGAAGAAGCGGTTCCGACGATCACCCCCTTTGCCAAGAACGCCAATGGCATCGTCGCCTTGGCGAGCACCAAGACGCTCGTGCTGCGTGACTACGCCATCAACGTGAAGCGGATGCTTGAAATTTTGGCGAAGGTGGACAGCGAGGTGGAGGAAGACTTTCAGCTCGAGGTCATCCCCATCAAGTACGGCAAGGTGGATGAGATTTACGCGACCCTCACGAGTGTCATCGGCGGCGGCGGCGTTAGCGGAACTCCGGGCGGAGGTGTTGGAGGTGCCGGTGGTATTGGTGGTATGGGAGGTGGGATAGGTGGACGCCGCGGTGGCATGGGTGGAATGGGGGGCATGGCTTCGGGAATGAACCAATTCGGCGGCGGTGGTCAGTTTGGTGGGATGAACCAAGTGGGTGGTGCCGGCCGCCTTGGCAACGCTGGACGTCTGGGAGGTCAGCAGCTCGGTGGTGGGTTGAATCAACCTGGATCGGCTGTCAACACGGGCAGCTTCCAGAATCGGTTCAATGCCATGGGTCGAGGCGGAGCCGGGGGTGGTTCGGGCTATGGTGGGCTTTCTGAATTGCTGCAGACGGTCAGCATCACGGCCGATCAGCGCTCCAATTCGCTCATCGTCTATGGCAACAAGAAGGATATCGCCAAATTGCGTGAAGTGCTGGTTAAGGTGGACACCCTTCTGCCTCAGGTGCTGGTCGAGGCCATCATCATGGAAGTCAACCTCAGCAGCGGTTGGAATTATGGGATCAGTGCGGCCCAACGACCTGCCCTGTTCGGTGACAATGCCAATAATCGGGGCGGCGGCGTGGTCAATAATCCCTCGGGTGCCCCATTGGGCACGGGTTCAGATTTCCTCAAGCAATTGGGACGATCGACCGGAGGCGCCGTCGGAACCAACGTCGTGAACGGCATACCGGCTACCTCGGGATCCGGACTCTCCTACTTTGCTCAAATCGGTCAAAATTGGGACATAGCCATCAGTGCCATTGCGGCGGACAGCCGGGTCAACGTGATCCAACGTCCGCGGGTCATCACCTCGCACGCCACTCCGGGTAGTTTCTTTGTCGGTTCCGAGGTGCCGTTTGTTTCCGGATCCTTCTTTGGCGGCGGCAGTTTTGGCAATAGCCAGTCCATCACTCGTCAGCAGGTGGGTGTCGGGTTGAATGTCACGCCCTTCATCACCCCGGACAATCTGGTGGTCATGCAAATTGATCAGACGGTGGATAATCTGGGTTCCAATCTGGACCTCGGCAATGGACTCAGCGCTCCCACCACTCAGACCCGTTCGGCCAGTTCGTTTGTGACGGTACGCGACAAAGATGCTGTGTTGCTTGGCGGCTACATTACAACCAGCACCGATAAGCAAAGGTCGGGGGTTCCGCTCCTCAAGGACATTCCCTACCTCGGGGCGGCTTTCTCCAAGCGCAGCCAGAACAGTTCCCGCACCGAGTTGATGATCCTCATCCGACCGAGCATTCTGGCGACTCCGACGGATGCAGGCGAGGTGGCCGATCAGGAACGCCAGAGGTTGCCGGGCGTTCGCGTGGCGGAGAAGGAATTCGAGAACAACGAGAAGGCCGAGGCCCGCAAAGCCAAACGGCAGCTCAAGGAGTAAGCGCCCGGTTTTAGTTGCTCTTATGCAGGTTGAGATCGGCGGCTTGAGGGTCGCCGCGCTCCCTGAATTGTCGGCCATCGATACCAGCGAAGACTGGCATCGTTGGACCTTGGGACTGCGATCGGCGAGGTCTTGGTTTTCGGGTCCTTTGCTCGGGGAAGCGGTTTCCGTAGGCCAAGAGTTTTTCAACAATTCAACGAGTCGGACGAACCCAGAAAGGGTTTTTTGCAAGCGACTTCATTGGTGCCGCCCCCTGTCCGAGGGGTGAAGTTTTGGTTGCTTCCGCTCGGTGGAAGTTTCCTCAGTCTTCCGTCTCCCCGGCCTTCACCCCACGCCTGCCTGAACAAATCCTGGCAACCAATCCCTTGAAAGCACATTGCAGGCCCTCCAAGGGACAGGCTCTCCACTCCAAGAGGCCCTCCAAGGGACAGGCTCTCTCCACAAGGGACAGGCTCAATAAGGCGAAGTGCCTGTTTTCTTTGGCGATTGCTCTCTAGGGACAGGCTCGGCAACTTCTCTCCGATGAACCCCTCGCTCTCAGCGCTCTCCCGGCGTGGTTTTCTCGGATCGACCGGTACCACTGCCATCGCCATGGCGGGAGCAGCTGTCGTCTCTCTCCCGGCTCAAGGTGCCTCCCCGGTGGCGATCGGGCCCCGGATCCGACTGGCAATCGCCTCTTACTCTTATTGGCATTTCAGAGACCCCAAGGTGACGATTCATCAGGTCATCGAACGTGCTGCCGCCTTGGGGGCTGAAGGGGTTGATGTTCTGCATCGACAGATGGATATCCCCGAGAAAGAGCCGCTGACCGCTCAGCATCGGATGTATTTGGCCGACCTCAAAAGGCATGCTTTCCAATATGGCATCTCGCTGGTCTGCCTCTCCATTCATCAGGATTTTGTCGATCCCGATCCGACTGTCCGACGCAGGCAAGTGGAACACACGATCAAGTGTATCGATATCGCCGCTTCGCTTGGGGTTTCCTGTGTCCGCATCAACTCGGGGCGGTGGAACACCATCGCTTCGTTCGATGACCTGATGAAGGCGCGCGGGGAGGAACCGGTACTTCCGGGATATACCGAGGAGCAGGGGTTTCAGTGGTGCATCGAGTGCCTTGAGCAATGCCTGCCTCATGCAGCTGCTGCAGGCGTAACCCTCGCCGTCGAGAACCACTGGGGATTGACCAGAACCGTGGAAGGAATGCTTCGGATCGCTGAAGCCATCGAGTCACCCTATTTCGGTCTGCTGATGGACACGGGCAACTTTCTGGAGAATCCCTACGACAGGCTTCGTCGGATTGCACCTCGGACAGTCATGGTCCAAGCCAAGGATTATCCGGGCGGGGGCGAGTGGTACACCCTCGACCTCGATTACCGGCGAATCGCGGGAATCCTCCGCGAGGCGGGGTTTCGAGGGTGGGTCTCTCTGGAGATGGAGGGCAAGGAACCGTCCGAGACCGCCGTTCCCAAGAGTTTCCGTAAGCTCCGGCAAGCCTTCGCCTAATCTGAGATGTGCCCTTGGCCTGTTCCGAGACGTACGTGCATTGAGGGGGCCGCCCGAAGTAGGCAGTTTTTCACCAGGGACCCAGGAGTAGTCCGATGGGGACAGGCTCGATTGCCCGGGGGTAGGCTGTTCGGCACATGTGTTCCAAGTTTCGAGCCCTGACTTTCCCAACCGGGAAGTTTTGCGCAAACTGAACTCGTGATTGGCCTGATTGCCGGAAGCAAGTCCCTGCCGTTCCTCTTTGCCCGAGAGGCCCGTCGTCGCGGTGAAACCGTCGTGGCCGTTGGTTTTGAGGGAGAGACCGATCCCTCGCTGGAGAGCGAGGTCTCCTCGCTCGAATGGGTCAAAGTGGGCCAATTGTCCCGAATGATCCGCGCCTTCACCTCCCGTGGAGTCAACCGGTGTGTGATGCTGGGGCAGATAGCCCCCAGAAACTTGTTCGATGTTCGCCCGGATCTCCGCGCCATGAGCCTTCTGTTGCGTCTGAAGGAGAAGAATGCCCACACCTTGTTTGGAGCGATTGGCGACGAGCTTGCCAAGGATGGAGTGGAATTGGTTCCCGCAGTGCCTTGGTTGTCATCCTGGATGCCCAGCTCGGGTTATGTTGCCGGAGCCAGCCTGCCATCCAAGGCGCTTGAGGACATCCGGTTTGGTTTCGGGCTCGCGAAGGAAATCGCCCGCCTGGAGATTGGGCAGACGGTAGTCGTCAAAGAAGGGACCGCCCTGGCAGTGGAAGGCTTCGAAGGAACGGATGCCTGTTTGGAACGTGGAGGAAAACTTGCCGGCAAATCCGGAGGCGCGGTGGCGGTCAAGCTAGCCCGAGCAGGGCATGATTTGCGATTCGACATCCCCTGCATCGGACCTAGAACCATTGAGATTTGTTCGCAGAACGGAATCCGGGTTTTGGCTTTCGAGGCGGGAATGACGTTGCTGATTGATCGAGAGGAGCTTGAGGAAAAAGCCCGGATCGCCTCGGTATCGCTGGTTTCGGCAACATCCCAGTCGCCGTGAACCGATAGCCTAGCGACTTGGCGACAGATCAAGACCGGCTTGGGTTCTGTTGAAGTGGCGGATTCAGCGTCTCATTGCTGAAGAAGGTATGGGATTTGTTGTTCGGACCAAGTCGAATTGGGAATCGACGGTTTTCATCACAAATCGACCCAGATCTTCATCCAGGTTTTCGACCGTGGTATCTAGCCCCTCGATATTGATCTCGAAACCGATCGGGCATGATGAGCGGTAGACGCTCATTGTTTCATTGTTGTGGGAGAAGGAAAACCAGTGTCGGCTGTTTTCGATCAGAGCGAATCCTCCGATATGGACATCGCCATAGACCTGAGCATCTCCCGAAATCCGGGCATTCCCATAGATCCGCCCATTCCCGGAGACGGTTGCATCGCCGTAAACCTGAGCTGAACCATAAACTTGAGCGCTTCCGCTGACTTGTCCACAATTGAAGATGTGGGCTTGCCCGTGAATGAGGCTGGCGCCGAAGATCCGCGCGTCTCCGTAAACCCTAGACTGACCAGCGACTTGGGACTCTCCATAGATGCGTGAGGAGCCGTAAATCCGCCCGTCGGAATACACCAACGCACTACCCGATATGTGCGCGTCCTCGTAGATCTGAGCATTGCCATAAATCCGGGCATTGCCGAAAATGCGGCAATGACCGAAGACCATGGCGTTGCCAGTCACCTTGGCATTATCGGATATATGGGCGCTTTCAAAAACATTCGGCATTCGGCCTCCGCACTTCTTTGGTTCAGCAGATCAAACTGAAATGGGTTTCTGATTTGGTTATCGGATGGAGCCACCAAAATCTCAAGTTCCGCTGGAGGGACTAGGCGATTCAGTATCTTTCATGAGGTGTAGTGTTTGCCTTGGGAAGCGCTGCAAAAGTATTTCGAAACCTGCTTTCTACATCTATTCATGCAAGAGAATCACGTGATCAGCGTTCTTTTTTCGGCAGGAATCACGGAAATTAGATGCGCGGCAAATCCGACTGGCTTCACAGACTCCAAACGGGTGGGAGTGAAGTTTTTTGGTTTCCGTGCTATCTCCAGTGGAACCGGGTCACCTCGCATTCCTCTCGGCGTCGAAATCTCGGGAATTTGCTGATCTAAAGACGGGTCTCCGGAGCAGAGGCTTCGAGGGGGGGCGTTCAGTGGCGCAGCCCCTTGGCTCCGATGTCGCGTCGGAACTGCATTCCATCAAAGCAGATGCGATCGCACGCGGCGTAGGCCGCCTGCCTGGCTTCGTGCAGCGTTTCGGCCCAAGCTGTCACTCCCAGTACGCGTCCGCCAGCGGTGACCACTTCGCCATCCTTTCGCGCCGTACCCGCGTGGAAAACCTCAAGGCGTGGATGCCCCGATAAGTCCTTGAGTCCATGGATTGGATGGCCCTTGGGACTGGTACCCGGATAGCCTGCGCTGGCGATCACCACGCAAAGACTGCTGAGGGGCGACCATCGGATGGGGATTTTGTCTAAAGTCCCATCGATGCTTGCACAGAGCAATTCCACGAGGTCGTTTTCCAGTCGAGGCAAGTAGGCCTGAGTCTCCGGATCCCCGAACCGGGCATTGAACTCGAGGACTTTCGGTCCTGAAGCTGTCAACATGACTCCGGGGTACAGGAGGCCTCTGAAGTCGATACCTTCTTCTGCGCAACCCTCGAGCCAGGGTCCCAAGATCGTCTGTCCAACCCTTTCCAGATCGGCATCACTGAGGAACGGAGCAGGGGAGTAGGCTCCCATGCCTCCGGTATTGAGTCCCTGATCGCCATCCGAGATCCGCTTGTGATCCTGGGCTGTGGGAAACAGGCGGGCGGTTCTTCCGTCGCACAGCGCATGGAGTGAGATCTCGATGCCTTCGAGGAGTTCCTGAATGACCACCCGCGAACCAGCTTCCCCAAAGCTGCCCCGGAGCATCATGTCATCCACCGCCTTTTCGGCTTCCGGGACGCTGTGGGTCAGCAAAACGCCTTTGCCAAGAGCCAGGCCATCGGCTTTGACCGCACATCGGCCATCGAGTTCTGCGGCGAATCGTCGTGCCGAAAGGGCGTCTGTAAAAACGCCGGACCGAGCGGTCGGAATCTGGTGACGCAGCATGAAGTCTTGGGAAAATGCCTTGGAAGACTCGAATTGCGCGGCTCGGCGGTTGGGGCCCCAGATTCGGAGTCCTGCCGACTGAAAGTGGTCGACGATACCCAGAGCGAGCGGGCTGTCCGGTCCGACGATGGTGAGATCGATCTGATGTCGGATCGCATGATCACGAAGGGCGTCCAAGGCATCTGCCGCGATCGGAAGATTTGTCGCCGGATTTCCCGACCTAAGAAAGACGCCGGAAGTCCCTGCATTCCCTGGCGCGCAGGTCAACTCAGTGACATGCGGTGATTTTGCGAGTTTCCAGACTAGAGCGTGCTCACGCCCCCCTGAACCAACGACAAGAACCTTCATCCGTTCGGACAGTCAATCAGCCCTCAGTTCACCTAGGAAGCCGATTTCCAGATTCTGACACTGGGATAGTCTGTTTTCAGCCGTTGGCTGCCATGAACGGAGATTTGACCGGAAAGCATGCCGAGCTTTGAACTGTGTCGGCGAGTTGTCTGCGGATTTGTTCGACGTGTGCTGGCGGGTAAATGGTGCTGATGCGTTGGAGCAATTTTGCGTCGTTGGGCGGGGATTCTGGGCGTTTTGAGACTTCGATGAGGAGGTGGAAGTGGTTGCCCATGAGGCAGAAGGTGAGGATTTGGATGCCGCAGAAATGGGCGTACTGGCGCATCAGGCGGGCAAAGTGCTCCTTTTCGATCTCGCCGAAGATGAATTGTCGATCCACCACGCGGGACATGCAGTGGTAGAAGCCGCTGGAGGCATCGGGATGGGCCTTGAGGCGTCGTGTTCTCATGAAGCGTCTGCCTCATGATTCGTTGGCTCAGGCCGGATTTTTTCGGAAAAAAGAGCCCGTCTCTAGAATATGCAAGACTGTCCCGGTTCTCTCTCCTGTTCTCTGTTCTATTCGGCCAGGGCCTTGGCTCCTGTGATTCCGGATTCGAGCTTTTTCACGGTGGGCAAAATCCTAGCCACGGTGGTGGATTCTATCTGGCCAGCAAAGGGGCGGAGATGAAATTCCAGCACTCCAATAACGTCGCCGTTACGGTCGTGTAGGGGTGCTGTGACCACGGCAGCGTCCGGGTTTTTGCCAAAATAGGTCTGATTCTCTTTATGAACCTTTCGGACTGTCTCGCTGGCTGCCATTCCGAGATCGGTCGAATTCTTGGCCGCAAGGCACCGTAATTCCTGATTGTCAGAAGATGCCCCATACAAGCGCAGGTTGAGCAGACGCGGTTGCTGCTCCAGTGCCTGCCGTACCAGAATCGCTGCCAGCGTCTCCAAGGGTCGGTACCGGATGTTGACATCGGCAAATAGAGCTGTGGTGTCGGACTTGGTGATGAAGCCGATGTGCCCAGCATTGAAGGAGTTGTCGGTCAGTGTGGGAAAGGCATTGGTGCCATTCAGCAAGACTTCGATCTGATTGCCTTCGGCGCGAACGGCTAATTCGTACCACTTGTCTTTTTGGAAGGAAATCGAGGGTCCGATCGGAACAGATCTCTCTCCATCGACAAACTTGTAGAAACGCAAGTTGTCGCCCAAGGCGCTGGCTCGGACGACATAGAAATTCCTCGAATCCTGATGGCGGAATACTAGGCCTGCGATTTGCTCGAAGGTGCCCCCATTGATTCGGAATCGCGCGGTGAAGGTGAAATCGCCATAGCGTTCGGACGTGTGGACCAGTAGCGGAAAACGTTCGTCCTCATTGCTTGGGGCTGTTTGGGCTATTACGGCCTTGCGGGTCAAACGAGGAGCCTGAGGAGACAAGGGCTCCAGGATCGGGGGCACATCTTCCTCCACTACTCTCCAGTCACCGGGTTTTCCAACCCCGGCGACCTCAGCTTTCCAGCCGTCCGGAAGGGTGCCGGGTTTCGCTGACGAAAAATCGAAATGACGCTCTGCAGCAGAGAGTAAACCTGCACACGCTGCCAGCATCAACCACGCCGTCGGTCGAATCATGTTCCTGGGAGAGTAATCAGTTCCTTCCTATGGGCAATCCTACCCGCGGAAAAGACGGGATGACGCCCATCAAGGCCTCTGATTGCTTCCAGCGGCAGGGGTTCAGGAATTGCGGTGAGCTGAACTAGGAATACGGACGGACGAGACCATCGAAGCTCAGCGGATTTCATCTGGCGCAGGCTGCGAAGCAATTCCAGAGGGGTGATGCCTTTGGTAAAGGCCCGCCACATAATGAGGTCGTTGACGCTGTGCGGGGGGAAGATGCTTTGGGGGAATCAATCCTCGCCGGAGAAGCAATTGTTCGTTCTCCCGGTCCAAGATGATCATCCGCATGATGAGGTCTTGATTCTGACGCAGGAGATCTCGGATCTCATGCTTGGTGGAACGCAGTTCCGGACTGAGAGAGAGCCAGTAGCTGCGATGGTTTCGAATTCTTTGCAGCGCTTCTTCGAGGCGAGGCAATATCTCCCGACGCGCCTCGGTAGCCGAGGTGGACTGGTTTGAATCCAACTGTCGCAAGCATTGTGACTCCCGCTCCAGGTGTCCCAGAAGATTCGTGTTGAGTGCCAGGTGAGAACGGAGGTCCAAGACCATCTGAGTCTCCGGATTCATGGGGTCGGATTCCTGGGCCCAGAGATGCTACTGTTGGTGGAGGACGTGTTGGGGAGAAAAATCTTTTGGACTTCTTGATTCACGTTTTGATCCCAACGCAGGTTGTTGAGCCGCCACAGAGCCATCTCGCGTATCAGGTTCAACCCCGCGGAAACGGGTTCGGTCGGGGACGGGGCGGCGACTTTTTTCCCCGACGCTGCCGATGGCGGAGGAGCTGAAGGAGCGCCGTTGGTCGGGTTGGTGGCTGACGACTTGGCCGCATTGTTGGTTGCAGACGAGGCGATGGCGGCGTTGGTGGATCGGGAAAGAATTTCGGAGTAGGCGGCTGATGCGCGATCCGGTTGAAACATTCGTTCGTAGATCAAGCCGATTTGGTACAGCGCCTGCGAGTGCCACTCTGCATTGCCTGGAAGTTTGAAGAGGGTTTCGTAAATCAGCAGCGCGTTGAGATAGTCGCCTTGCTCATAAAGTTCATTGGCCAGTTTGTTGCCAGTCCGCTTTTGCCAGTAAGCCCAATTGTCCGGATCCTTGCTGGCTCGTTCCTGTTCCGTGTTGAGCAGCTCCAATGTCTGTTGGATGGCTTCCTGACGCATTCCAAGCTTCCTGTATGCTTCAGCCATCAAGAAACGAACTTCTGCAATCTGGCTCGAGAGGGCTGCTCTCTCGATGCATAGCTGGCCCTCTGCCAGAACCCCTTTCCAGTCCTTGAGTTCAAACACGGCCTTGACCAGTTTTAAACGCACCTGGGCCTCGTTGAGGGTTGAGTCTCCCAACTTGAGTACCCGCCGATAGTAGTCGGCTGCGCGGTCAAATTCTCCCGCCATTAGAAAAGTGTCTGCTATCTCGGTCTGAGCCAAGAGCACCAGCGACCGGTATTCGGAGATGTCCTTCACCTGAAGGCTGACCACGGTTGACATGACGGCGTGGAATTTGGAAAGGGCGAGCTCCGTGGCGCCAATTTTTCGGTAAAGAACCCCCTGCCGAAAGAGAATTGAAGGGGTGTCCGGATTGAGGGGATACCGACTGACCAGTTGCGAGTAAATCTGCTGCGCCTTGGCGTTTGATCCGCTATCCAAGGCGAATTGCGCGAGGTGCTTCAAGCAGTCCCGCTGGATTTCTATTGGTGAATCCGGATTTCCAATAATGCCCACCAACACACTCTCCGCCGCGAGTTGATCTTCGGGCTTGGTGCTGCGTTCGTAGGCTTGCACTGCCCCAGCGACCATGTCGCGCCAGACCTTGGTTTCGTCAACCACAACCTTCTTAACCTGACGTCGAAGGACGTTTTCCGATTCCGGCAACTCACGACGATCCTTATTGTTGGGTGTTTGAAGCCGTTTTTCTAGTGAGTCGGCAACCTCATCGGTTAAACGCGTTGCCTTGTTGTCGCCGCCAATGTTCGGATTGGACCGGATGGCTGGTTTGGCAGGGTTCGATTTCGAAGAGGGTTTCGTGTCAGGCGCTTCAGCCATGAGGATATTGGTTCCGATCACCACCGAGGTGATCAGCCACCGAGTCCATCGTTGAAGGCAGAGGCAGTTGGGCATGGGTCAATCCTGTCGGAAGACGGCGCGACTGGAGGTGGGGGTGGACGGCATTCCGGGAATGAAGGGCACAGGGATGGCGATTCCCGAATTTTGTTGGGAGCCGGGTGTTGTGAAGAATCGAATCAGGTTTTCTGGGCTCAGAGAAGTTGGAGGACGGATGGTCGGGTTTGTGGTGCCATCTTCCGGGGTAGGGTAATTGGGTTCTCCAGAAGTGGTTGACGGTAGTTCGGACCCCAGCCTTGATTTCACCCAGTTGTCAGGAAGTCGGGGGAAATCCTCGAGCGGGTTCGTCGCAGTCGAGGCTGAAGGCACTGGCCACAGGTAAAACGGATCATCGTTGGTGAAACTTGAGCCGGCTTGGGATGAAGCGACGGATTTGGGAGGTAGATCGGTGTAGAGAGTGGGGAGTTTGGCGATCACCTCCTCCAACGGGCGAGGTGTCGCGCCGAAGTTAAGAGGCTTCGGCCCCAATCGAGTCAAATAGACGTTGGGTGCCGAGATCGCTGGAACCATAAAGAAGGCTCCTCCGACAATAATTTGTAAACGGTTCATCACATCCTTGTGAGTCTTTGATTCTCCGCATCCCGAGCTACCTCTGCCGTCTCTCACCTGCGGCTGAGATCCCGGATGGCATCTTCGTAGGAAGCCACGAAGACCCAATCCTTGGTTTCTTCGTAGTTGCGACACTCGGCCTGAACGATCGTGGATCCGACCAATCGCTGTTGAAGGGACAACTCGTTGCACAACTGGATTGTAGTGATTCCGAGTTTCACCAAATTGATGTCCGGGGTTCGGACCTGACTCATATCGATGATCATTTTGCCCAACCCAGAATCGACCGCCTCAGACACCTTGCCGCGCATCTGGACGGAGATCTCGTTGGCGACGTTGGGGGTGAGGTTGGTTGGCAAGATGACAGCCAAGACGCCATCCCGTTGCTGGAAGTACTTGTAGGAAGTGTCCAGGCTCAGGGATCTGCAGATTTTGGTTTTGAGGTCGTCCGGATCCAAAGGTTTTGTGATCACCCCCAGAAAGCCAACCTGCTGGGCTCGGGCTTGGTCTTCGGTGGCGGTTTTGACCGACAGACCAAAGATGGGGGCGCTCTTGGTTCGGGTACTGGCCCGAAACATCTGGAACAGGGTGAAACCGGCTCCGTCGGGCAGCGAAAGACTGACCAGGATTGCATCTGGAATATTCTGCGAGCAGTAGTCGAGTGCTTCGCCCGTCTGGGTTCGCCCATGAACCTGCCATGGTGTGTCCGAAACAGCGGCTCGGATTTGATCGATGATGGCCGGCTTATCATCGACGACCAGAATGTTGAGTGGGTCATCATAGCGTTTGACTTTCTTGATGCCGCCACCTTTGGCCTTGAGTTCGATGATGCGCCCAGCTCGCTCGACGAGCATGTCCTCCTTGAACGGTTTTACGAGGTAGTCACGGACGCCCATTTTGGCGATTTTCATGACGTTGTCCCTGCCGGATTCGGCCGTGAGCATGATCACGGGAGTGTTTTTCAGGTCGGCGTGGGACTTCAGCTTTGCGAGACACTCGGACCCGTCCATGATGGGCATGGTCAAGTCGAGCAGTATCAAGTCAGGCTTTTCACGCATGGCCACGGCGACACCCTCGACACCGTTTGAGGCTTCGAGCACATCCACATCGAAGGGTTTCAGCGCCTTGGTGACAATCAGTCGGATTGTCTTGCTGTCGTCGACAGTCAGGATCTTCGGTTTCATGGAGAATCAATGGTCGGTGTTGCTTAATTCTAAGGTCCTTCCGGGTTTTTTGGAATGGAAGGTTTCGCAACAACCGTTCCGGCCCAGGTTGCTATCATCGGGCATTGGACATCGGATCGGACTGGAGGAACACAAGTCACGACGGTGAATCGGCATTTTATGGGGAGGACTTGAGGTGTCGTTGAATTCCACCAAGGGCATTGGGGACAGGAGGCATGGGGGGCAGGATCCATCCAACAAATCCTTTCAGGTGCAGTTCGATTCTGCCGATGAGTTCGACAATGTCCGTGAATTCCACGGTAGCTATCGGCTCATCCCCGAAGGCTCTGACGCTGCCGGAGATTCACCGGCGTCTTCAGTCGTGCCCTCCCATCCCATCGCTCAAGAGCATTCAAGGGGCGTTGCGGGAGTTATTGGCCGCCGAGCAGCGCTATGCCGGACAAATCTCCGAGGTGATCCGACGCGACCCTGGGCTGACTTCGCGTCTCTTGAAGCTGGTGAATTCGGTTCATTACGGGCTCGGCCATTCCGTGACGAGCCTTGAGGAGGCGGTTTTCTATGTTGGAGTCCGGCAAGTGAGGGAGTTGGCCACCATGACCCCGGTCATTGACGATTTCAAACGGATCACCGGCTCCCAGCGCGGGGTAGGAGAGACTCTGTGGAGAAATCTTTGGAAGCACAGTATCGCGGTGGCGATGGTTACCAAAGACCTGATGATGGCGACCCCGGAGTCCGGAGAAGACCTCGATTACGTCGCGGGACTGGTTCATGACGTCGGATGGATTGTTTTCGCCACGGTCTTTCCTGACCATCATGCCAGTATTTTGGAACAACTGAAGGTGTCTTCATTGCCGGTGAGGTTGATCGAATTGGACAGTGTTGGTTGTGATCATGCCCATCTGGGAGCGATGTATCTGAAAGCCCAGCAATTGGGTGAATCTCTGGAGTTCACGACAAGAAATCACCACACACCGTCGGGCAATACTCGCGACGCCCGCTTGGCGGGAGCTGTCCAGATTGCCGACCAATTCGCCCTGTCCATCGGTCTGGGGCATCCCGGAGATCCGCCGTTGCGCTCACCGGATGACTGGATGCGTGCGACGGGATGGAACCTCCTGTTCCCAGAGGGAGCCGAGGTCAATCGACGTCAGGCCCTTAAATCTCTCGAGAAGGCTGCACAACGGCTTCCCGGCATGGTGGATTGTCTGGTTTGACCGGCCACATTGCCTGCATTGCTTTTGTTCCATAGTTGTTGGTAGTAGATCAACTGTGGGGTTCTAGGTTTTTGTAAAAGTTCAATTAGTTTCAGTTTATAAAGCCCCAGCCACTTAAATCTTAATATACAGATAGTAGCGGTACAGGAACGGGGCGCTGATCTCCAAGAGAGACAGGCTCATAAGAGGCTCATGAGGGACAGGCTGAGCCCGATTCCCTCTTCTCTCTGCTCTATTGAGAGTCTTTCCCATTTATCCACCGGACTGCCCCAGGCAGTGGTGTTTTCGCGCCTCAGGGACTGACCGAGCCAATGGCGTGCAGGGCGCGCAGGGACAGGCTAAGCAGCAGGCGTGCAGGGAGGGGGTTGTTAACCCAGAGATCCAACGGTCCTGGCAATGGGCTAGTAATCCCGAATGTTTCGACCCGCGCTCCGGGGAGCCTGTCCCTTGTTGCCGGGTTGGTTGATTCGAGGCGGACCGTCCAGAGGAGGAGTCATCCACTGAGGGGGGGCGGGCATAGGTTGGGTTCCGTTTCGCGGATCGCCTTGGCCGGGACTTTCCGAGGGTTGCTGGCCTTTCTCTGCAAGCATTTGGCGCAACCCGTCGAGTTCTTTGCCCACTTGCTCAGCCCGCTGAGCGGTTCTGTCGCTGGGTTTGATGGTTTGAAGCTCGTTGAGCGCTTGCTCGGCGCCCTCCAGTCGGGCCGCTTTGGCTTCCATCGGCTCCTGACCTCCGGGCGATTGCATGAGTTTATCGGCGAGTTTGTCCAGTGTTTGGGCCAACTTTTGCTCGGCTTGCTCCTGCTTGGCTTGGAGGCGTGGCTGGTTGGGGCGGAGTTCAGAGGCCTGTTGGAAGTGGTCCAACGCCTGGCTCAATTGCATGGCCTGTTGCTCAGGTTGGGAAAAGGCCGACTGCTGTTCCTGGAAATCCCCCTCGTCTTCATGGACTTGGGCCATACGGCGGTCGATCTCCTCGCCGGTGCGCTGGGCCTCCTGATGGTTTGGGGACTGCTCCAAAGCGTGATCTATTTGTTCACGGGCCATTCTCAGTAGAGCCAATTTTTCCTTGGTGACGGGAATCTGCTCTTCGAGGGCCAGAAAGGTCTCCGCTTGTTTGACTTTCGCATCAGCCAAACGGTCCTTGGCTTTTTTGAGGGCTTCGTCGACTTGTGAATCGCCGGGGCGGAGTTGCTGGCTTTCTTCCAGTTGTGAGATGCCTTGCTCAAGCTTCGAGGCATCCACCTCCGGCAGGCGCGGTTCGCGCCGACTTGACTTTAACGATAGAGGGGTCTGAGCGTTGCGCATTCCCTCCTGCTTGAGGGCTTCAGCCAGGCGATTCTTGGTGTCAGACTCCCCGCGTTGAGCCTCGGGGTTGACGGGGCTCAGTTGATGGGCTTCGGAGAATTTTTCGTGGGCATTGCGAAGATCAGGAATCCGTTGGGCCGCAGTCTTGTTGGGTTGATTGGATTGGTCGTCTGCCTTACGGGCCTCTTCTAGCAGCAGCTTCAGCAGTTGTGACCGGACGAATACGTCATTTTCCAGAACCCTGGGTTCACCGGGTGAATTCTTGAGGGCCAGCTGATAAGCATCGAGAGCGGCCCTCCAGCGGGCGATCGTCTCATCCAAGTTTGCGGATCGAGACTCGACTCCGAGTTGATATTCCGCATTGCCGCGTTGGAATCGCGCCAGGTTGGCCAACGTCGGATGGTTCAGCGTCTCTACCCGGTCAAAGGCCACGAGGGCGTCTTCCCATCGGTGGGCTGCGTAGGCGGCTACCCCGGCGTTGTATTGGATATGGGGACTGTTGGGCTGAAGTTCGGCCAGTTGGGCCAAGGTGTCGGCGACCGTTTGCGGTGCACCATTGGTCAATTGATGCTGAAGCTCCCGAATGTTCAGGGGAGCTGTGGCTGAGAAGGCCGGAACTGGAAAAGTAAACACCCAGACCAAAGCCAGAACCAGCGGTGCCAGGGACAGGCTCCGCCGAGCGGAGAGCTTGCTAACGACAAGGGACAGGCTCCGAGTTGGGAACAAATCGGAGGGGTGTTGAGGCCGTCGGAGGGTATTCATGGGACGACGGGAGGTGACATGGGGCGGATGGCGGTGGGTAGGCGAGGGCGTTGGTGGCGGCGGACCCCAATGATGGCCTGGGCCACTAGGGCAACAATGGCCAGGGTCAATGGCAGCGGGTAGGCTTCGACGTAGTTCTTGCTGTCCTCCCGGGCCGCGCTTTCGGCCAACGGGGCCAAGAATTCCTGCCGAAGCGTGGTGAATCCCTCTCCTTGATCCCCCAGGGGCACGTAGCGGCCTCCGGTGAGTGCGGTGATGCGTTTGAGATTGGCTTCATTCAGGCGGGAAACAACTTCCTGGCCCGAGGCGTTCTGTGCCACGCCACCCCATTGGATCCGGGGAACCTTGGAACCACCCCGGGTCCCCACCCCGACCGCGCAGACCTTCACGCCTTGACGGGCCCAACGGCGGGTGAACTCCAAGAGTTGATCGCCCGAATCTTCGCCGTCGGTGACCAGAATGACCACCCTGGGTTGAATGCTGTTGGTCTGGAAATACCGACCAGCTCGCTCGATGGCGGACCCCAGGTTGGACCCGGCCGTCTCACCATCCATCTCCACCGTGTAGGGTGAGGCATAACGCAACATGGCCTGGATGGCCCGTGTGTCGAAGCTGAGTGGGGCGTTGAGGTAGGCCACACCGCTGAAGGTGATCAACCCGACTCGGTCCGATCGGCTGGAATCCAAGAAACGGGACAATGCGTTGGTGGCCGCAAACCACCGATTGGGGCGGACATCGGTCGCCAGCATGGAGCGGGAGAGATCCAATGCGATGAGATAGGGGACTCCTCTCAGCTCGGATTGCTCGTCGTTGCGGAAGGTCAGGGGTCGCGCCAATGTCAGGGGCAGCAAAATGGCCACAGCCACGATCAATGCCCGGTCGGCCCGTTGGCGCCACGGCACCAGCCCAGGATCGGACCACGGCCGGTCGGCACTGCCGGAGAACTGCGCTATCCGCCGTCGATTGCGCCGCCTTTCCAACACCCAGACTCCAGCCATCATGGCAATCAGGACCGGAATCAGCAGCAGCAGCCCAGGGTGCGCGAATCTCATGGCAGGTTCCTCCGCAGGAGCGAATTCCAGATCCATCCACCGAGCCACAGCAGTGACCCAAGGGTCACGGGCCAGATGAATAGCTCCTGCCACAGGACAAAACGCTTTTGGATCAGGTCCCGTTTCTCCAGTTGGTCGATGAGGTTGTAAATGCCTTGCAAGGCCCTTGTGTCGTTGGCTTGGAAGAACTGGCCGCCAGTGATGCGGGCTGCTCGGTTGAGGTCGTGGTTGGCAGCGACCGAGGGAACGACCATCTCCGGACCGATCAGGACCGAGTAGAGTTTGACCTTGTCGCGAACTAGTTGCCCGATGATCTCCGATGCGCGGGGGCCGGAGGAGTTGTCCCCATCGGTCACGAGGATGACCACCTTGCTCCGATCGCTGTCCTTGCGCAGGAAGTTTCCCGCGGCCATCACCGCCCAACCGATGCCCGTTCCGGTGGCCAGATCGGTTTGATGCATGGATTCAATGGCCCAGCGATGGTCGAGGGTCAGCGGGCTGACCAGGAATGGGTTTCGCGCAAAACAAACGATGCCGATGCGGTCACTCGGGCGACCCAGAATGAACTTCTCGGTGACATACTCGAGGGCGGCCCGGCGTGTGACCCGTTTGCGATCCAGCCGGAAATCGGTTTCTGCCATCGAACGGCTGAAGTCGAGCGCCAGCATGATGTCGATGCCCTTGCTCGGGTCGGGCAGATCGCCTCGAGCAAGGG
>Ga0214923_10003242_pt1 | contig 20559 bp, 11 predicted proteins | sample LL1510_MetaG_FD_177993 | JGI IMG/M metagenome (GOLD analysis project Ga0214923, IMG submission 177993) | Freshwater microbial communities from Lake Lanier, Atlanta, Georgia, United States - LL-1510 | ecosystem: Environmental > Aquatic > Freshwater > Lake | place: USA: Georgia | collected...
CCACCTACGGTCGTTAGACTGATTCCACCGATCCCAGAATAAGCAGTAAGAGTACCTAAATTAAGATCCCCTCCCCCACTCGCAATCGGGGCAAAAGTACCAACGTTGAAGTTCGAAAGCTGAGCGCTCGTCACGTCAAAGCCGGCCGATGCACCGTTCGCAATGTTAAAGCTTATCGTCGGCGCTGTTCTTAACGTGAACGCCCCACTGGTCGTCACCGCTCCAAGGTCTGCCTCATCGGCTAAGGAAAAGAACATATCCGCACTAGAACCACCCGTGACTGTGACTGTTCCCCCATAACTATTTCCACTATTCGTTAAAACAATCGCCCCCGTCCCGCCATTCAAAGTCGTCGTGCCACCAATGGTGATGGCATTCAGAACTCCAATACCCTGCGTGATCCCTGCCGCCGTCAGCGACAAGTTTCCGCTAATATTCAGCCCATCTTGAATCTGAAATGCCGTGGTATCTGCCAGAGTAATGTCAGCCAAGGTTCCAGCCGAAACAAAACGAACTGCGCCAGTAAACGCATTTGCGCTATTTCCCAGCGTAATGTTAGCCCCGTTGGCTGCGATAAAGTTGGATGTGCCTGTAACGCTCATGGCCCCACTCTGCGTAATGTTTCCACTGGTAGCCGTTCCTATAAAGATTCCCGTTACCGTTGTGGTTCCTAAGTTTAGTCCTGCTGCGTCTGTCACCGCGACATCCGCTCCCGTTAAGCTGACCGCACCCGTGAACTGGTTGGCGCTGTCCAAAGTTATGTTTTGCCCAACGGCGGAAATCGTCGTGGTGCCCCCGATGGTAAGCACTCCACTATCCGTTACTGCACCCCCGGAGGTAACCGACAGATTTCCACTGAGCGTTAAGGCCTGAAGATCGACCGCAGTGGTATCAACCAACGTCACACTTCCAAGGTTTCCAGCTGAAGCCACAAACGAGACGATCCCAGTCAAGACGTTGGCGGACTGGTCAAGCGTTATACTCACCCCATTAGCTCCCGTGAAGGTGGAAGCCCCTGCAACGCTGAGGGCCCCAGTCTGGGAGATATTTCCCGTGGTGGCCGTTGCCGCTAATGTTCCCGTAGCCGTGGTTGCACCCAAAATTAAACCTGCCGCATCAGTCACGGCCACGTTCGCACCGGTTAGACTCACTGCCCCGGCAAACTGATTCGCATTGTTCAACGTTATGTTTTGACCGACTGCTGAAAAACTGGTGGTACCATCTACGGTCAACGTAGTCACCCCAGACTGGGTGACAGCAGTCGTCGATGTCACCGTAAGGTTACCACTAACCGATCCAGTCCCCATCACCAGCGAAGACACAGTATTGTTTAGGGTCACATTCGCTCCGGCCAAGCTGACCGCACCGGTAAACTGATTGGCGTTATCTAAAGTAATATTCTGCTCAGGTGCACTGACGGAAGTCGTACCTCCGATTACTAAGGCGCCACTGTCTGTGACTGCCCCTCCCGAAATTACCGTCAGGTTCCCTGTCAAGGTCATTGCCTGCAGGTCCAGCGCTGTCGTATCCCGCACGCTGACATTCGCCAATGTCCCGCTCAAAGCTGCGAAGCTGGCTGTACTCGAAAACGTGTTGGCCTGAGTTCCGACATCGATACTGAAACCATTTGCCGCCGCAAAACTTGCCGCTCCAGTCGAACTAATCACCCCGCTCTGAGTGATTCCTGCACTGGTCGAAGTCGCCGTCAGACTTGTGCTTGCCGTTACCGCCGCCAAATTCAGCGTCGTACTGTCCCGGATCACCACCCGTGTCCCCGTGGCGGCCACGGATCCAACAAAAATATTGCTAGCATTATTAATAATCACCGCGCCGTTGGGGGTCCCACCCGCTAATGCAGTTGAAGTTGCAAGAAAAGTCGTGTTCCCAGTCACGCTCAGAAAACCCCCAGAAGTACCTTGATAGATGGAACCCATTGAACCAAGGGTTAATGGTCCGACCAGAGCCGTTCCATCCGGCACCCCGGTTGCATCTACACCTGTAAAGTTACCCAGTATTGAGCTAATAGAATTATTGATCGTGACCGAGGAATCGGAACCAACGGTGATCGTCCCAAGCATATAGTTTGCACTGGAATCTAGTGTGATTGCCCCAGTCGATCCAAAAGTACTTGTTCCATCAACCGAAAAACCCGTTCCATCCGTAAAGTTGCCGACCCCGTTATTGATAACACTAAGATTTCCTGTGATTCCTCCCAAGATAGAAGTAGCGCTACTGGGTAAATAACCAGCAACCCCACCCACCGTGGCAGTGGCCGTCCCTTGGCTTGTGGCACCACCTCCACTCAATGTCACTGTGGGGTTAGCTGTATAACTCTGCGCTATACCAGAATTGCTCACATTGATTCTTTGCAGCAAAAGACTCGCCGCAGTGCCGCCCGTGATCGTGGCGGCCTGTGCTGGGCTTCCACCCGCCAAAGTCACTGTCGGCAGTGTGGTATAACCCGTACCAGGATTTGTGACCGTAATCCCAGTTACCTGCCCATAGGTAGTACTGAGGGGGTTTGAATCAACTACCGCTAAAGCCGATGCACCTACCCCCCCTCCACCCGTTATCGTCACTACCGGAGAACTCAGATAACCCGCACCCCCGCTAGAGACAGTTATCGTCCCAAGCCCCAAAATAGCTTCGGCCGTGCCCGCCGTGGCAACACCACCCACAGAGAAACCTACCGTCGGTTGACTCGTATACCCCGAGCCAGCTGAAAGTAACTCCACCGTAAGAACTCCGGCCTGTCCAAGTATGATACCCCCGCCCCCACTATTTACGATCGTCACATCTCCAGCCAGACCCAACCCACCCGTGGAGGTCAATGCAGCAACCAGTGGTGCTTGAGCAAAGCTATTTGAGCTGGAATCCAGCGAGACGGAACTCCCCTCCGCCACCGTGGCCAGAAAAGCTCCCGTTGCCGTAACCGGAGCGTTCCCATCTTGTGTGATGGTCCCACCAGTCACGAGGGTTACATTAGCACCAGAAATTCCAGCTACTGCCGCAGGCGTCCCGCCAGGCGCGCCGGCCGCTACTTGGCTCACCGACAGGCCAAAACCCGTTTTCAAATAAACATCCCCAGGAGCTGTAGCTGCCACCAACGAGAAGTCGTTACTCTGATCCAACCGGATTGACCCCGCAGTCGCCCTCAGACCGAGCGCGGTTGCCTGAATCGTTGCACCATCAGACTGAGCAATATTACCACCAGTTTGCAGGAAAACACTTCCTCCCAAAATGCCGCTCACCCCATCCACATTTCCGATTGTGATTTCATCCGAATCGATGAATCGGACACTTTGTGTCCCTCCAGAAGTATCGACCGCAAAAAGATCCACATCCCCCCTCAACGCCACCGCCCCGATGCTCTGCACGGCCAGCCCTCCTGCCAGTGTAATCGTATCGTTGCCAAGTGTATCTAGGTTATCAGCCGCCTCCACGGCTCCCCCGGAAACAAGATTTAACGCCTCGGTCAAAGAATTAAAAGCTAGCGCATTGGAGACCGTGATCTTACCCGCGGCGGTTGCAGCACTGCTGTTGGATCCGATCTGAATGGCATTCGCACGGATGGCCGTACCCGCTAGTGAGGCTGCCCCAATCCAGATTGTATCTAGGCTTGCATTTAAAAAGGTCGGGGTGAAGGCCGGAAAGTCAACACCAGCTTGCGTAGAAGTAGTTCCTAGATTTATTTCAACTGGGGCACCAGCCAGTGGGCTGTTTTGCAAATTAGGGTCATACGCACCGCTGCCTAGCCGATCCTGAAACCCATTCTGCCCGGTCGCCGGCCGGATCGTCACTCGGGCGCCCCCTGGAGCGATGGCGCTGCTAGCATCTCCGGTCGTAGCACCCGTGGTGTCGATAGTAATATTGTTGCCGCCGGTGCGGGTCACGACATCGGCAATCTCAATCGCGTTTCCTTCCAGTGTGACGTTGCCGCCATTGGTCAAAATTCCTGCATTGCCACCGGCAGTGAAAACTCCTGTATCCAAATCACTGATCGCCAAGCCACGTGCTGCCGCCGCCCAAACGTTATTGGCTCCACTACTCCCTAGGGTATTTTGAAGTGCCTCCACGGCCAGTCCAACCGTTGTGCTAGTGCCCCCTATTACCCCAATCTGGTTACCGACCTCTGTCTGATCCATCTGCGTGCCATCATTAGGATTCGCCGAAACATGGGCCATATACTGCCCTACCCCAGTCACACCTGTCGGCAGGGTTTCATAAATTGAAATAGGCCCTGCGGCCGTGATGGAAAGTGCTCGGGCGGCCACTAAGCCGATTCCAGTATAAAGCGGTGATGTCAGGACATTCGCGCGAATCAATCCTTGGTACCATTGCTGACCGGTCCGGGCCACCTCCCCGCTATTTCCGCCTACCAGTCCCTTAGAATTTACCAACAAAAGATCCCCGGTGGGACTGCCCGCACCTGTCGGCACTAGTAGAGGGTCAACCTCTTGGGCTAACGTCGTGGTAAGCGCAACCGCTAAACGATCAATCTCGTTTAGGGTGCTGTCGAGGATATAATCTGTTCCGGGAGCTTGCCCGTTGGCCACCCCGGTTCCCGGAGCACCAGCGATAAAAAGCCCGGCAACCTTGACGCCGGCATTATTGTTGGCCTGCCGCATTGCGAGGTTGGTAGCGGCACCGAACCCACTCCCGGCACCATTATCGGCTAGCAACGCCAACGTGTCGATCGAGAGATCGGCAATCAAGTCGGTGATGTCAAGGGTACCGCTGCCTAGGCCAGCCAAGGTTCCTGGATTGCCCACGCCCCAGAGTACGGGGGCACCAGCCAAAAAAGTTCCAGTGCGTGGATTGGTGGGGCGTAGGACTTTGGGATAGGCAGAACTGATTCCCACTTGAACGGTGCCGGCGGTGATTAACGCAATCTCATCTCGGAGGATTCCCAGTTTTCCGACAGTTTTGGTGCCAAGATCAACGTCCCAATTGGTTCTTCCAGGCACTAGGGCCACCAGTCCCACCGCCTCTGCGTTGTCCGGACTGTTAGCGTTAATCAATCCATTGATATTTATGTTATCCCCCTGGAGGGCTATGTAACCGCCGTAGGAACGTAATCCCGCGTTGACGTTGACCGTCCCGCCGGTCGTGTTATCGGCGGCGGTAGCAGCCAGGTAAATTTGCATGGCCGCTCGGTTGGCATCGGCTGAAATATCCGCACTCACCTGTACATTGCTGTCCGTGCCTCCGCTAGCCCAAAGCTCGATACGGTTCACCCCGGGGGTGTTGGGAAAAATTCCGGAAACCGTTGTCACATCATATAGACCATTCATCGAAAGCGACGTCCGGACATCCACCGCAGGCGTGACGGGCGCCACGGCGTCCGTTAACGATGAGCGAACCTGCAACCGGTTGCTATTGATTCTGCCTATTTCAGCCTGGGACAGTTGTAAAAACCCCGGATCCGCAGTTACGGCGTAATCTGCCTTTGGAGAAACAATTTGGGCGCCACGCAGCCGATTCGGAACAGCCCCTCCAAGCGACGTTCCGTAAGAGGAAAGAAAAACGCCGCTTCCTTCACGAATCGTTCCGGATTGATTGATGTTGCCTGTCATAATGATGCCATCCATGGTGACTGCAGGGTTGGTATCCTCACCTAAGGTCATGTTGTTGGCTATGATGGTCACTACCCCGCGGCCAGAACTATCTGTGGTTCCTGTGAAACCTGATAAAGCGTCGTCCATACCGGAGAAAACATGGATTCCCTCTTGCATCGTAAACCGAGTGTTGGCGAAACCCGGGTTTGTAGTTGGATCCTGTACAACGATCGTAATATTTTCGGCTACTTCAAGATGGCCGGGTGCTGGACTTCCTGTAAAAGAACCCAAAAGGTTATATTGGTTTGCTCCGGTTAAGGCACTAAATGTGGTTTGTCCCACTGGCGTATAAACGTTTCCCGTTGCCGTCAATTGAATTCCTGAAAAGCCCGCCAATGTGGCAGCGCCATCCAAGGTCTGCAAAATTAAGCTACCTGAAGGGCGGATATTATCCGATCCAGCAAGCCGTATTCCCGGGATGAAAACATCATTAGCGGTTCCAGTTGGGTTGAAATCTACGTAGGCAACCTGAAAACCATTGGAATCACCATAAAATAGGTTGGCGCGATCGGTGAGATTGGCCGCGATGGTGGTGATGTCATTCAGGTTCGCTACCGCCGTAGTTTGTTCCGTTAGAGGATCGATACCGAAAAAGTAATTTGAATCACCCAAAAGCCCGAGGTTGGAGCCTGTAATCGAACCTGTAGCTGCTTGGGTCACAATAGAGCGGAAATTATCCCCCGCTCCGCCCGTTAAGACGATGGAGCCCCCTTGACCTGTTCCACCCTCAGCAATTGGCGCAGCCAATCCCGTGCGAATACCACCCGTAAGAGCCACAAGGCCAGCACCTGTTACCGCGCTCCCAAACTGGTCAATGGTGAAGCCTGCTTCTTCTGTGAACCGAATATTGGCAGGCACCGCTGCAGCTGCCGCCGCATCGAGGGTTTGTAGGGAAACATTTCCAACGACGTTTGCCGGATTGTTAAGAATAATGTCCTCCCCAGCAGCACTTAGAGTGACAGCGCAAAAATTCCCACCACTCATATTGATTCTGGCCGTCTGGGTGATGGGGCCATCGGAGGTTAGGTTGACTGTTCCTGAGGAGCCAATTCCTTCTGCTGTCACACCCGCAATCGTTGTGCTCTCACTGGTGCCACTGGTGTAGCCGGTTACGGCTCCTGCAGTTACCGTACCAATGACCAGACCGGATGCGCCAGTCCCCACCAAGCCAGTATCTCGAAAAGAAACCGTTCCTGTAAGCCCACTTGCGGCGATTGTATTAACTCGGTTAGCCCCGTTCAGAAGAGTCCCATTCCCAAGACTATTGAGCAACAAATTCCCCACTCTGATTACTCCAGCTGCTCCTTGTGTCGCAGCTCCAGCACCATTACTAAAAAGCTCGAGCACCCCGCCTTCATTTGTGCAGCTGACGGTGCCGTTAATAATAATTCCCGACTCCGCTCTCAACCGCAACGTGTTTGCAGTAGCCCAACTTACACTTGCCGCTACATCAACTGTTATGGTTCCAGTTTGAGCACCAGTATTGAGAGGGGTAGTCAAAACCGCTACATTGGCAGTGCCCAGCAAACTTGAGAGAGTTGCCGAACTAAGCTGTGCTGGATTTGCTGTCGTGTACCAAATATTTCCTGAGGGTGTTGTCCCTGATGCAGGAACGGGCCCTAAGTTGCTCATACCTGAGGTTGTGGCTGCTGTGATAGTTACATCGGTAGGATCAAGAAGCCACTCACCTGGCAACCCCAAAGGCGCGTAAGTATTGCCCGAGCCAAAAGCCTGCAGATTAATCTTTGAAGAAGTTTCGACAAAGCCCCCATCTCCCCCCGAGATTCCGCCTTGTGCAGAAATATCTCCATAAAAACCAGTGTATTCATCGGACCACAGAATCACCCGGCCACCATTTCCACTACTAGTCGCATCTGCGATGATCTTGGCCTCAGACCCCAAAACTACTGCCTTAGCATTCGGCACGCCAGGGTTCTTGCCAAGATAATCACCCCCCACCAAAACCTCTCCCCCACCAGACCCACCGCTCGCATCCACCTTCGCACTTTCAAACAAGCCCACCCTTTCGCCAAGAAGTTGCACCTTTCCACCCTTCGCACTTTCTGACGCTCCGACAACTTCAATACTCCCCCTCAAGATCGTCGTGTCAGCGGACCGCAACTTTATCACCCCACCCCCGTCCTTGCCCGAGGCTGTAATGACCGAACCCAGATCCGAGGTCACATTCTTAGCTGTCATCATGATCGATCCCCCAGTCGCCCTCTGCCCGTCCAAGCTGCGTTGCAAAGCCGCCACCACTCCGGTATTCAGAATGTCCCCCTCCCCTCCCGTCAACGTCACGCTCCCATCCCCGTTTTCCACCAATCCCGTCGCCTCAATCACCCCCGTGTTCTTGATCGCCATCGGCAGATAACTACCCTTCGCCTCTAGCACCGCATTCGCTGCCTGAATCACCCCCTCGTTCACAATTTCTGCAGAACCCTTCGATGCACCGCCCTCGCCCTGCGAGGTTCGGGGCGAAGTAGGGTCGGATTCCGCCGCCATCAGCCTCACTTTGAAATTCCCCTGACCCACCGCCTGCAGCGACACTTCAGTACCACTCACCATTCCGACTGTTCCATCCTTTGCCATCAGCTGTCCTTCGTTCTTCACCTCCTTGGCGATCAGAAATACGTCCCCCTCTCTGGCTGTGATGTTTCCCTCATTGATCACCGATGCGTCCGAGTTCCCCTTAAAGTTCAACTGCCCACCCTTCATGAACTCCTCCGAATTAATGTCGTGCGTGCTCGCTACAAAAGAAGCGGTGTTCACCACTCCACCTGCTCCCACCAAAACCCCGCCTGGATTAATTAAGAAAACGTTTCCGTTTGCTTGCAACGTTCCATAGATCGCCGAAGGATTGGCAGTGACCACTCGATTCAACACCGCCGAACTCGAACTGGGCTGGACGAAGCGTGTGAGTTCTCCATTTGCAATTGAAAAACTATTCCAGTTGATCACGGCCCGGTCGGTATTCTGATTCACAATCAAAGTCGCCGCATCTGGCCGATTAAATCCTGCCGCCCCACCGACGAGCTGCTCACCTGTCGGGTTCGCATAAAGGGCCGACGGGACCAAAGCAATCCGAACCAAAGCCAAAACTAGCACAATCTGAATCCAAAACCGGACAGTTCTACCCTTTGAAAAAAAGATCGGGCTCTTCATAAGTAAGCATTTTTTGGGTGTACTTAGCCCCATTTTGAATAGCGGGAACCCGCTCCCCCAGGCGCCGAATACCTGCAGGGCAATACCCCTATATCTTGTACCCATATTTAGTAGAACTACCCACAGGGTCTTTCGGGTCAAGGGAAACACTGCCCGTTGTGTACGCTTTGTGAGTAATATGTATTCTTTGTTTACAACACAAGGCAACCCGAGGGAACCAATTTACTGAAAAGAAAAAACTAGGGACCGATCTGTGGGGTGTCTTGCGGGAAGTGAAGGAGTGCGTTTTCTTGTGCTTAAGGCCTGCCAGCTTCTGCAGAAACAGGTGCGGCCACACCGCCCCACGCGCCTTCGTTAGGATCTTGGTTTCCCTTCAAACGATAGACCTTGGCTTTCGTGCTGGGTTGCTTATCAGGGAGTCCCAGCACTGCACAAAAAGCCGACTTCACGGCATCCCCTGCCTTTTCCATACTTTTCCCGTCTTCTTGAGTCCCACTTAAGGTGCCTGGACCCGCCCCAGTCGGATTCGAGGGCTTCGCTAAAACAGCAACTTCTCGCTTTTGGGTCGCCAAACGGCTCACCCGACTACCCATGCCACCCGCTCCTTCAATATAATACACTTGGCCACAAACCGATGGTTCATAGAAAATCTCGTCCCCCTCTCCCATCGTTGCCAAAAGAGAAGCCTCAGGAGAAAGGACCGCTTTTCTTCCGAAAACATCCAAGGTGATCGGCTTTTGCGTCGACGGCCCTGGCCGAACCAGCACAGATCGCCTCCCCATCTCATCTTTCCCGAAACTTAATCGATACTCTTGTCCGGCCACATCCACTACTTTACCTGATGTCCCTAAAGCCATTTCATCAATCAAACTTCCCTGATCGTCCCGCACCTCTAACCTTTTTGTCTTCTCATTGATAACCACTTTACCCCCCGCCCCACTCTCGACTCCTGCAACAATACCCGCCGCTTGTTGGCCAGCCGGATCAGGTGCGGAGGCCGTACCTATAGACAAAAATCCAAACCTAAAGATTAATGCCCACAACAAGTAGTGCATTCGCATAAGTCTGGTCTGCTCGAACAAAACTCGCCCGTCCACAATTATTTTTCGCTGAATCGAAACTTTTTTGAATAAGTGGCAATCCGCCTAATTGGTTCGAGGTACATCCTTCAATCTCTGCTCTTTCAACTTCTCCACCTCACCATTCACTTGCAAAATCTCGTCAGGTGTAATGGATCCTGGTGGAAGCAGGATCGATCCATTTGTGATCACGGTGTCGATCCTCGGGGCATAGACAACCCGTCCATTCACAAGAACTACTAAAATCATGCCTCTTCCAGTACTCGTCCCGACCTCCAGCTTTGTCCGGCCGAAATCATTAAACTCCACCAGCACCGTCCCATCCACACGGGTCGAAACCTTGCGAATCTCTTTTTCCGTTACCTCAGGAAGACTCTGTATGGCAATTGTTTCGTTCGGCTGAAAAAGGGTTACAGGAACAGAAACCATCCCTTTCGCACCCTCCGTCGCCTGTAAATGAATCCTCAGCAAAAAAGGGGGTTTCTGCGCCGCCCCTGTCCACAACGCATAACCCAATACGAGGAGTAGGAACCTATAGCCTGCCTTCATAAGTCTATATCCTATCCCAAGCTCCCGAAGGAAACGACCTGATTTGTCATTTTCCGTAAACCTCGCTATCTTCGTCTTATGAAAGGTCTCCTATCGGCAATCGCTTTACTGATTGGTTTTCTCGCCTTTTCTCCCCTGCCTTCGCTTGCGGCCGACATTTCAGACACCGCCTCCCGCACCAGCCAACCTGATAAATTCCTCTCAGCCCCTGGACTCATCAAAGGCGGACTCTTTATGCAGGGCTCAAAAAAACGATTTGAGGGTGCCAACGAACTCAATCTCGATTCATATCAAGCGCGGTTGGAAGTCTCTCCGACCGAACTGACTCTCCAGAGAATTCGCGATCCTCAACCCAATGATCAGATCGTGATCAAATTTACTTTAAAAAATGAGTCCGATAAAGGATCCACCCTCTACTTTCCCACCGCTCAACGCTGCGAAGCCGTTATCCGCGATGCGGACGGAAAAACAGTATACACTTGGTCAGAGGATTACGACTTTGCACAAGACGCAGGGTACAGTTACTTAAACGCTGGAGAACATCTGAACTACCAGTTGACGATCCCCTACCAAGCTCTTCGCGGAAAAATCCCGGTCGGCGAATCCACCATTATGGCGAGCTTGGTGAACTACCCGCAACTACGGGCCGAAATGCCCCTGCAGATCCAGCCCTAATTTCTCCCTTCACAGGATAGGGTTGATGGGGATCGGTTGTCCGCCCCTTTGCTTCAAGGAGTCTTTGAACCTCATTCGGACTAAACATCTCTTTTCTACCTTCTCCTAAATCCCGTTTACCCAAGGAATCATCTCTCACGACGGACTCTCGCACTCGAGTGAGCCTTCCCTCATACATCACTACCCCTCCTTCATGATTATGGAACTTAGGACTCGTTCGTGAAATCCAATCTGGTCCGTCTTTGCTGGCCACGCTCCTCATTTCAAGTTCTTCTTTCTTCTGCCAAGAGGATATTTGCCCATCTCCATATTTCTGATTACGCCTCGCATCCAATCCCGAGGTTTGGCGACCCGACCAGGAGGATTCTTTACCCCCCATCTTTGAGCTCCTCTGCTCCCAAAGAGGTGTGGAAGCTAAACTCGACTCTTTTCGATCCCCATAAAGTCGTGCCCCATGAAATGATTTTCCCTTCTCATAATTCTTCATGTCGATCTTCTTGAAATCGGTCATTTTGCCTGAAAACTGGCTTTCTTGATTCCCTGGTTTCTTGGGCCAAGACTGCTCTCCTATCCCCTCTTGAGCCCGAGCTAGGTTTTCGGCACTTCCTTGCGCCCAACCCATCGAAATAAGTCCCAAAAAGAGTAGTAAAACAGTCCGTAACCACATGAGCTGATAACACACACAAAGAGGCGCCTCTTCCGCCAAAATCTTTTATCCGTTTTGCAAACCTGCCCACAACTGGTGAATGAATTTCACCCAAAGCCGGCCTAGTGATATGTAAAATAGTGGGTCCACCTGGATTTGAACCAGGAACCAAGGGATTATGAGTCCCCTGCTCTAACCGTTGAGCTATGGACCCGTGCCTCCCAACTTGTAGCTCTTAACGAAAGAACTCAAACGGCTGCGATTTCCCTTAGCAAGGCCTGATTCATTTTCGCGCCACGCTCTAAGTATTCGATCGGAAAGGTTTCGTCCGGACCATGCGCACGGCAGTCTGGCAAACTTAACCCAACCAGTAAGGTCTCCACACCTAGAACTTTCTTGATCACACTCACGATTGGAATCGTCCCACCCTCTAAAAGGTAATCTACCCTTTTTCCTCCCCATGCCAGACTCAAGGCTTTGGATGCAGCAGGGCCAAAGCCTTTTGTGGGATCACAAAAATAGGGAAACCCACCATGATGCCGCGTCACCTTTAACTTTACCGTTTTTGGACAACGCTTTTTCAGATCCTTTTCCACGAGGTCCGCAATTTCTTTGGGATCTTGATGCGGCACCAAACGAAACGTCAACTTAGCCGAGGCCTTGCTGGGCAAAACCGTTTTGGGACCGGGCCCCTGATATCCCCCCGTAATTCCGTTGATCTCCGCCGTTGGCCTCATTCCAATTCTTTCGATTGCCGAAAATCCAGACTCACCACCCAATGCCGGACTTCCTGCCTGACGCCTCACCTCCGCATCAGGAACACCCAAGGCTTTTGCGGCTTTTCTTTCCCAAGCGGCCACCTTCCTCACCTTTTTGTAAAATCCAGGAACCGCCACCTGACCCGTTTCGTGATGAAGCCCCGCCAGCAGTCGGGTCAGCACTGTAATTGGATTTACAACCGCTCCCCCATAAACACCGGAATGAAGATCGTGTGAGGGACCCGTGAGCTCCACTTCCAAAGCGCTGATTCCACGCAAACCGTATGTCAGAGTGGGTTTGTCTGGCCCAGCCATATTCGTGTCGGAAATGACGGCGACATCACACGCCAGATCCTCTTTCCTGTCACGCAAAACGCCTTCGAGATTGTCGCTTCCCACCTCCTCCTCGCCCTCCACGACAAAGATCACATCGGTATCCGGGCCGCCCGTCTTGATTTTCTCGGCCACCCCCATCATATGCGCAAAAATCTGCCCTTTGTTGTCGGTCGAACCTCTCGCGACCACCATTCCGTCCACCAGGCGAGGCTCAAAAGGATCCCCCGTCCATCCATCCCCCATCTCCGCAGGCTGCACATCGTAGTGGCCATAGATCAAAACGGTACGCCGGTTGGCCGAACCGCTTTTCCTCCAAAAAGCCAAAACGACCGGTGCCCCCGCCGTGGGCACAATCTCCGACTTCATTCCCATTCCCTTGAACTTTCCCGCCAACCAACTGGCACAATCTTTCATTGTCTGCGCACGGGATGGGTCCGCCGAGACAGTTGCGAAACGAAGGAAATCGAAATATTCCTCTTTTGCGCTGTTTAAAAGAGCCATTTTTGTATTTTGCACAACTACCGCTTGGTAAGCCAGCCCCGCGGAAATGTTTTATCCGTGATTTGCTAGGGATAAAAACAACGCTAAGATCAATCGATGTCTATATCTTCACTTGCCATTCCAACCTCATTCCCATCCTTCGACCTCGTGCGCCTTCTTCGCACTGTTTTCGAACCCTCGAAAGGGGAAAAAACATGCGTCCTGATCGATCTAGATGATCCTACGCAAGTTAAAGACTTCTCGTTCCTCAAGAATCCCTCTCTGACCGTTCAGAAGTACGCCCACGACATCTTCTACCAAGGGATCAACAATGGAGCCGGCAAAGAGCTAGGGCTCACAGGAGGCGACCTCTACGCCTACAAAAAAACGGGGGGTAGCAATCTGGATATGGATGACCTTGCTGTGGACACCAAAGGAAACCGTCTCTCATTTGAAAAAGATATCTATCCAAAATATGACATCATCCTTTGCATCTCGACCTACTCGGCAACGGCTCCCCTCACAGCCTCGGCCAAGAAACACGGTTTCCGCGGAGCCACTCTCCACGGCCTCAATGATATCATTCTCAAAACCGGTCTCGCCGTCGACTACAACGAGGTTAGCAAGCAGGCGGAAAAGCTTCGTCTTGGCCTAACAAAATCCGACTGGGTCGAAATCGATTACAAAGTCGCCGATAAGTCCTGCACGCTTCACCTTGATCTTGGAAAGCAGGAGGCCCAAAAATCTCATGGTTTGTGCCGTGGCAAAACCCCAGACGTGGCGAATCTGCCCGCTGGCGAAGTCTATTTTGTACCCACTGACGCCCATGGGCAGATGCCCATGAAGTTCGAGGACGGTACCCTTGCCATCCTCGATGTAAAAAAAGGCCGGCAAGTGGGCGGAACCTTCCTTTCAGGCAACCCCAGGACCTTCGAACATCACGTTGCCAAGCTCCAGCGCGATCCTGTCGTTGGAGAGTTGGGCGAACTTGGTTTCGGCACTCAACTTCTCCCCTTCAGCGGTCGGGATATTCAAGATGAGAAGATTTTAGGTACGATCCATGTGGCAACAGGGCGATCCGATCATTTGGGCGGTCATCTGACCCCCGATAAGTTTGCTGAGAGGATTAACGCAACTCATGATGATATTCTTTACGCCCCCCACAAGACTCCCGAAATTCAACTTCAGCAGGTACGAATGCACCGTGACGGAAAGACCGAGGTGGTGATCGAGGCGTATCAACCTGCTCCCTACCTCCAAAAACTGCTCGCCTGAAATCATCGACCTACGAAAAGTCCTCCGTTTTGGCGGAGTATTTGGCGTTTCACTACCTCGAACCGTCACGGCTACTTCCTAAGGGGATTACTCCCCCGAAAGGAGTGCGTAACTTTCCCTGCACCTGCGCCCACCTCCTCCTTTCAAAGGCAAAAGGCTCACATTCAAGGGCCTTGGATCTGGGCTGTGCCGTTGGTCGCTCCACTTTCGAACTCGCCCGTCGATGCACTGAAGTGGTTGGAATCGACTACTCTCGCTCTTTTATCCATTCGGCAAATCAGCTTAAAAAACGTGGCCACCTAAAATTTCAACTTTGCGAGGAGGGCAACCGCACCACCCCATCCCTCGCTAAAGTCGATGCCCGTATCGAAAGAAATAACGTCCACTTTCAAGTTGGTGACGCCCTTCACCTGCCAAGAAACTTGGGAACTTTTGATCTCGTACTAGCTGCCAACTTAATCGATCGCCTGCCCAACCCAACTTTCTTTGCCTCGAAAGTGGCCCCAGGCTTAATAAAGCCAAATGGGTTTCTTCTTCTTACATCCCCGTATACCTGGTCCAAAGAATACACCCCTGAGAGCAAATGGTGGGGAAACTCATTCGCGACCCTAAAGAAACTTCTCCAACCCAACTTTCGACTCATTCATCGACAAGATCTTCCATTTCTTCTTCGCGAGCACCGTCGCAAATTTCAGTATACCTTTGCCGACGCCACGCTGTGGAAACGATCTGTAAATTGAAGTTATCTACTATTTCCACGGTTTGCCTGTCTGTTTCAAATCCGTTATGATCAACATTTATGGGTAAAACCCTTTTTCATAAGGTTTGGGATCGGCACGCCGTTGAAAAACTTCCCGACGGGTCGACTCAGCTTTTTATTGGCACCCATCTGATTCATGAGGTCACCAGTCCTCAAGCCTTCGGCATGCTTCGGGATCTTGGACTTAAAGTCGCTTTTCCAAAACGCACCTTTGCCACGGTTGATCACATCGTTCCGACAGACCAGCGTGTGGAGCCTTTTAAGGACAACCTCGCAGACGCCATGATCAAGGAGCTACGGAAAAACTGCTCTGACTTCGGAGTGACGTTTTTCGATATCCCATCTGGAAAGCAGGGCATCGTCCATATCGTCGGACCTGAACAAGGCATCACCCAACCTGGCACCACCATCGCATGTGGAGACTCTCACACCTCTACCCACGGTGCCTTTGGTGCTGTGGCATTTGGAATCGGCACAAGCCAAGTCCGCGACGTCCTTGCGACACAGACGATGGCTCTCTCCCCCCTGAAAGTTCGAAAGATCGAAGTTCGGGGAAAATTAGGACCTGGGGTCTATGCAAAGGACATCATCCTCCACATCATCCGCACCCTCGGGGTCAACGGCGGGACTGGTTACGCTTACGAATATGCGGGTCCGACGATCGAAGGCCTCTCGATCGAGGAGCGGATGACCATCTGCAACATGTCGATTGAAGGCGGTGCCCGTGTTGGTTACGTCAATCCAGACGAAAAGACCTTCGAATATCTGAAAGGGCGCCCCTACTGCCCCAAAGGAAAGGACTGGGATACCGCTGTGACCGAATGGCGAAAGGTAGCCTCCGATCCTGACGCCGTGTACGACGATGTGAAGGTCTTCGAAGCCTCTGAAATCCGTCCGACCGTCACTTGGGGCATCAATCCTGGTCAGGGTATCTTCATAGATGAGGCCATTCCCTCCCCCGAACAGCTCGCCGAGGCCGACCGCTCTTCCGCCAAAGAGGCTCTTGAATTCATGAAGTTTAAGGCAGGGCAAAAACTTGCAGGACAAAAGATCCAGGTCGCATTCTTCGGTTCCTGCACGAACGCCCGTGTGTCTGACTTTGTGGAAGCGTCAAAGTTTCTCAAAGGCCGTAAGGTAGCAAAAGGAATTCGTGCTATTGCCGTTCCTGGCTCACAGGGTGTAAGTAAAATCTGTGCTGAGATGGGCATTGATAAAATCTTCCGCGAAGCAGGATTCGACTGGCGCGAAGCAGGATGCTCCATGTGCCTTGGAATGAATCCTGATCAGCTGGTAGGCGACGAAATCTGCGCCTCCTCCTCAAACCGAAACTTCAAAGGCCGACAAGGTAGCCCCACGGGACGCACCCTCCTCATGAGCCCTGTAATGGTTGCGGCGGCTGCTGTGACAGGTGAAGTCAGCGACGCACGCAAGGTCTTCGCCCAAAACTGATATGTCTCTCTCCCCAATCAAGAAAGTAACAGGTCGAGCCGTACCCGTTGAGGGGGACGATATCGACACCGACCGGATTATTCCCGCCCGCTATATGCGTTGCGTGACTTTCGACGGGCTTGGTGAATTTCTTTTTCGCGATATTCGCCAAACTCCCGACGGTAAACCCACGAATCACCCGATCGATCAGGCCCAATTCAAGGGCTCAACGATTCTTGTTTCAGGAATGAATTTTGGATGTGGGAGCTCCCGAGAGCATGCACCCCAGGCAATCGTAAGGGCGGGATTCAAGGCCGTGATTGCAGGCAACTTTGCAGAAATCTTTTTCGGGAATAGCACGACCCTCGGTCTACCATGTGTGACCGCAAAGAAAGAGGATCTCGAAGCCCTAACTCAACTGATTAAGAAAGAGCCATCGACTAAGGTGGAGATTGATTTGGAAAACCTCAAGGTCTCAGCAGGTAAACTCTCCTTTCCCGTCACTATGAAGGGAAGCGCCCAACAGGGGCTCTTATCTGGCCGTTACGACGCAATCGCCGATCTTCTGGCCAACCTGCCGAAGGTCAAAGAACTAGCCGCGCAGTTGCCATAACTCCCCCCTAAAAAAAACACGCCCCGCTTGGGCGCTAGGAGAACTTTTTTCGACCCTGGAATGCTCCAGAAATTGAGACTCCCGCCTCCGCGTCCGCCTTCCTAGAAAGGCATGACGTATTCGGATTAAGGTTTGGCCTCTTTTTTTAATTTTATCGGTTGAAAAAAATTGATCCGTCACACGCGTCAAGCAGGGCGCGAAGACTAAAATCAATCACTCAAAGAACTGTCCGGAGCTTGGCTTCGCACCGGGAAGCCAAGGACTGGAGAATCGCTTTCTCCCAGCCCCCGACCTCTTCTTCTGTCAACGTGCGCGCAGAGGACCGAAATTGCAAGCGACAACCAAGTGACAAAAATCCTTGAGGAACCTTCTTTCCTGAAGGGTCCACGAACCGGTCGAAAACAACGAGACTCTCCATTTCAGCAGGCGCCACAGCTCGAATCGCTTTTTCAACATCTGCAAAAGATACTTTCTCAGGGAGCACGAGAGCCATATCTCGTTGGATCCCAGGATAAGAGCTGACGGATGTGAACGGGGTAATCCTTGCCTTGAACACGGATAGTTTCCCCTCGGCCATCCAAACGGTTGACTTCACCCCTACAGACTTTTTTTCGCTTGGACTCATCTCCTTCAAGGCCAAAGGCTGTCCAAGGCCTGGGAAACGCTTCCCAAGCTCATGCCAAATTCCTTGCAGGCTAAATCGATCCGCATCCACCTCAGGCTCTTGCCAGTGAACAGGTCGCTCGCGACCTGAAACGAGTAAGCCCAACCTCATCTCCTCCCTGCCCCCTTCCACAGCCACTCGACCTAACTCAAAAAGTTTGAGGTCCATCAACCCACGAGAAATATTTCGCCCAGCCGCTCTGCTTAAATTAGGCAAAAGACTTTGCCTGTAGCCCGCGGCATCGGGACCTGCGGAAAGGGTGAGTCGAGCCGATCCTGCTTCATCCGATCGAACAAGGGCCCCAGATAAGACCTCGAAATATCCGCGTTCGACAAGAAAAGTTCGGATCTGCCTTCGAAGCTGATCTTCACGATCCTCCCCAGACTCCCCATCCACCAAGGAGTCAAGGGACGTGGGAACTTTCGACAAATCGGAAAGCCGTACCAACTCCTCAAAAAGATCAATCTCCTCCCGAACATCCCGACGCCATGAGGGGGCAACCCATCCGCCTTTTTCCTCATAAAAACCCAGGGACCCTAGTCGTTGGGTTAAATCTTCTCGATCCATTTTGTAACCTAAAATTTTCTCCGCCTTCTCCCACCGCAAGGGTACGGGCTGAGCCTTCAGGCTACCGGCAACCCCCACAGAACATAATCCAAGATATTTCTCCAACGCGCCTGCCTCCTGTAGTAACTGGACAACTCGCGAACGCGCTCTTTCGACCAATTCAGGATCTAACCCCCCTCTTGCAAATCGTTTGGATGATTCCGTGTTGATCGAAAGGCGCCGTGCTGCTCGTCGAACCGTACCTGCGTCAAATGAGGCTACCTCCAGCAAGACTTTCTGTGTTGTAGGTTGAACCGCTGAATCGGCACCGCCGACTACTCCAGCCAAAGCAACCACCCCATTTCCGTCTGCCACAACCAGATCGTTCGGCGTTAGTGTATGTTTGCCTCCATCCAAACCCGTCACACATTCTCCCGCTTTTGCCTTTCGAACTTCCAAGGCGGATCCTTGCACACGGGTGGCATCAAATACGTGAACGGGTTGACCCGTCTCAAGAAGAACATAGTTCGTTACATCCACCAGAAGACCCAGCGAGCGTAGCCCCGCTGCTACCAATCGCTTTTTCATCCAATCGGGGGAATCAATCCCCGCTTTTACTTCCAACCCCGTCAATGTGTAGTGAGGGCAAAGCTTAGCATCCTCCGTAGATACCTTCCAATTCTTGAGCCCCTCCTGATCTGCAGCTGGAACTGCCACTCGTTCTTTCAAAGGAACTCCCAAGGCAGATAGCTCCCTAGCTAATCCACAGATCGAAGCTAGGTCTGGTCGGTTTGATGTTATCTCGACTTCAATCACCACTTCTCCAGGAAACAGTTTCTCCAGCGGCAACCCCAATGCCGTGGTAGGAGGCAGGATAAGAAGTCCCTCACTATCCTCAGCCAAACCTAACTCTTTGGATGAACAAAGCATCCCCTCAGAATTCTCACCTCGTAACTTGGCCGATTTGATAGTCATTCCATCCTGAAAAACTGTCCCAGGTTTCGCGAGAGGCACAATATCACCAGCTTGATGATTTTTCGCACCGCAAACCACCTGTCGCGACCCCGTCCCATCATCCACAACACACACGCTCAACCGATCCGCGTTGGGATGAGGTTTTTTCTCGAGAATCTTTGCCGAAACAATGCCCCTCACCTGGCAACCGGTTGAGTGTATGGCCACCACCTCTGTACCGCTCTGGGTCAGTTTTTCCGCAAGCTCCTGATGAGATCCTTTCCACAGCGACCACTCTCCTAGCCACTCCAAAGGGACTTTCATTATTTTTTTGTTCGGCGCGAGATTGACACTTTTTTTGCAGCTATTTGATCTCGCAAACGGGCTGCTCCTTCAAAATCCTCGATCGCAATCAACTGCTTCAGATCGGCTTCTAAAGCTTGGGGGTCAGCAAGGCGTCGTACGGGTCTTTTCCCCCGGTGTACTAATCCTTTTTGCGTTTCCACTAGCGCCTCACTCAGGGAGGCCGAAAAGCGCTCGTAACAGGTGGCACATCCCAGCCTTCCTGTTTTTTGCAAACTGTCCAAAGGATACCCGCACTGGGAACACTGGAGTTTTGTCTCAGGAGCCTGAGGGAACTCTTGAAGAAGCACCTCCTCTGCCAAAAAACCAGAGGGGTGAATGGCCCCAGCTTTGCGGGCACACTCCTCACAAAGATCGAGACGCTTCAAATCATCTCCCACAACAGTCGTCATGAAGACCGTCGCGGGTCGTAGATTGCACTTCTGGCAGTCCACAACTTTTCTATGACGGAATCTTCGTCCCAGTCGAAGTGACAAGCTTATGGTACCGCTTCATCAGATCAGCTGTCTTTTTGCCGGGACGACCATCTCCTATGAGCCGACCATCCACTTCAACGACAGGCACAATCTCTGCCCCAGTCCCTGTCAGGAACATTTCCTCGCAGGTAAAAAGATCATAGCGCCGAACATCATCCTCTCGGGTCTCCCAGC
>Ga0214923_10003243_pt1 | contig 20556 bp, 40 predicted proteins | sample LL1510_MetaG_FD_177993 | JGI IMG/M metagenome (GOLD analysis project Ga0214923, IMG submission 177993) | Freshwater microbial communities from Lake Lanier, Atlanta, Georgia, United States - LL-1510 | ecosystem: Environmental > Aquatic > Freshwater > Lake | place: USA: Georgia | collected...
TTGGTTTACTAACGATTTGTAATGCTCTATTTTCTCCTTTATCATGTCAAGGGGAAGGCTTAGTCTGTCGTTCCTTATTGACTTCAATTCTTCGAGTTTAACCTTGCCTATTCGCCTTACTATACCCTCGTTGTATTCGAGGAGATTGCCGTGCTTGTGTTGGTTACAAGTGACACATTGACCGTGGACATTGGACTCATGGAAACGAAGGTTGGGGTAAGAACCAACGGAGTAGTAGTGACCGGCATCATACTTGCCTTGTAGGGCTTTCCCGCACGATATACAAGGTCTTCCCTTGTCCCTGAGCCTGATGTAAGTATTGAAGACTTGTTGGAGTTCCTTGCGCCATTGGGATATGCTCTTGTTCTTCTCCCGCATTGCCTTAATCTCCCGCTTGTCCTTCTTTTCTTTAGCCTTTACCGCCCAAGCAAGAATACAAGCTGCCTCTGAGCAAGTCATTTGCAGGGTGCTATAGGACGGAATGAAGTCCGTCTTACATATCTTGCACTTTCTACTCCTCGCCTTCGCCAATTACTTCCAGGTTATTTGTTCTACCTTGATGTTGGCCAGTACCGTCTCCGCGATTAAGGTCTGAACGTCTGCGGCAATTCGCTCGTCCATCCCATCGGTATTCACGATAACCTCGTCTCTGTTCGTGCCGTTGGTGTGTCTGATTAGTTTGAAGTCCCATGATAATTGATTTACGTTAGGTACAGCCATTGTTACGCGACCAAGAAACGTCTCGGTCTTTGCTATTGGTTTGGATTGTATCTGTATCATATTGGCAAATATAGTGCTTGTGTGTTACTTTTATTTATTTTTTTGATAAATTATTTTCCCAGAAGTATTGACAACCCTTGTCCGTGAATGGTTCACTCAGGAAGTAGGATTGATAAAACTCCGATGGCGTCGCGGTGTGGCGATAGCAGTTTTGACTTTGTGGGCAGTTTCTACCCTTGCACATTGTGATGTCTGGACACATATTAAATTTTGTTTATTAACACTTGACTTTTATTGTTTGACTGTTGTAGTTTTGTTGAACCTCTTCTTCCGATGTGCGCAGCTTCGGAAGGCGAGGGAAAAGGAATAAAAACCCTTTGCTCAAGCCTCGAACTGCGCTCGGGGCTTTCTTTTTGCCTATCGAATTCGTTTTACTCCCATCTACGTCAGCCAAGGTAGTGCGATAGGCAAACTTCATTTGAGAGAATGTTGGATCAGGCAACTGCCCCTTTGCGGGGCGGGATTGTTTGTTTTTCATGGGGGGGAGCTTTTTCTTTACTTTCTCTTTCTTCTCTTCTCGTGACTTGTCTGGTTTCTCTTTCTTTTCTTTTGAAAAACCCAACATGCCAACGTGTTAAAGTTATGAGTCATGCATCAAGAACTTCATCATCATTAGGGTCAGGAATAAAAATGTTCAAGGTTTCAGCAGAAAATTGCTTAACCATCTCGACATATTCCTCAAACTCCGTCGTTGTGAGTTCACTTGTCTTCCTAGGAATCTTAACCACCTCTGTGTCTGTAACCATTTCGGTGTAAAGAAACTTCCCCTTCAAAAACTCGTGCGTCAGGTCCTTGTCCACGTCATGTCCGAGTTCCCTCAGCCTTGTGGCTATGCTTGTTATGACTATGCCCCAGTAGTATGAGTTCTGGAACACCGACCTATACTTTTTTTCGGGCTTGACCTCAATAACAACCGCGAGGTCTTTTTCCCTTGCCATCAGGCGAAGTCCCTCATCAAAGAGAGACCGCGCCTTCACGACAAGCGAGCCGTCTGGTTTAATCGTTCCCCGATGTTTCATCGTCCTTTGTTACTTGGTGGTACAATATGGTCATTGCCATTATGGATGCGGCACATACCGATATGAATATAACTAGTTCTTTCATTGTGTTATGGTTTTGAATCCGTTCATCTTGACAATATGCTCGTAGAGTTCATCAAAGGTCTTGAGTATCTCGTTGCCGTCCTTGTCCCAAGACTTCATGTCTGGGTTAAGTTTCCCTTCGATGTAGCCCTTCTCATACATGAACCAACTGAAGTCGTCGAGAGCCTCCTCGGTCATGATCTCCTTGAGTAAGGTGTAAATGACATGATTCTCGGGTTCTGTGAATTCTGTTGTGTCTATCCCAATGTCATAAGCCGCGCCGGACATTCTCCAAGCCTTTTGTAGTTGGAGTGTGATTGATAAAAATGTTTCGTATCTCATGCCTCTTCTTCTTCTAATGGTTGTGCTACAATCATGAGGTAGTCCCAGTCATACCCCGCGGATATAATCTCCTTCTTAACCTCTTCGTTCTTGGCTGTTATTTTATCTCCCTTGGCATATCTTGAAACTACTCGCGACCACCTTGCCACCTTCGACTTGACCGCGTCCGAGTAATCTCTTGGTGTCTCGTATCCGTATAGCATTTGAAGGTATGACGAATACTCGATGCCCAGATTCTTCTTGAACCTTCCGTCCTCGAATGTTATCTCATCCTCAAGGGGCGGTCTCTCGTCTGACCGATAGTATTTAGTAATCTTCTCAAGGTCTTTCTTGTACTCCGCCTCAAGTTGTTCGGACGGATAAAGTGGAAAGCATATCATTCGTAGGTCGTCCTTGCAGATGTAGGCAAGTTCCCCCGACAATCCCAGTCCCTTCATGTAAGTAAACAACTGGAGTCTGTGGTGGCTTATTGGCTTTTCGTTTCTTTCAAGCATATCCATCACAAACGAGGAGCAAGACTTGACCTCAAGAACCTTTGTGCTTAACGGCTTATCTCCGTATGCCTCGTATAGCTTATTAGCGATGAATAGAGACGATGCTTGGATGCTTTCGGGTAGATAGGACTTCGATATGTCTTTGGTCGCTTTATCGAGGTCTATTTGCCCTCCCGCAAGGAAGTCAAGTCTGCCTGATACTTTAAGTAGGTCTGGATACTCTAGCATGACTCTTTCTTGTGTCTCTTGGATTATGCCAGCCCTCTCAAGAACGAACCTGACCACCCATTCGACAAGATTACCCGCCTCGAACTTTCTTAAGGAACGGATGTTGGGCGGGTTTGTTGGTGTGACCGCCTTCATCCTCAGCCATCTATCGACGAGGGGTTGTCCGATTTCCGAGGCATAGCAGTAGTCCCTCGGCTGTAAGTCTCTTTGTGGGGAGTATACGCACTCGTTCCACAACTGGTCTAGTTTCCAATTCATTGGTAGATAATTGTTAAATTTGAAATGTCGTTTGCTAATTCAATGTCTTCGATGGCGTGTTCCTTGGTTGGGTAATTGTACTCACCAACTACGGCATGGTCTGTCCATAGAACTAAATTGTAGGTGTCGTCCTCCTGGTGAACTACGTCGGATTGAACTTCAACTAACTCGTTTTGTATTGTCCGGACGCATGAGGCGAACTTTTTATTGTAGAATCGGTCTGCGTCAATTTTCTTCTCATTCCTTTGGATGTCATAGAATAATACTCTGACTTCATTGGGAATGGAAGGAAGTAATTTACCAGGGCTTTTGTAGTCTTTATACTTTCCTATAAACCTAGAGTGCCACCGGTTTGTTTTCTTAATTGCATAAAGTTCTCCGTTATCTTTCAGAACTTCATAGCCATCATTCATCTGATAAATGCGTGTCATAGGTTTTGTAAATTTAGTGTAACTTGTTGATTTTATTGCTATTCTTATCTAAATTATCCTTAAATATAGATGTAGCGAGCCAATACATTAGCGGTAAGGCGATAAAAAATAGGACGGTTTGCAGTCGTTTCATAGTCCATGTTTTTCGTGAAAGTTTTGATAAGCGACACAGTTTTCGCACTCTTCAATACACAGTCTTTTTTCTGCCTCCTGGTACTTTTCATCATAGAGCGTACATTCTCCGTCCTCGTCCATGCCATGCTCGCAGGCGTATTTGTCGCATATTTTGAAAATGAAATGATCATCGCAATGCGGGCAAAGTAGTTTGTAATGTAGTAAATTCATCTTAGTAAGGGTAAAAGGGCTGCCGCCACCGAAATGGCGACAACCCATAGCATTTGTTTTTTGGTCATAGTTTTTCTGTTAGCTTGTCAGTTAGTCCGCTTGCTATTTCGGATACGCTACGTCGAAACTCAGGCTCCGTTATCTCATGGAATTCTCCAGAGGTCATAACTTGCGTGGTCTCATGGTCAATGAACTTATCTGTTCTTTTGCTCAAAAAGAAGGATTTAGTTTGTCCTGATGTGCTGATGGAAATGATTGTCACTTCCTCGTCGTGCGGGATAACTGCTTTGTAAACTGCGTACAAATGATAATCTCTTTTGTAGAATTTTGGTGCGTCGATTGAAATCTCCCTTTCAATGCGCTCGGTGACTGTGTATTTCATATTATTTGTGTTAGTATCATGTGTTTGTGCAATAGTTCATCAACGTAGAGGTCGAGGTTCATGTTAATGCTGTAGTCCATGTAATTCGCGGGGGGCATATTGAGGCAAAACCTTTCGGCAGCCTCTAGCCTCTCTTTCATGCCCTCGTACTCGTGTATGTGGTTGCACCCACCAGTCCCATGATTATGGACGTGGGCGGTGCGGACTCCGTCGACGTAGATGTCGGCACTGAACATTATTGTCTCCTCGCTCATCGCGATATTGTACGTTATATTTTTGAGTTCTATTTTCATAATTAATTTTTAAGTATTATTTCTTTTTGCTCTGCTATTGAACCGGCGGTGTATAGGTCTCCGCTCTTCGCCCATGTAAGATTGTGGGCTTTGCAAAGATTTTCAAACGTCCTGAATTCAATTTCTTTTGGCGTGTGAATTACTTCATTTAGTTTGCTCTGGTAGTCTAAAATTAAAATCATGTGCTATTGTGTTTATAGTTTGTATTGTTTCTGATAAAGTTACTTCCAAGGCTTCAGACAAAATTGCGTGGGCTGTTTCCGAGTCTACGTTGTGCCTACTCATTACGTCGTCAATATGCCACATGGATTCGACGTGGTACCCTGCGCGTCTCAACGTCTCTTTGGCTTCTCTTATTGTCATAGTTCCTCCTCCTGTTCTTCATAAGCCCAGCCGGTTACTTCGGAGGCGAATTTAACTGCTTCTTTTGAGCCGAATTCTGGCTCATAGGCTTCAATCATTACTCCGTTTTGGTAGGTATACTCTCCGCAATTATAGCCGATGTCTTCGTCTGCGAATTTTACCCTGAATACGTCGTCTGGAAACAATATACTGAGCTTTTCAATTACTGCCACTGGTGTACTCCACGCGGTGCTGAATTGAATGTCTCCTTCATCTGTTACTCCTGTGTCGTATGCGTTCCACTTGGTGTTCCAATGGCGTGTTGCCCAGTCGTACCAATTATCAGCGCCGTATTTAATCATAAACATTTTGCTCATCCGCTCGGTGATCCCTTTGTTCCAGGTGTCGGGCGTTTGTTTGGCAAATTCTTCGGGGGTTACTATGCGCGTCGGACTCGTTGTGTTTCTCAGGTCTTCTGGCATTGGATGAATTGTGTTAAAATCTATGAACTCGTTGTTTCCTTTAATGAAGTCCATGATGAATTCTTCGTGTGCTGACTCAATAGTCAAGACGTTTGTAACGTGATTTGGCATAAGTTTTTGTATTTAATTGTTATTGGTTTACTTCTTTTATCTCGAATCGCAATGGCGCGGCAAAGAAGGTTTGAATTCTTCTCATTGCTATTTCTGCCGTCTTTACTGTTAGTTCATCAGCGTTATAGCTGAGTGTCATTTGTGCCTTGTTGCTACGATTGTAGCCCGTAATCGTGTACTGTTTCATAAATTATTGGTTTTGTGTTTGCTAAATTAAATTACTTTTTGTTTGTTACTTGTTAAATAGTGTTAAATCTTCATTGTAGGTAAATTCGTGCGTTATTAGATAGTTGACTATTTCTTCTTTGTAGGCGTGGTCTACAATTTTTCCTTCAATCGTTATTGTGTAGGTCTCTCTCCCTTCGTGGGTGTCTATCTGGATAACTTTGCCGGCGTACTTCATCGCCTCAAATTTCAGCAGGGCGAATAAGATTAGTATGGTTTTCATTGGAATGGGTTGATATTGTTACTTAATAGGCTGTGAATTTTTCTGCCGTATTTGCTGACCTTGTTTATTTGGTAGTCGTCGCCGGGGTTATTGATGTACCAGATATCTCTTTCGCCTTTGGCGTTTATAGTTGGAACGGCTATTCTTTCCATGTACCAGTATCCAGGGCGTTCGTGCACTGTTAGCCCGCTTGCTCTTCTGTAGTGTGCAATTCCTTCGTTTTCGGTTATGCACTCCCTTCGGTTTGCTCCCCTGCCCTTGTGCCAGTAATATTGCCGCCCTGTGTGTTTGTACGTCACTATCAACGGCGTGTTGTAAGTTGCGCCGCTGTATGTTATGTTTGCGGCAAAGGTTGTTGTTATTTTCATTGTATTGGTTTTTTTAGTGTGTTGTATGTCAGACCTTCTGAATCTGTGTAGGTGTTGTGTATTATTTCGCAATGGCTCAGCTCTTCCGCTTTTTCTTTGTAGACTTTGGTAAATGTTCTTTTTCCTAATTTGTTCAGATATGGCAAAATATATCTTTCGTAGTTGTGCCCATTGGGATCAATGCCGCCGTAGGCGAAACAAGACTCCATCATTTCGCGCATAAATTGTGCGCTCTCTTCTTTTGTTATCATTGTATTGGTTTTTATTGCGCGTTGAAGATGCGCGCCCCCTTTGTTGATTAAATTAAATTAGTTAGCTGTTCTTTTTTAGTTGTTGGCAGTATCCAGCCCGGCGCCCTTTCTCCGTTGTGTGTTAAGTATGGATTGAACTTTCCGCCTATTGCTTTCAATTTTTCTTTTATCGGTTTTGTGTCGCCGAAAATTGCTATACATTTTTCCGAGTATTGTATTACCTGAAAATCTTTAACTTCTGGCAATGGTTTTTCTTCGGGTTTCTTTTCTGACTTCATTACATATCCCGAAAATTCTGTTTTGCTTATCTCCCATCGACTGCCCAGGAATTCTACTTCTGAAAGCTTATCGAGTGTTGTGTATGCTTCTTGCCGCCGGAATTTCTTTTCTCTTTCTTTTCTGGTGTATTTGGTTGCTTTTACGTTTACTTCTCCTTTCTCTGTATCTGGTTGCAAGGCGTACACAATTAGCCCGTCATAAATTTTCCCCTGTTTTAAGTCGCAAATTTTCAACATTTCTTCTTTTGCGGGCTCGAGTAATACAGCAGCGGCGGCGTCTCTTTTTTCCCGCTCTTTTTTCTGCTCCTCGTGGTATTGCTCCCATTTCAGTTTCTCGGCTGTTTCGCGTTCTGATATCATCAATTCTATTTCTTCCACCGTTTTCCCCGTTATATTTAGCACTGCCGCCGGTACATTCTCCTCGTAAATTCCGCCGATGTCTATATAACTAACCAAAAACTGCCCGAAAAAATCGCGGCTAAGGAATACCCCGAAATTCCCGTAAAATAAATTCTTGTTGATTTTTGCAAGGTTGTTTTTTTCTCTTTCCAGTTCTTCGGTGTATTGATCCTGATTTTTTAGATATTCGCCCTTCTTGTATGCGAAAAACTCGTTACTGTTGCGTTGTACTGAGTATTTCAATACTTCTTTGATGTATTTGTATATGCGCGTTTTTTTATCGTGGTCGATGGCGTTCCATTTGACTCCAATGCTTTTATTTTTATTTTGTATTATTGACTTGTAGCCGCCTAGATAGCCGCCCGAAACTTCTGGAAATGCTCCGTGTATTGTTATTTGGGTTTTATACTTAAAAATAGGCGTTTGTAGCTCTCGAAGTTTTTCGAGGGTTGCGCCGTTGGTCTCGATGTCTCTCAGGACTTCCTCGGGTATGTTTTTGTAACCTTTGTTGGTAATGTTTTTGGCGTCGTATCGTTCGCCCTCGAATAAATTTTGTATGCGTTCCATGGTAATTATTTTTTGATTATTGGTAAAATTTCTGTAACTGCTTTTCTTCCGTATTTGAGCGAACTTTCGTAGCTTATGTATGCTGTTTTGATTCGTTCTAGGCGTTTAGATCCTGTTTTTACATTTGCGTAAATAATATATCCGGCTGTTTCGTTGTCGTTGGTGAATACTTGAATCTGTAATTCTCCGGCTAAATTTATTCCGCAAGTGTATATTTTTTTAGGATTCCAAACGTCCGCGCGGACTTGTCCCAAAGTTGTATAAAAAGTTAGTGTTTGTTTCATGGTGTTAAATTTTTTTTATGATGTCGTACTTTGTAAAAATTTGCTCCCCGCCTGGTATTGCGAACCTGAGTAAAAGTCCGGACGGGCTTTCTTTGTAGCCCTGGAAAGTCCCCGCAATGTGACCGGCAGGGGTGTTGAGTAAATACTGCGCGCCTCGTGTGTGTATCATGTTTTTTGTGTTATTGGTAAAAATTAGGGCGGCTGTAGTGGTCGCCGCCCGTTTGTTTAGCAAATGGTAAAAATTTCGTAGCCCCGCGCGGTAAATTCTTCATCTGTCTGCCCGTTGCCCGGTTTTACTACTTCCGTTTGTACACCCGCGTTTTCAAAGCATTGCCAAACTGCTTGACTCAATTTGTCGTAGCCGTAGCCGCCCGCCTTTCCTGTGTTGCCGTAATCGAACGCGGTGCCGGTCTTCGGGTGTTTGCATTCGGCTAAAGGTCCCGCCCATATAATTACCGAGGCGGTGCAAACTGTGCCCGCGGGGTTGTCGCTCCAATTTGCGATAAGGCGCCCCGCTGGTTTGCCGTTGTAAATAATTGCTTTCGCCGTTGTACCTGCAACGTGCTTCATTTCTGTGACGTGTTTCATAAAAATTTTGTTTTATTGGTTTAACGGCACAAACATACAACAGACATTCCGAATACAAAAGTTAAAATATGTTAAAATTCTAAACCCCTTTATTTACAAGGGTTTCAAGCGAATATATGTTTTTTATGTATACGTTTTTTCAGTATTTGTTGTATATTTGAGGGTCGGGGCGTTCTGCCTGTTTCACGTTTTCAAAGATCAAAATTAGTATTAACGAAATGGAGCGAAAGGGGGTTGACCTGGGCGCGGGGGATTTCGCGTATATCCTCACACACTAAGAGAGAGAGAATAAAGAAAGGATAAAAGAGTAAGTAAATACAAAAATGCCTCGTGCGCGCTCGTACATAGTCCTCTCTATAGTGGGTTACCCCAACACAAAACCTAACCCCCTGAAAATCAACGAGTTACACAACCACGTTCCCCGTTTCCTATCCGCTTTCCCGCCTTCCTCATCCTCTCCGCCCTGGTGTCTGGGTGCTTTTATCCCTTGCATTAACTGTGCTTGTATGGTGTCCGAATGCTTAACCCTTGAAAATCAATGAGTTAGTCTACTTTCCCCACACGGTGGAGACAACTTTTATCCGCGCCCCCGCCCCCATGTTCCCGCCCTCGTCACCTCGTCACCTGATCCCGTCACCTCGTAGTAAATCATGAAATAAACTGGACAACTTCGCGCCTGGTCTCCATTGCGGTAACCTTGTGCCCGCATGCCTCAGCGCCTGCCGGCTCCCCTCGTCACCTCGTCACCTCGTCACCTCATTACAGCTCATTACGTCGCTTATCTTGTTTCCTTCCTTATATATATGTTGCGCGCCTTGTTGTCTTATTATATCGCACCGAATGAAGCGGCAGGGCATACGCAGGGGCGGCGAACGTCTGGGCGGATACGGGCAGCGGACACCCCACCCACCTTGCTGAAACCGATTCGGGAGGGAGGGACGGAGGGGGCTGTGTGGGGGGTGACCCCCACCCTTCTTGGAAAATCGCATTTTCTAAATTTCACCCCCACCCGTCTTAAAAAGTACTTTTTATAATTTTATTCCCCCCACCCATCTTGATAAAAGTCTTGTTTTGTCTCAAATGTTTGTTATATTTGCTACAAATTACATTGACATGGTACAGGCTTATACTTTATCCGATAGAATTGTTCAGCAAGGTTTTAACGATGCTCAGTTCCTTGTCGGTAGAGTTTACAAGAATGACGGGACCATTTCGGTATCTTCTACTCAGGAGTTGCTTGACAGTGGCGCACAGCTTGTCCCTGAATATCAGCAAGTTTGCAGATACTTTTACAAGGAGAGCGGAATAACCCCTCCTAATTGTTTAAAGACTTTGTATAATGGGCAAGGGGATATAAGCGACCTATTGTTTGACGAATGGTCCTATGCGGGTTCAGTCAATTGGGTTCAGCTCCGCAGGGTCGAGGTCAACTTGATACTGGAAGCTACAGCACCCGCGCTTGGCGCAGAGAACTACTACGTCAAGCTCGTGTTCGATGTATTTCAATCGCCCTTAAACCCATAAGATAATGGCCAAGGCCACCACAAATAGCAAGGTCAAGTTTGGCGAGCGCAAGTGCGGTTGTCATTCCAAGCGGCCGGGCCCAAAGTCAAAGAACGTCAAACCAACAAGAGGACAAGGATGAAACAAGGTCTTTACAGCAACATTCACGCCAAGAGAAAGCGTATCGCCGAAGGTTCGGGAGAGAAGATGAGGAAGCCGGGCAGCAAGGGTGCGCCAACAGCTAAGGCGTTTAAGGATTCAAAGAAAACAGCTAAAAAGAAATAATTTAAAATTTAAGTAAAACGAAAAGCTTTATGAAAAAAAAGGAATCAACACCATCTAGTTCTGTTCGCAAAGGGATGTTTGGTCGAACCATTAGTAAATCAACCGACTCGCTTGGGACTAAAAATCGTACTGTTTCAAGAACTAAAAGAGATGGAAGTGAAGTTGTAAAAAGTAAAACCACTTCCAATTACGGGGGCAAAAAACTTACAACTAAATCCAAGACTACAAGCACTAATGTTCCGGGATTCGCTGGAAATAAAAATCCTTTTGGGGCAAAACGACTTGTTGAAAGTAAAATTAAGCAAACCTCTTCTGGTCAAGGCTTAAAGAACCGTAACGTATATTCTAGTAATTCCACTTCTGTAGAAACAGGATACGGAAAAGGAATGAACACGGAGCTTTTAAGCAAAAAACAGACTGAAAAAACAGGATTATTCAAAAAACGAGTTTCTTAATATGGCCAAAACTTCTGCATGGCAAAGGAAAGAGGGCAAGAACCCAGAAGGCGGATTAAACGCCAAAGGCCGTGCATCCTATAAGCGTGAGACCGGCGGAACATTGAAGCCCCCTGTGTCTGCTAAACAGGCCAAGAAGTCTCCCAAGGCCGCGGCAAGAAGAAAGTCTTTTTGCTCTAGGATGGGCGGCATGCCAGGTCCGATGGAAAAGAACGGCAAGCCTACAAGGAAGGCTTTGGCCTTGCGTAAGTGGGACTGCTAAAAGCACACGGTCTCGTGTAGAGGTCCGTTGTAGTTACGATTAAAGCCGATCAGAAATGGTCGGTTTTTTTATGAAGCCAGAACGGGACTCGAACCCGCATCTCTTTGGTAAAATCAAAGGCGTTGCCAATTACGCTATCTGGCTAAACAATTCTAACTCGGTTAACAGCGGCTCTGCATCGCGTGTGCTATGAGCCGGCTGAAACTCCATATCCATAGGAGCGTCCCCGAGCAGCTTGGACTAGCTGAATTGTAGTTGATATGAATCATATAAAAAACCGAAGGAGTCTCATACGGAGTGCGGCCGATTACCGTAAGTATTGACCCTTCGGCGTTGGCGGGAGCTACCCGTCAGTTCTTAAATCCAATTTTCCTCAACCAAGGTGTAAGTAAATGAATTACCATAAAGGCTTTCGCTCTTCCTTGCAAGACCCATAAGTTCCTTGAAGTCTGATGGAGAAGATACTACTTGACAACCAGCGGACCAGTTGGTATTCAGCTTGGACTTTGTAATTGCACTTGCCCTGTGTATGTTGACCGCAAACATCCCCTCTTCAATGTTCGCAGAGTCAACGTCCAAGATTATGTCTCTATTGTTGTCTCTATAAACTTTGATGGGCTTTGATTGAACCAGTGCAAGATACCCCGTGTGTTTGCCAATCTTGTATGCACCCTTGTATTGACCGGGAACCATCATGGCGGTCCCTTTTGCGTTCATTGGGTTCTTGTACCAATATGTCCCCGCGTCTGTGGTCGCCTCGTACCTTTTTACCTTCTTTACGCCCTTTTCTCGATACGCACAGCACAAGATGTCGTCAAACAACCCTGCTTGTCTTGAGCCGCTTCTTATTCCGATAAGGTTCAGGTTGTAATCGCCGTTGTCAAAGAATGTGTGTCCGAGTTTAATCAAAGCTGATTTTAACGCATCGTAGAGCGTCTCGTCAGTTGTGTTCAGCAGATACAGCCTTGTCATAGCTTGAAGATTTTATTTTGCGCGTCCATTAACTTCCCTTGGTCAAGCATCTTGCATATTTCTCTGAACTCGTCAGAAGTAATTTTACATGATTCAAATTCACCCAAAGCAGTTTCGTACAGTTCGTCCTTGCTCAACACCTCCATTTTGGGAATGTTCATGAATGTGGTTGTCGTATAGCGCGGCGGAGGGGTGTAGGTATAGGATATGCCTTCCCTTTTCTTGATCTCCTCAAGGATGTTTGACATGACTTTTGATGTGTCTCTTCTTATTGCGTTTTTAACGTAATTAGCAACGCCATAAAGGCAAACGGCAAAGCAAAATCCAATTATAATGTTTATCATAGGTTTATGTTGTATGTTGCGTTTCTCCAAATTTTAATCTGCGTACTAGTAAAGTGCCTGACCACCCCGGTGGAAGAAAGAACAACCGCGAACTCGTCGTTCTCAAGCATCCCATTCTCCTTTACATAAAGGACGTAGCCATCCCCCATTTCTGTTACAACCGGAATTGGATGTGGGGCAAACGTTACCAAGTCTTTGAAATTGTGAAGTTAAAGAAAAGAGCGCTGACCCTAAACTCATTGTAAGCTCTTATGAACTCAACCCCCAACAAAGCGCTTGAATTCATTTGACAAACCTGAAAGTTAGCTCGATAGAAACTATTTGAGCACTTTAAAAGGTTGAATCTGTATTCCATGTTTGTTCTAGGCATTTTTGTGTGGCTATTTCAATGTCCATTTTGGTTATTCCCTTCATCTTGTCCACGTTCTGCTTGACTATTTGCATCACCTGGCTCTGCGGAAGTTCGCTCACTTTCAAGCATTCCGTCAGGATGTGAGACATTATCTCCTTCTTCGTTTTCATCTTTACTTATTTCTAATTTGGTTCGTGTTATCATGATGTCTATTGCCCTCCAATATTCTATCGGCAAGGTGGCAAGGTTTGACATAACCCGATCCATCTCATTCACAACAGACAAGTACGGGGTTCCGCCTTCTATATTGCCAAGGGCAGAATAAGTGTTCTTTAATTCCGTCTCAAGCACCTTGATTAAGTTGTTGGAAATCATTTTAACCTTGTGTTTGAACAGACCAAGAGAGATTGCCTCGTCATGGCACTGGGCATAGATTTGTTGCGCGGCTAATGCTGTGACTAAGAGCCTCTTTTTTTCGTTTATATCCATGTTGCTAAATTACTCCTATGAGATTATTTTGTCAAGTTAACGAATGTTAATTTGCTCCAATCAGGGGTATCATGTTGACCCTTATCATCTCGTCTACTTGCTTCATGCTCTTGGCGACAGTAAATACCGCGCCGCCGGAACAGACATGACAAAGGTTGTTGTATTTCTCGTGGGGCGCTATGTTTTCTATCTGATAGAATATAGCGTCCTCGCACTCAAACCTATCGGGCTCCTTGCCGATCATGCTTGCCAGCCTTTCCTCCTCTGACTCCACGATTACGGGTAAAACTAATCTTATCTTCATTGTAGTATCTTCCTGTAAGAGTTGTCCCATAAAAATTCAGATAGGGCTATTGATGATTCATCTACCTTTTCTTCCGTCCACTCTGGGAAGTAATGGTGCAAATACTCGTGAATTAAGACCCTCATGTACTCCCGCGGGGCTATGCGCGGATCTATTTCGATAAGACCGTTCTCGTGGTAAAGACCATAGGCCCTTTCCCTCCCAAGTTTTCGTTCTTTGACTTTCACGCTCTTTGCCATAAGACAAAGATATTTCGTGTCCGTTCTTAAATTTTTGCATTTTTCTTCTTTTCGCCAAATTGATAACTCCACTTTTTGTAGTATGAATTGTCATAAAATGGTATAAATTCTTGCTTAAACCTTGTTATTGCCCCGTTTTCGTCATTGTGGAACTCGATTATCCATCCGCCAAGGTGGGCGGCGAGCTTTTTCTTCCTCATGAATGGGCTTTGGTCCTGGGTCGTGCCCGTCTGAACGCAATGAACGCCACGGTAGTATAGGTAGTCTGCCTTATGATAGTGGCCTGCAAGCAAGACATGTGGCTTTTCCCCGCCCTGATAACTTTCCACTATTTTTTGTATTGAGTAACTTGTGGCGTATGAACTGCCGCCGCCAGGATGAAGCACTCTCACAATTGTTTCTCCGTTCTTTGCCTTGAGGTGTACGTCAGCCTCCATATACCCCATGTACACAAGGTCGTTCCTACCCTCTTGCCTTGCAATGTACTCAGCGTACTTGCCTATGTCAACACCCTCTCTTTGTGTGTACCATCCCTCGTGGTCGTCGCCCGCTATGAAATAGGTTGTAATTCCCTTTCTTTTGGGGTAATTTTCAACGAAGTACCTTATCTGGTTATCCATACCATGCACACTCAAATCGTGCTTGTTAAATCGAGCCTCTCCGTCAATCCAATTCCCTGTGTTATAGACCACCTTTATTCCCTCTGACTCAAACATATCGTAAAGGGCTTCAAGCACGTCTAATCGCTCGTATTTCGATCCCATGTGGTTGTCTCCCACCGCCCCAAACTTGTAAAATCCGCTTGACATCTTTTTTACGTCAAGTTTCACCGGCTCGGATTTGGGGATGTGGCTTGAGAACAAAACCTTGTCGCCATTCATTGAAAAATTGTGACCAACATCGGCAAGTTCCTTAATCGCACCCCTTACCTTTGAGACGCCTACGTCAAGGGCGTCGGAAATGGACTCAATTGACTCGTGTTTTTTCTTTTTGATTAGGTCTTGAATCATCGACTTAATGTCAGCCTTGGGGGCGGGGGACTTCTTTACATTTGCCCTCTTCCATAAGAAGAACATTCTTCTGAAAGATTCAAAACTTAAGTCTTTTCTGTGTTTTTGCCAAACGGCCCTGATGTTGTCGTCTTGTGTTTCGCTTTTCCCCTCCAGGATTAGATTGTAGAGATGCACGTTGTTTTTAGGCATGACTCGTTGTTTTTACAAATATAGTAAATATGCTCACTATCACCAAATTATATAAAAAAGAACACCCCGCGAGGGGGTGTCTTTACAAACTAAACAAGCTGAATTTGCGTGGATACACGCAACGACAGCATCAAATGTAATTGTTTTCAACAACACAATGTTTGCATTACGCCTCTTCGTGCTTGACTTCTTCAATTTTTAGCGAGTCCATTGGAGGAACATTGTCCTTTAAAGACTCGTGGTGCTTGAAGAACTCTTGCTTCTCAGTTGTGTCGATAATGGCAACACGCCCGTTGCTTGCCCAGATTCTCGCCATAGCGTTCAAATAGCCAAGCGTTTTATCAAAGTCAGCAAGAAGTTTTGATTTTTGTACAAGGTCTCCGTATTCGTTCTTCATGTGAATTCGGTAGTAAGACTTGTCGTCTTTGACGTGGTCAATAATGATAATTTGTGACATAATTATATAATTTTAATGTTTTCGTGCCAGTAGCCATCAGCGTCTTGATAGCGTTTGTATTCTCTTATCTCTTTTTTGCCTTTTGGTAAGTAAACAACCTTGATGTTTTTCTTTATGTCGTGATCTCGCATTAGGTCTTGCCTTATGTTTGAAACCAAAGACTCGTCAACACAAAGAAGTACGGCGTCAAAAAACCTTCTTATTCGCTTATTAAATCTGTATCCGCTTTGAACTTTTCTTATTCCGTTTAACACCGTTGCGTGGTCTTTACCAAACTGGCTGCCAAGTTCCGCGAGTGTGCTTGGCGTTGAACTTCGCATACAGAACCAGTATATTTGTCTAGCAAGGTTGTAATGATATATCCTTGTTGGGTTGATGTAAAAGTCGCTTGACTCTATACCAAAAACATTGTATATCCCGTCGATTATTTGCTCCATTATGGTTGACTGCTCGTCTTTGTTGAAATATATCTGAGCAAATATCCTCCTATTACCTTTTGGGACAAGTTCTATCAACTTGCTGAACTTTGTTTCTTTTATTATGCTCTTGTCCATTAGAAAGGCAAATCATCATCGTTCGACGTTGCATTAGCTACCGGCGCAGGACTGCCCAACTTCTTGATGAAGGTTTCGTTCAGGTAGTTCTCAAAATAATCTTGTCTTTCTGAATCATCCCAAACGTCAATTCCCTTAACCCTGATTTTCTTCATGTCTGGAAGACCTTGTGGGTTTTCTTTTGTCCAATACCAAGCAATGTTATCCTTGTCCCCGTCGTGACGTAGGTAAAGCATGGTCTTTTTCTTGCCGTCTATTTCTTTCATCCAAGGCGTAAATTCAATTTCTTTTGTTACGTCAATGTTTGGCATAGCAAGAAAAAATCCGCTTGAATAACGAGAAGACCAGGGCATTTCTAAATTAAAACTATCCGGACCATCCTTTACCTCAACGACAAGTCTTGAGCCAAACCCCATATTAGAGTCGCTCTTGTAAACGTTTGTGATTTTACCTGAAACCGAGCGGTATCTGTGTTCCCACCAAGTCTTTGAGCCATCCTTTGAGGTGCATTTTACCGCGCCAGGCTCTTCTGTTTTTACCTTTTTTGCTATCTTCCCATCGCTGATGGAGAGATAAGTTTTTGAGGACGAACCTCCTTGATTTAATCCCATGTGTTATAAAATTTAGTTAATTATAATTTTAGCAAATATACTACTTATATGGTAGTGTTTAGCAAGTTAACAAAAGTTAAAATGGACAATCCCCTTTAGGAGCCGCGCCCCCATTAGAAAACATATCATTGAGTTCTTGTTCCCACGGCATAGCGGACTCTATCTTGTAACCCTTCTCTTCGAGAAACTTTAAGTTTGGGTACACGTCACTTGGTTTCTTTGGCTTTTTCTCCTCCTCAAATTTCATTTCGGACTGAACAAACTTGTCGTCAATGTACTTCTGCATGTAGTCTGTACCGCCAAATGTGTACCTTCTGGTCGATCTGTTGAGTTCAAAGTCAAAACTACCCTTGACCCCAACTATTTTCTGCCTTCTGATTTTCTTTGAATGGAACTCACACGCAGGGTTGTCTGGGGTTGTCTGAGCAAACGGCCTGTGGTAGATTAAAATATTATCCGCCTTGTTATTCCACATCGCCCCGTCGGCAAGGTCAAAGACATCAGGACAAGGGTAGTTGCCATCGTCTCCCTTTTTCATCTTGTGAGGGTTGACAACAACATCGAAGTACACGTTGTTCTTTTTGGCAAACCTCGTACAATCAGAAAGGAAGGTTTCAAGGTATTTGTCGCTTCTTCCCCCGCTCTTTCCATAGTCGTTCGCCATCTGGTTAAAGGGGTCAATCACAACCCGCTCAACCCCATGCTTGACAACGAGACTGAGGAAAACTTCTTTTACATAATTCGGTGTCGGGCTTACGCTCTTTGGGTACACCATGAAGATATTTTCCCCAATCCAATCATACACCTTCATGTACGACTCGTGGTGCGGTCTCATAGGGTTTCTTGGCGTGCAATCCCTTCCGAAATAAATCTCAACAAGGTCGTGGTAGAACTGCTCTGCCGGTAATTCTTCGGGTGTGAATATGGCGACCTTTTCACCAAATCTTATGAGCCTGAAAAGCATCTCCCATTTCATGAAACTTGACTTTCCGTAGTTACCTATACCGCTGATTACAGTAAGGTCTCCCTTCACCCTTTTGAAGTGCTTATCAAGTTCAGGTACACCTAGTTCTTTGGCTTGAATGTATCCGTTGAGGTAAATTGATTCGGCAAACGATCTAACGTCAGAGGCGTAAATGACATCCTCCTTGCCCATCTCTTCGAGGTTCTCCTCGGTGAGAACAACGTCAACCTTGGTCCCGTCTATTTTGGTTACAAGAACATCGTCCTTGAATTCCGCGGTTGCAAATTGCGCTGAACTTGACTTGTAGGCACTCTTTACCGCGCTCTGACACTCTAACCTTGTGAAACTTGAGTCTGCGCTCACATAACCCAAAATTAAGATTTGAGCTTCGTTCTCAGGGATTCCAAAACGGCAACAAGCTGAGGCGAGTTTGAACACAAAGTGGTTTCTCTCCCCCTCTCTAAACGCGTCTCCTCGCGAGGTCATCCACTTAATCAACTTCCCAAACACATCATCTCCGCTTTGAACAACCATTGCGATCATTTCCCTCTTTTCCTTTGAGGCAATCTTGTCGTACTCCTTGGCGTTTTTGTTTATGTATATTTCGGGGTCATAAGACTCAAAACACAGTCTCGATAGGTTTTTCCCGGTCCTGTCAACGCCTGGGATTTCATCGAGCATCGACATGAAGTGTTCGTTGTGTAAGTTCTTGTGTTTTATCCTCACAAGCGCCTTTACTCCCTTCCCGCTCGGAGATACCCAAGTTGCCGTGACGTAAGAAAGTTTGGAAAGTTGCTCCTTCTTCTTTTTTACATCTTCAACCCCATCAAAGTCAAGGACGATGTACCCGGAATGCTCAATCAACTCAGAGTCCTTTCTTGACTTAAATGTTCCGCTGAAACACACGGCAGGCAAGGTTTTCTTTACCTCGTCGGCTTCTTTTTTGGGCAGGCTTTGTGCCTTCAAGACCGTGTCTTTCGACTTGCCTTGCGCGATTCTTTCGAGGGCCTTGTCAATGCTTATAACATGCCCGACTGTGTCGTTAAAGTTTCTGTAAATAGAAACATTACCAAGTGTTTTCTCTGTCATATTCCTGTGTTTTAATTTGTTTTTGTTCTAATGGCTCATCCTCCCACCTTCTGTCTCGGAGGTAGCGAATGGGGTCCTTCCAATATTTTGGCTCGCGGCCCAACTTGTGGTTGTCCATGCCTTCCACGGCTAGTATCTGGTCGGCATCGGACATTTTATTCCAAACAACTTCAGTTTGCTTCTTATCCACCTTCTTGTTGTATGAATTCCAAAAATCGCTGAATAGATATTTATTTGTTATTTCTTTCTTTGTTATATCTATATATGTAGATGCGGGTTTTCGGATATCCGTTTTCCCGATATCCGTTTTCCCGATATCCGTTTTCCCGATGTCGGGTTTCCCGCATTCCGTTGAAAGTGGCTCGTAGTATACGATGTAGTTAAATCCACGCGACAAACCACCCTCCCCGACCATCCTGATGGACTGTATGTATCCAAGTGCCTCAAGCTCAAGCCAGGCGCTGTTTATAGACTCTTTTCCGTCCGTAAAGTAGTCGGTAAGTTTGGTTTTGTAGATTACCCAATCGGAGGGAAGCGACAAAAGGAACGAAAGAAGCCCCTTCGCCTTTAGGCTTATTCGGTTGTCTCTGAGGAATTCCGTTGGAATCATTGCGAAGGGAGCGTCCTTCGTCTTAATTATTTGTCCTGTATTCATAGTCAAAAAGAAAGCCCGCAAGAGCAACTTCACGGGCTAAATTAGGGTAAGATTAGTTACCTATCAAGCCCTCGTTTGCTGTTGCTCTAAACAAACGACGACTGGACAAGGGCAAATGTATGGGATAAAACACTTCGAATGTCAAAAAAATTGCTAATTATTCACACGAGTTGACTTGACTATTATATTTTCATACATTTGCCAAATGACAAATTTAAGACCACCCGATGAGTGCGCTTTTGTTGAGGTGCTGAACATGGGAAAGACTCACATAGACGCCATTGTAAAATCAGTAGGCCCAAACTGTGAGCTTGAAGTTGGCCAAAAGATTGGCACAACAAAAAAAATATTTAAAGTTGAAGTCCAAGGTGCTGACGTTTACTCCGTCAACATGAGGGACGTATTATTTATTTCCGAAAATGGATAAAAGAAGGAATAATTGGAAACGAGCCATAGAGGTTTCTAAAAGGCTCCTTGCCGAAGAGGTTGAAATTTACGAGGTAATGAGAATATTCACACCCATGTCCTCCGGCGCGAGAAAAAGATTTCTATTGTGCGACATCGACATAACCGAAAAGGATCTTGACGAGGTCGATAGGGCAATTAGCGGTTACAAAAAAACCCTTGAAGAAATAAGCAGCACCAGAATAGAAAAGCGCGTCAAAAGGAGTATGTTTTTCCAAACACTAAAAGAGCATTATGATAAGAACAAAGTCTAAAGAAAACTACGCCAAGATTATTGAGGTTTTCTCTTATTACTTGGAAAGGGATGATCTCGGTTGTCACGACGCGGAATTTCTCATGCAAGATGAGGACGCCAATGAGTTGTTTAATTATTCTTACCACACGCTTCGCAGGGCTGTAATAAAGCTCAGAGACAAAAAGAACATAGGCAAGAAAAACTTTGACAAGCAAAAGGAGATATTAAAAATCTACAAAAACAAAAGAAGTGAGTTACCAAGAGGTTGATATAGAAAAACTCCGAATCATAAACGGGGAATGTTTGATTGAGATACACTCTCTTGTTGAGAATGAGATTAACTTCAATGGAACAAAGTTGCAGATT
>Ga0214923_10003244_pt1 | contig 20553 bp, 15 predicted proteins | sample LL1510_MetaG_FD_177993 | JGI IMG/M metagenome (GOLD analysis project Ga0214923, IMG submission 177993) | Freshwater microbial communities from Lake Lanier, Atlanta, Georgia, United States - LL-1510 | ecosystem: Environmental > Aquatic > Freshwater > Lake | place: USA: Georgia | collected...
CTTGCAAAATGACTTATCCACAAGTTCAAACAAAGGGCATAAATTTTTCGGATCCATTTCTAAATTAAATTCAATCACACTTTTTTCGTTCTTACTATTTTTACTATTTTTAATGTTATTATCAAACTCTTTTGTGTGATTTATGTCGGTACTGTTACATAGTACCGTGTCTACATACTCCACGAAGGAGCATATTTTAATTTCTTTATTGTCATTCCCTATGTGAGCGTGTTCTGCCAGTGCACTTTTGTTCACATCATCTGAATGGGATGGACCGGAAACGGGAAAAGGGATAAAAAAAGCAAAGGTAAGAGCAGGTAAAATAGCAAGTAAGCTAACAGTTTTCAACATCTTTGTTTATATGTATATGTATATGTATATATAATACATAAAAATTTATTTTTAATTATGTTTTAAATATAATTAAAAATAAAAATATCTTCCCCTAAAATACACGAGATGTATAAAAATAAAAATAAAAATAAAACAAAGACGTGAATTTATTATTTGCCATATTTGCCATATTTGCCATATTTGCTATATTTGCCATATTTGCCATATTTGCCATATTTGCCATATTTGCCATATTTGCTATATTTGCCATATTTGCCATATTTGCCATATTTGCCATATTTGCTGTTTTTATATACCACCATAGCTGTGCAAACTTTGCGTGTATGGGTTGCGTTTAAATGCGTCTAATATATCTGGCTGAATTCTTTCGCAATGAATAGACTGTTGATAAAACTGCGGCATTTTACTTACTTTACCAAATTGCGTCGCAGAAGGGGGCATTCCTCCTAAACCAGAACCAGCACTTGCTCCACCATTCCAAGGGCATTCTTGGTTATCTTTATCGGGTCTTCTAATATTTATATTTGCATTGTTGTTAAATGCGGAAAGATTTCCAGATGGAGTATATTCTTTGCTTACTTTATTTGTATTATTGCGCTGATTTCGCGCAGCCATTGTAGAACGATATCCTTGATTACTTGAGCCATCACTGGGTCCAAAGTATTCTGGTTCGGTTGTCTGGCGTTGTGTATATACTTCTTGTTGGTCAGAAACTAAATAACCCGTACCTTCGGTGAGTGGCGTCACGTTCAAGTGGTTAAAGTCGAGCAAACTTTCGGTTGTTTCCTTGATTGTCGTCGGTGCTCTATCTGCAGGATTATGTGCACGTCCAGCCGAACCAATAGGCTGAACATTTCCCGCAGGTCGAATCGTTCCAACAACATTTTCTTTTCTAGAGGGGCGCACCGCTTCCAATATTGGCGCAACAAACGATTTTAGTGCCGCATTTACGCTCGACCCCAAAAACAATGGTGCTCTCAGGTTTGACCGATTCGTAGAGCGAATTCTTGTGATTCCGCGCCCATAGTCATGCTTAGATGGTTCGCATTTTCCTACACCACAAGCATTTATAATCGGAACACTCTCTAGTGTTACTTTTCTAGAAGCTTCAAAATTTTTCGGAGCATATTGCGACGTTCCGTTTTGATTTGAGTCTATTCCGAAGTATTCTTTGGTAGTGCATATACGGCTCTGGTCTTTCATTAACTCTTCTGGGCGCCCTGACTGTGCTTTCTCTAAACCAGTAGTAGTGAACCATCTATCAGGAGTATTTAAGTAAAACTTGTCGGGCAAGAATTTTTCGACGTGTCCGTATGTCTTGGCGCTAGGAGGTTGTTGAACATTCCAATTATAGGAAGGTCCTTCATGATTCTCTAAACTATATGTAAGTTTGGGATTGGTGGTGGTTCGCAGCTCATCTACATTCCTGTCCACCCATAAATCGCGCGCTTCCATACCCGAGTTAAACCCGTTACTTCCGCAAGACGTGAAACCCTGGTTTAACCCCGGAGCAACGCGCACTTCTTCCCACGGTTTTACATTCGCCATTTGTGTCCCGGGGTTGACACGTGACTGAAAAAATGACGTAAAATTCGGCATTCCATTCGTATACTGCATATTCGCTTGAGGTGCAAATAAAGGCGCGCGTTCCTCTTTGCATATTTTTTGACTCCCTGAACCACTATAACTGTCCAAAATAGACTCATGTGTATCAGAATCCGTTGTGCGACCTCTTATTCTTGAACCGAAAAACGGTACCATATTATTATGCTCGAAATTTGATACATTTAATTTTTGTCCTGTTAGTGATGTTACACTGGCATCACTGGCATCATTGGAATCGTTGACATCGTTGCCACTGTTGTCGTTATTAAAATATGGGTTACCGAATTGGTCACCTTGTTGAAGTACTCTTTCGCCGACAGATGCGTTGAAGTATTTATCTGTTACTGCTGAGCCTCCCCTAAACCGGTTTATATTCCCTTGCGTAGAAGTGTCTATAGTGGGATAATTAGTAGATGGTATCTGAGTATTTGGTAGATAATTTTGTGGATTTACTCTGCCGGCGCCCATATTCGTAAATGCTTCTTTTTTGAACATTTTTGCTCTTGCATCGTCAATATTATTTTCTTTTTTATTATTTGCAGCCATAATTAATCCTGTAGCCGCCAATATTGGGATAACAACTTCCATTATATTATATATATGTTTATTATATATATGTAATATATTTTTTACTCTCTATTAACTCTTAAATATTACATATATATACTTTTCCTTTACCTTTTATTTTGTAAATAAATTTTGGGTATTATCTATCATGTTATAATTAAAACAAGGAACTTTTGTAACATGGTTATCTTTTTCTAAAATTCTGGTGCTAAGGTTATTCTGAAATGACATGCATGTATTCTCTTGCGGATTCAAATGAAGATAGTCCCAATTTGGTTGTTCTAAATCTCTATACCACCATGCCGGATTTGTAACCCTCGATTGGTCTGTAAAAGGAGAACATGTTGGATATTCAACAGTTGATGTAGGTATAACTACGTCTTTGTAATTATTTTGAGGATTACAATCTCTTGTTAGGTTTCTATCAAGACCAAAAAGAGAACTTTCGAGATTTATCGTGTTTGTCATCAAATTTGCACCCCACTTTTGTAGACGAATAGACGGGTCTATCATAAAACATGGCTTATCTCCGTTACCTGGGACATTGAGTCTCCATTTTCCTGGGTCTGTAGACTCTTGCTGTTGTTTTTCTATTCTACATGGGTCATCATGAAAACGAGTGAATGACATTTATTGAAATATAATTATATTATATTACTATATTTATTATTATATTTATTTTTATAATATTTTTATGAATCTTTCTATACTATTTTTATTATACTAAAACTATTTATTTATTGATTTATTTATTTATTGATTTATTTATTTATTGATTTATTGATTTATTGATTTATTGATTTATTTATAGAACAAAAATAAATATAAATATATCTCTCTTATGATTCCTAAATACTTGTTCTACGTTCGATATTACAAATATGAAGAGTAGCACATCTCGTATAGAAAACACTTGTATTTTGCAACAAAAAACAATATGTTTAAATATGATTGTAAAAAATGAGGCACATATTATTGTAGAAACGTTTGATAATATTTTAAAATATATCCCTTTCACTTACTGGGTTATTTCTGATACAGGTTCTACCGATGGTACGCAGCAGATAATAAGGGATTATTTTAAATCAAAAAACATCGATGGAGAACTATTTCAAGATGAGTGGCGTGATTTTGGGCATAATAGGACGGTAGCTCTGCAACATGCGTATAAAAAAACAGACTATTTATTTATTTTTGACGCTGATGATAGTATACATGGAAATTTTGAACTTCCAGAACCTAGTTTATTTAATAAAGAAATGTATAATTTGAAATTTGGAGGGGACAATGTAGCTTATATTCGTCCCTTACTAATAAACAATCAGCTGCAGTGGAGATTCAATGGCGTTCTTCATGAATTTTTAACATGTGTAAGTAAAAGCGTTCAAGGAGTAGTGATAAACGGAGAATACTATGTACAGTCGGGACGAAAGGGAAGTAGAAGTAAGGACCCCGATAAATACAAAAAGGATGCCGAAATTTTAAAAAAGGCTTATTATACCGAACTCGAAAAACCAGACAAAGGTTTGTCAAATCGTTATGCTTTCTATTGTGCACAAAGTTATAAGGACTGTGGAATGGTCAAAGATGCAATTGAATGGTATACGATGGTGGCGGATAAACTAGATACATGGGTTCAAGAACGGTATTACTCTTGTTTTATATTGGGAGACTTGTATATGCGACAAAATGATTTTGAAAATGCGATTCGCTACTTGACAAAATCCAGCATTTTTGACCATGAAAGAATTGAAGGAGTCGCACTAGCTTGTGAAATTTTTTTGCAAAAAGAAATGTATTTACTATGTTGTTCATTGGGTCAACAATTCATGGGGCATGTCGAACCACCGCCGAATAAACTTTTCCTTTTTGAACCCTTTTACTTTAACCACGTGGAATATTCGTGCAGTATTGCCGGATTTTACTGTGGAAAGCGCGACTTAGGATACCAATGTTGTAAAAAAATTATTACCACTAGATGTATTGATAATATTGACAAATACATTAAAACATGTATTAATCTAGCTTGTTATAAAGATCAACTGTTACAAGATAATGAGGACACTCTTGAGTTTTTTTATGAATATAATGAAACTATACAAAAGTTAATGCGTGATGGTGTCGAAATTGACAAACGAATGCACGATTGTTGGAATATTTTATTTGAAAAAAATCGTTCTAAATTATGTGAGATGCCTAAAAATAGTAAAAAAATGTTCCATAATAGAATATCTTCGTGTTCAGGTTCTCATAAAAGCGCCACCAATGTTTTCATTTCATTTACTACTTGTAAACGACTGGATTTATTTAAACAGACAATCGGTTCTATTTTAAATCATTGGTTAGACAAAGAAAAAATTGATTACTGGTTTTGCGTCGATGATAACTCGTCTAAAAGTGACAGGGAGTATATGAAAAGTAATTTTCCGTGGATTACGTACTATATGAAGTCGGAATCGGAAAAAGGTCACAGAGAAAGTATGAATATTATTTGGAATAAACTAAATGAACTCAAACCAAAATATTGGATACACATGGAAGATGACTTTCTATTTTATACGAAACGGAATTATGTTGGAGATTCTATAAGGGTGCTTCAAACATACCATACTTCTAAAAATATTCGACAAGTTTTATTCAACAGAAACTACTCCGAAACAATCGCAGATACGGCTATAAAAGGTCATACAACTTTATCCCCTAACGAATGTATTCCAGAAATTCCGATTGTTCTACATAATCATACTAAAAGTAACAACTTGTTTTTCCCGAACTGTTGTTATTGGCAAGACTATAGCTTTCGCCCCGCCATGATAGATGTTGAAACTATTTTATGTCTAGGTAATTATGATAGTGAAAATCAATTCTTCGAATCAGATTATGCAAAACGTTGGTATGATGCTGGATATAGAAGTGCATTTTTTAATATGATATGTTGTCGTCATATTGGTAGGTTAACATCAGAACGACATGATAAAACGAAACCAAACTCTTATGAATTAAACAATATTTCGCAATTTAATTTAACCAAATCTCACGAACCTCATACTCCTCATATTCCTCATACATCCCATGACTCTTGCGACATTGATGATGAGTCCGATGAAAGCATCAGAATGCGATACAGCCCTCCCATAAAAGTAAACACGTCATGTAATATTAAAGTTGTGAACTTGAAGCATAGAGATGACCGTAAAAAAGCGATAATAAATAAGTTGGAGTTGGCAGGGTTTTCTGATAAAGAATACGAAATTGTAGAAGCAGTATATGGTAACGACCTTAGATTATCACCTACAAAAGAATTGTATAAAATGTTTGAAGGCAATGATTTTGGAAGTAGATGTGGTTTTATTGGTTGTGCATTGTCTCACTATGGATTATGGCTTGAATTAACAAAAGATACAGTAAATGATTATTATATTATTATGGAAGACGATGTTATTTTATGTAGCGGATATAAAGAACACCTTGCAAAACTTGAAACACACATCAAGGATAAAGATATTTTATATCATGGGTATACGATGTATAGTACTAACCGGTCGAAAAATAAGGAGAAATATGATTATAGTTTGGTAACATGCGATACCGATGTAACAGTATGTGGACTTGCTACTAATTTTTATGTTGGAGGAACATTTGGATACAGTATAACTAAAAATGGCGCACAAAAAATGATAGATTACATTCACAAAAACGGAATAAAGCACGGTATAGACTATGTTATGAAAATCGTGAATACTGTTGAATTGTATGAAACCCAACCGAATTTATGTATATCTTTATGGCACGAAGATGACGCAAACTATGATACGGATATACAAAAATTTGCTAACTCGATTGACTTTAGTTCGTACATAAATGACTACATTCGCATTTTAAAAGATAATTTTATTTATATACCCAGTGGCGACCAAATAGGTTGCGACTTGTATCACAAACGGGATAATCTAAAAAATATGGTACTATGTGCGACAGGGGATAAACGATGCGTTGCATTTAATACACTTGGATTTTTTAAGAGTAGTATTGAAACGATTACAAAGTCACGATGGTTTGGGGAAGGTGATGGTATTTACATTAAAAAAGAGTATGCATCAAAAGTTGTAGAGAATCTTGACGATGACTTCAAACGGCTTTATGAGGAGACGCTATTAGGAGATATTAAAAAACATGAGATGCAACAGATGCGTGAGATTAATCGAAATTCGGATATATCAAAACCCATTAATAAAAAACGTGTAAAAATGTTATGCAATTGGTGTTCTTCGCAAGAATTGTGTTGTGAGTTTTCATCAATGTTTCTTGATTGGAAAGAATATGCAAATAGTGTTTTCGAGCTTGTTTCAGATGACGAAAATATTGACTACTACGTTATTATAAATATGCCTACATATGATTCTTTGTCCGTGTATGAACCGAAAAAGACGATTGTTTTTCAGATGGAACCATGGGTATATGACACTACTAAAAATTGGGGAGTTAAGACATGGGGGGAATGGGCTATACCGGATGCGAACAAGTTTATGAGAGTGTTTCGACACGCGGAAAGTCTTAATAATGTACAATGGCAAGTATCACCGCCGGAAAAAATTATAGGGAAAGATAAAATAAATAAGGTAATGTGTGTACTAAGTCATAAATTACACGACGAAGGGCATAAGAAGAGGGTCGACTTTTTGAAATATGTAGAGTCGAAGTCGGAGTTAGAATCCCAAACTACATCTACGAATGTTATGCAAGTCTATGGTCGTAAAAATTATCACGGGTTAAAATCGTATGTAGGTGAAACAGATAATAAAACGGAACTAGTAAAGTACAAGTATTGTTTTTCGTGTGAGAACAACAGTGAAAAAAATTATGCAACGGAGAAGATATGGGAGCCTATTTTATTCGAGTGTCTTTGTTTTTACTGGGGCTGCCCCAATCTGGAAGACCACATCGATTCACGCGCTTTTGTCAGGTTACCGCTTGATAATTTTGAAGAGTCTTTATCTATTATTACAAAAGCAATAGAGGAAGACTGGTGGTCTCAACGGATTGACATAATAAAGAGTGAAAAACAAAGAATAGTAAATGAACTGGGATTTTTTCCTAGATTAAATAAAATAATTAGTGATAGTAACATAGATTATCCGTTAGATTTTCCATCTAATAATAGTTCTTCTAATAATATGTCTATAGAGTCAAATGTCGAAAAAGAAAAAGAAAAAGAAAAATTAATATTCATTGATAAAAAAGATGGTTTTGGGTCACAATTTCAATCAATTGTTTTTTATATTTTATATGCACGCTTCAACAACTTGGATTATGTTCATAAAAAAATAAAAAATATGGAGCATAATTACAATAACGAATCTGATTTCATAGAAAGAGTAAACAAGTGTATGAATATACAAGGCAATTATGATGACTATGATGACTACGATTATATAAAAAATATAAATGCTTATAGTATTAACACTTCAAGTAGAGAGCATATATATCGTGTTGTTGAACAGAATCTAGATTTGTATACAAGTAATAATGAGGCAATTGATAAAATCAAGAGATGTTTTTGGCAAAATAAAGATAAAGATGTTTATAAAAATAATAAATTTAATGTCGCAGTTCATATTAGGAGACCAAATATTCACGACGACCGCATTGAAGGTACAAATACGAAAGACTCATATTATTTAAATGCAATAAATAGTATTCGTGAAAAATATAAAAATAAAGATGTATGTTTCCATATTTACTCACAAGGAAGTATTGAAAATTTTTATTGTTATAAAAATGATGATGTTGTTTTTCACATCGACGAAGAAGTAACTAAAACATTTATAGGGCTAGTTGGTTCTGACGCACTAGTGATGTCTGCAAGTTCTTTTAGTTATATTGCGGCAATACTAACTGATGCTGAAGTATATTATTTACCTTTTTGGCATAGAGCAAAAAAAGAGTGGATTACGTTATAATGCGGTAATACAATGCGGTAATACAACGTGGTAATGATAATATATAACAAGCATAAAAAGTATATAAAAATAAATATAAAGATAATAATATTAAAAATGGAAAAATATTTTAATATTATACAAAATTTAACATTATATGAATTTTTATAGTTCTATTCTTCTCCCGGTTCTTCGTCGCCAGCGGCTGCGGCTGCGCCTTCCGATAAATTTAGTTTAATCCCGGAACTTAGCGACTTGACTTTTTTCGGTTTACTCGAACTCGCAGACGCACCTTGGGATTGCGCGGATTTTAGCTTATCTTTTTTACTTTCAGTCACGTCAGGTGCTGCTGCCGATGCAGTGGAAGTCTTTTTAGGGCTAACCGCTCTGCTACTAGATTTTGACGCCGTTTTCGTTTCCGTTTTCGTTTCCGTTTCCGTTTCCGTAGCCATTCCCTTTGACAACCGCACCCTTTCTGTTTTCTTCAAGTCGCCTCCCAACTGTTCAACTAGTTTTTTAAATGCTGAAATCGCACTATCCGTTGCGCCTTGTACATATCCAGATACTCCAATCGGGTCTATTTCGTTATGAAAAGCAACACGAATAATGCTATCAGTCGCGTGAGGATGTGGCTTTCTAAATCCACAAAATGACAGTGCCTTGTCTCCTATAAAATTTTGCTCGTATAGATAAAACTCAATAACTTTCCCCAACGTGTAGTCCTCATTCACCAGTGTAACATCGAAACCGTTTTTCAGTGTTGTCTCGGAAGGTAAAATAGCAACTTTTCCATGCTGCAAATTTTCCAAAAACTTTTCACATTTTGAAATCATAATTTCGCATGCCTTTAGAACGATTTCATTGTTCTCAAATACACCGACTGTCTCAATCGTGAAATCATAGCTATTTGGCTGGTAATACCGTTTCGCCTCAAGCAGAAACCAGTTACGTTTTTCAAATTCGATTTCTTCATCCGTTTTATCGCTCTTTTTCATAGCCGCCGCATGTTCTTTCCATACTTCGGCTGCTTTTGATTCGTCTGGCGTACACTCGTAAGCGCAAGTACTAATAACATTGAATGCACCGTCTTGTGACGCCATCCCGATATCTAAACCGCAGCGGAGCGTAAGACGTTCTCCGTCAATATTTTCAGATAATTTAGGCTGAAGTCGAGCAAACTCTATATAGTCTCCGGATACCGGTGATGGAGGAAATATCGCGCGAACAGCCGATTCATTCGAATAGACGTCTGTTTTGATATTTTTCATTCTGAAATCTTTCGTGGTAACATACATGATGCTATCCGTATCATTCTTGACATCCACTTCTACAATATAGTCTTTGTATGGAAAATCCATATCGGAAATATGAATAGGAATGCAACTGAGACGCTGTTTAATAATTTCATTATGAAATCTAGTAGTATTGTGTATAATTTCTGCTTTATTTTCACTATATGGGAAAGTTCTAAATACAAATGTAGGAATATCTGAAATTATAATTCTTCGCAGAGCGTTTGCAATACTCGTGTTGCAATTTGCTAACGTAAATTTCAAAAATCCGTTTTCTTCAATCATGTTTGCAATACGTGGTTCCATTCTTTGTGATTTGCGGTTCTTATTATATTATTATTATACAATTTATTAAATCAATTTTTCATTAATACAATTAAGGAAAATAAATAACTTAAATAATAAGTTAAAATACATGATAAATACTCGGGGTAATTTATATTATGAGTAGTATTTTATATTATAGCAACTTTTGTGAAAAATCTAAAAAAATTCTTCAAACGTTGGCAAAAAGCAATATTAAAGAAGAGTTACATTTTTTGTGTATCGATAAGAGAGTTAAAGGGGCTACAGGTTCATGGTATATTATTCTCCAAAATGGGGAAAAGATTATTATGCCGCCGCAAGTAAATCGCGTACCTGCGCTACTCCTTATGAAACAAGGTCATCAGGTATTATATGGCGACCAAATTTTGGGACATTTACAGCCGCGAGAAACGGCGATAAATATGGCGGCGACAAATAACAATGGGGAACCATCTCCCTTTTCATTAAATAATGATTGTATTGGTGGTTATGGTGTCGCATCTGATTCATTTAGTTATTGGGACCAAACAAGTGATGATTTATCAGCAAAAGGGAATGGAGGGATGCGACAGTTGTATAACTATGCGACGGTAGACAGTAATATGAGAATAGAAGCCCCAAAAGAAGATTATACGCCTGATAAAATAGGGAGTGTTTCTTTGGAAAATTTACAACAAAAGAGAAACTCTGAGATACAGGTTAACTTTGATAAACAGGCAAAGGCTGTTGAACATCCTTCACAGCAACAATTTAATCAACAACAACAACAAAAACAGCAATTTCAAGCGCAATTCTTGCAGCAACAACAGTTTCAACAACAGATACAGACATTAGGTCCGCAACAAGTGCAGCAACAAGAACAACAAAGACAACAGCAACAACAACAACAGCAAAAAAATGTGCGATTCAATCAATAATTCAATAATTGGATAATTGGATAGTTCAATCGTTCAATAATATAATTATAAATTAAAAATATTTAAAACAATAGAGTAATATTATATAGTCGTATATATAATTCTATATATCTTATTAAGTGTAGTTAGAATGTCATCACAATCATTGGATAGTTCCGATAAGTCTTTACTTTTAAATGCATTTAATACGCAGTTATTTGATTTTATAGAAGATATAGAACTTGTATTTAGTGAAGATAATTCAATAAAAAGAGCAAAAGCAGGACTTGTTATGATAAAAAAAGTAAATCCAACACTTACGATAAAAATATGGTATAACTACGTATGTTCTAAATATGAAAGTGAAATTAATAATGATAATATTGATTTTTTTTTAGAAAAAGATTATAAAAAAGACTTAGAATATATGAGTCAGTCGGATGACATTATTTCTAGTATAGACAAACTGCGTGAACCTATTAGAAATATGAGCAAAGAAAATCAAGAAAAATCGTTTAAATATGTTAAAAATTTATGTATTTTATCTAAAATATATATGCAGTAGTTGTGCCGAGGTGCGTGGTCTTTATATTTATTATTAAAATTTATTTACTTTTAATAATAACATTATTTACTTTTAATAATAACATTATTTACTTTTAATAATAAATAATTAATGATTTACATAAAAATGATTTACATAAATATATTTGTGCGTAGTTTGATTTAAATAGTAAATGATAAATTAAAAATATAAATGAGTAAAAAAGATAAGTCATCTTCGAAAAATAATACCGAAGAAGTTCCAGAAGTTGTTCCCGATGAGTTTAAAAAAGTAATGACGGATTTCATAAACGATTTTACGACAACCTTCCCGGAATATAGCAATAAACTGAAGGATAATTTTGTTGTAGTTTCTGTCCAAACGGATGGCAATGTTGTAGACGAAGAAATTTTAGATGATAGTAGGGTAAAAGTGCTATATGAGTATTCAAAAACGGTATATCCTGTACGTTTTTTTGATATTTTGTATAAGAATAGTGAAATTTTCAAAAAGGGTAATGGTAGTGATGCGATGGTAAATGTAAACTTTTTGCCGGATATTGACTTTAGAGAAGTATGGAATACGCCCGATATTTCAAGTAACACGCGTGATACTATTTGGAAATATTTACAGCTTATTCTTTTTTCAATTATTACGAATATTTCTGATAGAGATTCATTTGGAGATACAGCTAAACTGTTTGAAGCGATTAATGAAGAAGAGTTGAAGAGTAAGTTGGAAGAGACAATCAAGAATATGCAGGATTTTTTTATGGGAGGCGATGCTGGTGATGCCGGTGATGCAGGTGATGCAGGTGATGGTAAAGCAGGAGAAGCAAGAGAAGCAGGAGCTTCGGGAGAAAATGCGAAATTCGGGGAGGGGATTGATATGAAAGAGTTTGAGAAATTTGCAGAACAATTTAAAAATTTTTCTCCGGAAGCTATGGGAATTGACATGTCAAAGTTTCCTGGATTCGAAGGATTTCCTGGGTTTAATTCAAACAAGGGCGGTGAAGGCGGTGAAGGCGGCGACACAGCAAAAGGAGAATCAAAGGATTCATCCGACAATAAAAAACAGCCCGAAATGCCTAATCCTGAAACAATCCATGAACATATTTCCAAACTTTTGAATGGAAAAATAGGTGCACTTGCAAAAGAAATAGCAGAGGAAACGGCGAAGGATTTTGACTTGGGGATTGATATGGAAAACGCCGAAAATATGAATATGAGCAATGTTTTTCAAAAACTGTTTAAAAATCCGGGAAAATTAATGAACATGGTAAAGAGTGTTGGTGCAAAACTAGATGACAAGTTTAAAAAGGGCGATATCAAAGAGAGTGAGATTATGAAAGAAGCAAGCGATCTTCTTAGTAATATGAAAAATATGCCTGGTATGGGAGACTTATCAAGTATGTTAGGCAAGATGGGTATGTCTGGGTTAGGTGGATTAGGTGGTTTAGCTGGTTTAGGAGGAAAAGGAGGTAAGATAAATATGGGTGCTCTTCAAAGTCACTTACAACAAAATATGAAGAATGCAAAGATAAAAGAACGTATGCAAGCAAAGTTACAACAGAAACAGCAACAACAACAGCAACAACAACAGCAACAGCAGCAACAACAGCAACAACAACAGCAGCAACAGAAGTCTAAGCAACCAACTCCTTCGACAAATAATACGGTTCGCCCTACTACTCAGGTATATACTTCGGCATCAGGAGAACAAATTCAGCAAACACCTAGAGTTGCTAAACCTACAGAAAATGTCGTTTTAGCCACATGTCAAGGTGTACCAGAAGCGTCAAAAATGGAATATGAAAAATGCAATGGTGTTGAGAATGAGAATGAGAATGAGAATGACAATGAGAATAAAAATAAAAATAAGAAGAAGAAGAAGAATAAAAATAAAAAATAATAATAATCCAGGTATGATAAAAATATAAATATAAATATAATAGTCTAATTATTAGTAATAATACTAATATTACTAATAATGATTAAAGAATAAAAAATAAGAAAAAATAATTAAGAATATATATATAATGGATAAAGTACCAGCAACACCATTTTGGTTAAGTGAACCCACCATTCTATTCAATAAAAAACATATAACCGACATATGGCCAGATTCAAATATGACGAATATGGAAAAATTAAATGCGATTAGTCGTTTTGTTATTCTAGCTTCACTTTTAGGATATTTGATTACATTAAATATTGGGCTTATATTTGTATGTATAATAACTTTAGGTGTAATTGCTATTTTATATCATGTACAGTCGAATAAAACCAAAGGCGACGAAAAAATGAGAGAGAAAGAGAAAGAGAAAGAGAAAGTAAAAGAAAATTTCACTAATTCCATATTATATAATGAGGTGAAAGACGACTATACGAATCCAAAACAAAATAACCCTATGATGAATGTTCTTGTTCCTGAAATAGTATATAACCCAACAAGAAACGAGGCAGCGCCGGCATTCAATACAGAAGTTGAAAAAAAGATAAATAATAATACAAAGAATTATGTAGTTGAAACTACCTTTTCCGATGAATCCACAAAACAAAAAGAGTATATTAAGCGGAAATTATTTAGCGATTTAGGCGATAGTTATATGTTTGACCATAGTATGAGAAACTTCTATACAAACCCAAGTACAACTATTCCAAATGATCAGGCAGGATTTGCCAACTTCTGTTTTGGAGATATGATTTCCGCGAAAGAAGGCAACGAGTTCGCACTAGCGAGAAACATGCCACGCTTGGGTTCGACATATAGTTAAACAAGATTTATTAAATAAGAGTTATTATTTAATTTAATTCCACATTTGTTATATTATATTATAATATTTAGTAAATTATATTTTCAAAAATATATATATATACATATAAACAAACAACGATGGCTATTGTTAAAGATTACGTTTTTGATAACTTGAGTAGAATAGGTGAAGACGACTGTGGAATGAACCAAAGAAATATACAAAACCTTAATTCAAGTAACTATATGTTACAAAATTTCTTTTCTGCAGAGTGTAACATGAAACGCCCGATAGAGTTCGCCACTGCTCAGCCTGGTATTAACTTTACCGGTAGTCACCAGGTCGGCGTCGGTGGCTGCAATATCGACACAAATAGCGAGCTGTTTAATGGTAGAATCATGACGCGTCCTCGTAGTCGCATTAATTTGTTTGAGCGCCCTTTTAAAACGGTTCCCTTTCTTGGTAGAGGTGAGTCAAATCCTCTTGTAGAGTCTCGATTATGGCAGGGTGATTACAATATTAACAAGAAGAGCGTCAACCCTAGTTCTGAAGTATGTTTTGTGAATCACGAAATGTATCCTCTTATTCCTTCTATTGCTGCCACGATTTCAAATCCCGCAAACTTGGTAGAAGGTGTCGCCGTAAATGGTTGGATACGTGGTGGTGTTCCTTCTCGCGAAATCGAGCGTGAAACGAAATATACCTCTTGTAGCTCTTAAAATTTTATGTTATTTTATAAAAAATAAAACAATAAAACAATAAAGCATTCCGATTAAAATATATTAAAAATAACACTATTTTTAATATACAACATATAATATAAAATATGTATAACACTACATTTTTGTGTACATATAAATTACACGATGACGAAGAAGACCAAGACACGTTGTATCGTCACGAATATTTGTGTGCTTTTAATTTAAAAGAGTATGACTCAGACGTAATTGTTTCAACGATTGATACTATATACGAAAAAATAAAAGACAATAAGGACTTTATTGAGATTGCAGAGTCTCACTATAGTTTTGACAGTAAAAAGAAAAACCATGAACTTATTTTACAGTTTCTTTTTTCATTCCATAGTTTTCATTTATTTCATGCTTGTTTAGTTTATTTTTTGCGAGATGACAAAGACGACGCAGTATTATACGAAATGTTTATTAAAAATAAAAAATCTCTCATTGAAGAAATAACAAAAAAATAGAAAAGTGAATAAAATGAATAAAAATAATTTTATGAAAATAAATCAAGTATCTTAAAATAAAATATATGTTATATAATATTATATAGCAAAGTATAAAGTATGGCTTCTACACAAAATAGAAATACGAAAAGTGACTATTGTCTTCAACAACGCGATTTTAGAGGAATCTTTAACCACACAACATACGTAAATGGGCAAAACGGACGTGCATATAGGGACGCACTTCCGGAAGTAGGATATTTGCCATCCTATATGTCAAGAGAATCATTTTCGAAAAATTCCGTAGATATCGAATCTGCCTTATTCGGTATTAATTCGACAAATCTTGTAGACCCCCAGGCACCAGTTGTTCCACAGTTGAAGGAAGTTCCTACTATTTCTTTCTTTGATAGAATACCTCTTATAATGCCCACACCACTCGTAGTTGAAAAAAGTCAGAGACCTTTTCCTATTTAGTATAAAATATTTGTTTTTTTACATATATAATTATATTTTTGTATTATATAACTATATAATTCTATGTCATATGACCAAGCATTAAATGCAAATATAACGATGTTAGGTTACCTTAGAACAACACGCCCCGATGGTAGTTTAGCTATGGGATTTGGAAGTACTGGTGCCACTGGTTATACAGGTTATACAGGCGTTACCGGCGCTACCGGTTATACGGGATATACAGGATACACTGGCTATACGGGATATACTGGTTATACGGGATATACTGGTTATACGGGATATACTGGTTATACGGGATACACAGGTTATACGGGATACACAGGTTATACGGGATATACGGGATATACTGGTTATACGGGATATACTGGTTATACGGGTTACACAGGTTATACAGGATACACAGGATACACTGGTTATACGGGTTACACAGGATATACTGGTTATACTGGTTATACGGGATATACAGGTTATACGGGATATACAGGTTATACTGGTTACACTGGTTATACGGGTTATACAGGATACACCGGTTACACAGGTTATACAGGATACACAGGATACACAGGATACACCGGTTACACAGGATATACTGGTTACACAGGATACACAGGTTACACAGGATATACGGGATATACAGGAGTTACCGGCGCTACTGGTTATACGGGATATACAGGTTACACTGGTTATACAGGATACACAGGTTATACTGGTTATACAGGATACACTGGCTATACGGGATATACTGGTTATACTGGTTACACAGGTTATACTGGTTATACTGGTTATACAGGATACACAGGTTATACTGGTTATACGGGATATACAGGATACACTGGTTACACAGGATACACTGGCTATACGGGATATACTGGTTATACAGGATACACAGGTTATACAGGCTATACAGGATACACTGGTTACACAGGATATACTGGTTATACTGGTGTTACGGGAGCAACAGGATGGACCGGTGCTACAGGGGCAACAGGAGCAACCGGTTCGACGGGACCAACTGGTGCTGTAGGGGCAACCGGTGCGGGAGGAGCATTAGGGTATTATGGTTCATTTTATGACACAACATCACAAACAAACGAAGGCGTACTTTTGACTCCACCGCAACCAAATTATATGAGATTAAATACAACGGCGGAAAATAATGGAGTCATTATTCAAAATGATGCTTCGGGAAACCCAACACATATTGTTACCCAATATCCCGGTGTATATAATGTCCAATTTTCAGCACAACTTGAGAAAGCTTCGGGAGGAGGTTCGAGCATTGTAAATATATGGTTAGTTAAAAATGATACAAATGTTGTTTATAGTGATACGAGGGTAGCAGTAAGTGGTTCTTCAAGTGCAAGTCTAGAAGTTCCAGCGTGGAATTTCGTATTATCTATGGCAGCAAATGATTATGTTCAATTGGTGTGGTATAGTTTAGATGCAAATACAAGACTTTACTCGGAACCGGCTTCTGTAGGACCTCCACCTAATCCGGGCATTCCGTCTCTTATACTATCAGTTACACAAGTGATGTATACACAAGTGGGACCGACAGGAGCAACAGGCTACACTGGTTACACTGGTTATACTGGCTACACAGGTTATACCGGTTATACTGGTGTTACAGGTCCTACAGGTGCAAATGGTGTTATTATACAGTATCAAACAACGGATTTGTCATCAGCACCTAGTTCATTTGCCACAGGAACAACCGAAGTAGATTTAAGTGGTAACTATTTTTGCACAATAACACCTCAATCTAGTGCTAGTAATATATTAACACAGTTTCGAATTAAGTATAGAAGTAGTTACGGTTCGAATGATAGACTTACAATAAGTGTTAAAAGAAGTATAGCATCAGGTGCATCAACCACGATTGCTAGTGATATAGTTCTTGGACCGGAAATATCTACTATCTCTAATAATGACTTATATATTTTAAACTATGTAGACAGCCCATCGACAACAAGTTCTATTAAATATTATTTAACATACCAACTCGAGCCTGCTGGAGGCGGTGTTCCTGCAAATACTGTTGGTATAATACAAAGTCAAGGCAATAATATCGTTCTACAAGAGCTATTGGGTTCAGGAACAGCAAATCAAGGTTCTACAGGACCAACGGGACCATCTGGGGGTCCAATAGGACCAACCGGTCCGACAGGCGCAACGGGTGTAACAGGACCAACAGGACCATCAAATTCGAACGCCACAAGTATAAATATTACAGATTCCAATACTAACACAACATATTACCCAACGTTTGTCGCAGGTTCGGGGACGCAATCATTGCTTGCTGACATAACTACGTCACCGTTAACATATAACCCAAGCACGGCGATCATGGCTTTTGGTGCTCCGCCAACAGCCACAACAAATGCCAGTACGTCTGGTCAGTTAGTTAGGTGGGACAATTTTCTTTCACCAGTTAGTTATAATCCAGTATTATCTGATAGTGGTGGGAACAACTTGAACTCAGGAAATTACACAGAACGAGTTGGTAGATATATTGAAATCGGCAATTTGGTTTTTGTTCAAATTCGTATTCTAATCTCGGCGAAAACTGGTCTAGGTGTTGCTGGAAATGAAATCCGAGTATCGTTGCCTGTGATTGCTTCTGGAATAAGTGGATTAACTCAGGCATTAAGTATCGGTGCTATTACTGGAATGACAACTGCGATTGTATCAGCAACTGCTCAAATAGCTACAGGGGGAGTTAACTATATTACTATACCAATAAGAACAGCAGCATCGATTGGTTCTACGAATGCAACCGTTGGTGACATCTCAACCACTTTTCAAATCAGAATCGGTGGATTTTATTTTTCTTAGATAGTTCATTTTAATTCAAGTAGAATATATTTTATTACATTTTAAAAACTTATGCTAGTACATGTATAGCAATCCTTATGTATGAAATAAAGACGGCATTTACATATAAAACAAATACTGATAACTTAACTATAACAACATTTACTAGTGTTTGATGCTGAATTGAATTATACTCTAGCTACAAGTTTACTTTCAAATAGTATTTGATTTACAATTATATTTAGACCTTGGTATAGATGATGGTATACAAAAAGTATGACTAATACAACGAGACTATATATCATGCGAATTTTACTCGGCGCATTAAAAAAATATGATATGAAATTAAATATATATTTTAATATATATATTTTAATATGTAAATTTATATAATAATAATAATATTATATAAATTATAGAATATATAAATTATATAATGAGTGTAAAAAATTTTATACCTGACGATGGTTCGTTATGGAGTATAAGAGCTGTAGACATATCGGGAAATTATGGGCAAAGACTTTTATTTGATGCTTCGGGTAATGCCATAGTCAGAACGGGAAATACCGACCGCCTAACGATTGGTAATACAGGTGCTTGGAATGTTCAAGGCGGTATGACTTATAATAATGCAACAAATACACTTACAGCATCAAACTTTAGTGGAACTGCCACTAACGCTACAAATGTGAATATAACTGCATCATCTACCAATGCTTCATTTTATCCTACCTTTGTATCCTCCACGTCCGGAAATCTTCCGCCATTAATAGACACTGAATTAACATATAATCCTTCATCCAATACTTTATCTGTTCCAAATGTAAATGTAACATCGAATATTCAATACAGCGGAGTAAATTTAGTTCGAATTGTATCAGGATCAATATCTTATCCATTTACCGCTACTCAAACAACACATCTTATAACTATGCCAACAGGATGCACTTGTTTTAATCTAGTCTCTTTTCAACCAGTTGCGGCAGTAAATAATATATTATATATTTATAACTGGGCAGTAGGTAATTGGAGCGGTATTCAAAATACAAATCAAATATCAATAACAGCATCACTTGGTAATAATGTTCATCTCGAAAATTTTACATTGCAATTTTTCTGGACCATATAATTTTTTACCTTCCCTCTACGCGTTTTTGAAACAAGCGAAGTTTGTCAATATCGCGAAACGCCATCTCGAAATTCTTCCATATCGCCGTCATTTCCCCCGCGTTATGGTACACGTGTTTCAAAAATTCGCGCTCTACTTTTTCGAATCTCTTACACTTCTTGTCCGTCTGTTTCTTCCACGACTTCTTCGCAATCTCCTTTCTCACATTCGAACGGCGTTTCATCTCTTTTGTCGGTTTCACAGGAGGCAAAACTATTTTTTCTTTCTTTGATTCCACATCCCAATCGGAGTGTTTCAATTCAAAACCCGACCTCGTCGTAACACCGCGCTTCAAGTTCTTGCTTTGTTCTTTCTGATTTCTTGTCTTGACCATTTTGTTTGATTGGCTGGTTGTTGTTTGTTTGACTGACTGATTTGCAATTCTACATTTATATTATACACCATTTATTGAATCAATTTTTTAACATTATAAAATGTTGCATTATACGCAAATATTATAATGTTAAATGAAAATAAAACGATACAGCCCTCCCATAAAATATCATTTTCTATGGTTTTTACACATCTACATATTCTGTCGAATCTGCTGCATCCGTTGTCAGTACATCCACTGTCGGTACATTTATTTGCATTACTGATTCATCCATCCTATCCACTCTATCCATCGTCTTTTTATGTACCGACAG
>Ga0214923_10003245_pt1 | contig 20553 bp, 22 predicted proteins | sample LL1510_MetaG_FD_177993 | JGI IMG/M metagenome (GOLD analysis project Ga0214923, IMG submission 177993) | Freshwater microbial communities from Lake Lanier, Atlanta, Georgia, United States - LL-1510 | ecosystem: Environmental > Aquatic > Freshwater > Lake | place: USA: Georgia | collected...
AGAGCCCAGGGGGGTAAAAGATTGATCTTGGAGAACCCGTAACAGTTTTACTTGAAGAGCCGGAGTCGTCTCTCCAATTTCATCCAGGAAAAGAGTTCCACCCGAAGCAAATTGGAATTTACCAATTCTTCTTTGATCTGCTCCTGTAAAAGCCCCTTTTTCATGCCCGAAAAGTTCGCTTTCAATCAAAGTATCGGTGATTGCGGCGCAATTAACTGCTACGAACGGTCCGTTTTTTCGAGAACCATTAAAGTGGATAGCTCGAGCCACCAGCTCCTTGCCCGTTCCGTTTTCCCCGCGAATCAAAACCGACGTGTCGACTCTTCCAAGACGCTCGACCATTTGAAAAATAGACTTCATGCTTCGACTTTTTCCAATAGCCTCTGTTGGGCTACCGGGGTTAAGCACGGGGGCCGAATAAGCCATATTAAAAATCAGGTGATAGGCGCGTTCCGCTTTTTGAACAAGATCAATGAGAATAGACTCGTTGATAGGTTTTTCAATGTAATCAAAAGCACCTTCGCGAATAGCTTCAATCGCCTCACGAATATTTCCATGAGCTGTAATCAAAGCGACGGTTGAGGAATATTCCTTAATTTGAACATGACGGAGAAGTTCGATCCCACTCATTCGAGGCATGCGTACATCACAGAGAACAAGAGGATATTGTTTGTGGGCTAACTTCTCTGCGGCTTCCATTCCATCAGAAGCTTCGTCTACTTGATAACCACGATTAGAAAGAAGAGTGACGATTTGCTTTCGTAAGTCATGCTCATCATCGACGACCAAAATGGGGTACATGGTCTTTTGCCTCTTGGGAAATGGGAATAAAACTGCCACGGTGTTATCAGAAGTCGAGCATAATCACAAGTGGGAAGGTGGTTGGCTGCCAGAAAAAACAAGTGAAAACAATAACTTATCGAATCGGCAGAAAAAAGCTGACATGGGTCCCAACGCCCAATTCACTCTGAATTTCCAGTTTCCCTCCGTGCAGCTCTACAAAGTACTTCGCTAAGTAGAGTCCTAAACCCGATCCCCGCGTGGTCTCATTGGCGGATTTTCCCCGGTAAAACTTACTGGTCACCCGCGGAAGTTCCTCTTCAGGGATTCCGGGGCCTTCATCAAAAACGTGAACGCTTACTTTATCATCCGCTTCTTGAGTGTGAATTACGACCTTTGAATTCGGAGGACTATACTTCACTGCATTTTCTAGGAGGTTGGTAATCACTTCAAGAAGCAACTGGGGATCGCCCTCCATCGAAAAAAGTGGCTCCAAGTTCTGAACGATGGAAATGTTTTTCTCATCAAAAAGAAATTTTAGTCTCTGTACAGCGCTTTCGACCAGGCGATTGATGTCTACTACCTCCTTAGAGGGGTCGATTGGCATAGATTCCATTTTTGTGACTCGCAATATATCAGAAATCAAACGGGCCAATTCCCCATTGGTCTTTTCTATTGCGATAAGGCCCTCTTCGAGGCCGGAATTCAAATCAGGATTCTCCTGTTTCAAACGGTCTACAATAGCTTTGATCTTAGCGATCGGGGTCTTCAAATCATGACTAAATAGTGAAACGAAGTTATTTTTGAACTGGTCCATTTCTCGCAGATATTTGGACTCTTCCTGAATTCTCCATTGTTTTTCTTCTTGGCGACCAATTTTGAAGCCTACAAGGATGAGGTGAGTTCCTAAAATACAGAAGAGTGGGCTTGCCAAACTAATCCAAAGTTGGAACCAAATTAGGGACAGAAACGCAAAGCCGGTTAAGGCGAGAGCCAACGTCAGTAGGAGTCCCCAAGCAATGGACAGCGGGAAAAAAAGAATTGTGAAAATCGAGAGCAAGACGCATGAAAGGGCTAGCAAATGTTTTACATAAGAGGGAAGAAACGTGATTTGCTTGCCCGAAAGATAGGTTTCAATGATGTTAGCGTGAATTTCCAATCGGGACATTTTTCCCATCGGGGTTTCAAGATCATGAGAGGGACTGCCTTCTCTTCCAATAAGGACAATCTTGTTTTTGAAAATATTGAAATCTGGATTTCCCTCGAGAACCTCCCAAGCATCATAATTTAGAAAAGAGCTTGAGGGTCTCTGAAAAAAAATTTGAATCGGTTCGATCAGATCACCGGTAGGAGCGGTTTTTTCTACAATCTCATGGATTTGCAAAGCGAGGGATTTTCCTGAAGAAAAAATCAAAGGCGTTTTTCTAAAAACATTATCTGGATCTACAAACAGGTTATTAAAACCATAAGCAGCCGTTGGGCTGAGCCGTTGAGGAGGGGGAACAAGCTTCCCCTCATCGTCAATCAGGGATGAAAAAATGATGGGTGTCTTCGATTGTGGAGGCGATGCATTTGGTGATACCCAATCGAAAAAGGTAGTGAACACGATGAGGCGTGCTCCCGATTGGTTCAGTTTTGCGATTAGGCGTTCGTAAAAGCGTTGGTGCCAAAGCGAATAGTTACCGCTTTCTGGGGGGAGGGAAATATCCTTATTTTCCGTTTCATCGGTAACGCCCAATTGGTTGAGCTTTCCATCAGATACGCGAAGTAAAACATAATTAGGGTTTGCAGCTACCTTTGGACGGAGCCGAAACAAATGATCGTACAGCCATTGATCAAAGCTCTGGAGAGGAACCCAGAGCAGCAGTAGCGACAAAAGAATTCGAACAGTCAGCGAGAGCTGGGGCATCCAGCTCTTATAGCAGAATTATAGGCGAACCCCAAAATAGAACTCAGCCCCCATGAGGGTCTCTCCAACCCCGAAGCGATGGATCATCCATTTTAAGTCGACCATGAAAGGGTTAAAGTCAAAGCCGGCCCCGAGAATAAAGGTCGGAAGAAGCACCGTTTGGTCAATCTGAGAGACTTCACCGTTCGAAGTTAGAGATTGGCTTCTGAACCACGTTGCCAAGCTTACCCCAACCCCAAGTCCAAAATCGGTGTTCTGGGAAACCTGAAACATGCGTCGAACCATCCCTTCAACGGCAAAGATATGGGTTGAGTTAAGGGCATATTTGTAGCCGACAAAACCTCGAAGAGCTAAGGGGATATTTTCCGTCATTCGAGAATAGTCGTAATCAAAATAGACTCCGCCTTGGTAGCCAAAATCTTTAAAGTAATCATCAGCGAAATCGCCGGTGTTAGAAAAAAGTTTAGGCTCGATGTAAACATTGCCTCCAAGTGCAAAGGCGACATGAAAAATTCCTGCATCAGTTCTCGGGGTATCGTCTGAAAAATATTTTCGTGGTTTAGGCTTTGATTTTTTTTGTACAGGTTTCAAGACACGAGGGGCTTCCTGCGCGTCTACTACCGAATCCTCTGTTGTTTCATCCTCGAGGTAATCCTCTTCTGCACGGGCGATGGTTCCCGTTATAAGAAATCCCACTAAAATGAAGCTGGTAAGCCATCCGTGCATCTTGAAGAATCCCATTTTTATCTCCGGTCAAGTTCCTAAGTGATGGAATTATTTTAATTATAACAAAAATTCTCGAGATTGAGTGACGCGTTTGGTCTTTGTTAAGACGGGATTTTGTCTCGTTCAACCGTTAACATAGATCTTCCACCCCATCATGAAAAAATTCTCCCTTTGGATTTTGATTTTCATCAGTTCGCTCAGCGCTTCATCTGTCTTTGCTGCTGGATGGAAGCTCCAGGTCGGGGCTTCGGTTAGCAACTTGGAACAGAGATTGAGTGCACCTCCCGGATTCGCTTCGAAAGTTAGTGAGATACAGGGACTATTGGGGGTGAGTAAATCATTAAAAATCTCGAATCGATTTTCCTTGAGGCCAGAGTCCTTTGTTTTGCTCCCCTGGAGAAAGGGGGTTGATGGAACGACCCTCACGTTTACTTCGCATGCAGGGCTCAGCATAGATATCCAAATTTCAAAACCCCTTTCTTTGGGGCTTGGGAATGGGCTCCTTTGGGAAATGTTTTGCTCAAGAGGTGAAGCGGTCAATCTTGGTAACGGAACTGGAACAAGCACTTTCTATACGCCATCCAGGTGGACTCAGGTCGTATTACCAACGGCAACGATCAGCTTGGAATGGAAGTTTAGCAAAAGGGTGGGATTACAATTTGGGTTCTTAATTTCAGATTACTTAAATTCCAACAAACGAAGAGTTCGCGGACTCGGAAAAGTGGTTATCGATTTATGAAGAAACGGATCGTTCTTAGCTTTCTTTTTACTTCGCTATTTGCACATGGGTGGACCCATATGGGTTCAAACACTTTTGGCTGGAAACAAAAAAGGCTTACTTTTTATGTCAACCCAACCCATTGCACAATCCCAGAAAGCGAACTTTATCAGCGAATAGATAATGCCATTCAAGCTTGGAATGGTATTCCCGATACCGATTTAGAAATCGTTCGGTCAACTACAGTAGCTACTGATGGAGATTCCGAATTTCGAGCGAAAACTGCCACTCAAGTACCGTTAATTCTTTGTTCTCAGCAACTCAGTGACTATGGGAGTGTGGATGCAAATGCTATTTTAGGATTTGTTCCTTACTTTGATGAAAATGCAGAAGGCTATGTTTACTATTCAGGCCTCGTTCTGAATGCCCAACCGGGGGCTCTTGCAGAACTCTCTCAACTTGCCCCCGGAGAAGTCGAGCTCATTGTGGGTCATGAAATTGGCCACGTTTTAGGATTAGGACATAGTGGAGATCCAGATTCTCTGATGTATTTTAAACTGAACAAAAACTTTCTTTTAGTGACCCAGGACGATCAAGACGGAATTTCTCAACTCTATCCTCGAAATGTTCTCGGAGGAGCGTTGGGATGTGCCTCAGTTCATCGAACTGAAACTAGGCTTCCGGTAAGCGGATTGCTGGCAGTTCTCGTGCTTTTAATTGTTTTATTTCTAATGGGGCGGTTCAGCTTTAAAACTGAACAACCTCTTTAACTTCTGGGATAAGTTCTTTGAGCCGGGTCTCAACCCCAATTTTCAAAGTAGCTGTGCTGCTGGGACATGAGCTGCAAGCTCCCTGCAGGGTTAAATAAACAACACCATCTTCATACTTACCAAAAGTAATATCGCCGCCATCCATTGCAACTGCCGGCCTAATTTCATTATCTAGAATTTCTCGGATTTTTTTCTCGATTTCCTGATCCTCAGGTTTAGAAGAAACCGTTGTTGGTCCAGCAGGATTGAAATCTGGAGAAAAAACTGGCAAAGCGGCCTCAAGATGTTTCTCTACTGTTTGGGGAACCTGTTCAGCTATAACATCCCAATCGCCTTCAACAGCTTTTGTAATAGTGATAAAGTTGGGGCCAATCATTACTGCCGATACACCGGGAACTTTAAAAAGTTCTTCAGCTAGAGCAGACTTTCCCTGTGCTTGTGAGGCAGAAAGAAAATTAGCTGTTCCTCTTTCCATGAAGCGGCTGTTTACCACAAATTTCAGAGTGTTCGGATTTGGAGTGAATTCCAAACTGATTTGTACTTTTTCCATAGGTGTCCTCGATGGCGGGAACATAACCCAAAATCCCATTCAGTTTCTAGAAAATTTATTGAAAGGGGGATTTCCTTGGCGTAAGAGGATAGTAACTTTTTAGTTCTAATTTGTGAGATGTCCAAATACCTGAAAATATTAAGTTTTGCGTCTCTTCTTTTGGCTTCGACCTCTTTGCCAGAAGTCATTTCCCTTCCCGAAGTGACGATAAACGACAAACGCCCAGAGGAGGGTACTCTGGGGACGATCACAGCAGAGTCTCGGGGAGAGCGTATTTTGTTGGAGGGGGAGAGCTCACGGTCTTTTTCTCAACTGTTAGTTTCAAGCCCCTCAGTGCAGTCGATGCCATCTTTGACGGGTTCCGCTTCGCCCACTTTTTCATTGAGGGGAATGGACTCCTCACAGACGCTGGTTTTCATAGAGGGAATTCCACTGACCGAGCCTGTGTTCCTTTCAGATAATCTGTCTTTGATTCCCAAATTAGCTCCGCAAGCAGCAGATATTTATTCTGAAGCAACTCCAGCCTCATTTCTTGCAAATAGTTTAGGGGGGGCCGTTGACCTGCATTTACAGGAAACAAGGGAACGGTCAAAAGTACTAGCCCAACTGGGTAATCTGGGATTGCTCAGAGTGAGTTCTCAAGCCAACGTCTTTTCTGCAATCAATGTGGATTTTGAGTATGAGCAAGCAAAGGAAAACTTTACTTATCTCGACACTCATTCAACTCCATTTAACTCGGAAGATGATGAGCTAAAGGAGAGAGAACATAACAGTTACCGACGCTTTTCTTTTTTGCCTTCTTTTCGAACTCGGAATGGAAGCAGTAAATTGCATCTTTTTTCGCTCAACTCTTTTCAGACTGCAGAAACTCCTGGGCCAGTGAATAAACCTGAGAGCCATCGATTAGAAGATTGGAATAGTTTAAGCGCTATCCGAGGGAGTAGTGCCTTTTCAGAAAGTGTGTCGGGAGAGGGAGTCGTTTTTTTTCGTTTTCGAAATGATGAGCTGCAAGGCACTCATCAAGACTCGTCTTTCAACTCCACGGCAGGAGCTCGAGCTTCTGTAGAATGGAAAGAAGCCAATTCGAGAAGTCTTTTTGCCTTCGGAATTAATTTCTCTAAATATCAGTTTGATGGAGAGAGTGAAAAGCGTCGTCGGTTTTCTTTCGAGCGCCTTGAGATCCCGGCCTCGGTGTCTTCGCAATTTGATCTCGCATCTTTTTTCAAACTTAAGCCAGCTTTTTTGGCTACTTTAACTGATGCGGTTTGGAATTCCTCGCCTCGATTGGGATTTGAATTCATTCCCTTAACTTCCCTTCGGGTGTTTGGATTTGGCGGGGCTGTCTTTAGGCATCCTTCTCTTTCTGAACTTCATGGAAATCAATTAGGTTTAGGGTCGAATCCGAGTCTGCAATCGGAAACAGCCACAAAGGCAGAGTTGGGAATGAAATGGTCATTCGGGTTGAGCCATTTGTCTTATTCCGTTTTTGGTGCGAAAGCCAAAAATCTGATTTCCTATTCCCAAGTAGGTCCCGATCTTCAGAGAGCGGAGAACATCGGGGTGGCGTCCTGGCTAGGCCAGGAAGTATCACTCGGGTTGGAAAGCTCCTCCGGTTTTTTTATTCGGCCTTCAGTGATCTGGCTGTGGACGCGCAACGAATCTCAAATAGCCGCTGAAAAGGGAAAAAATTTACCCTATCGGTTTCCGCTGACTTTTCGCTGGGAAATGGGAGCAAACCAGGAGACGTGGGGGGCTGGCTACCGCGCTACCTGCTTTTCGACCTCGTATTTGGATAAAGCCAACTTGGAGCAACTCGCTCCTTATCAGCTGCATGACCTCTTTGCGAGACTTAAAGTCAGGGGTGTCGGACAATTTGAACTGAATATTCAGAATTTGTTTAACATAACTCTGGCCAGTGCCTCTGTGGCAGGAGTAGAAGTATCAACGTATATCAGTGGGGTTAATGGGTATCCCACGTCAGGTCGAAGAGTAGGTGTGACATGGATTTACGATTTGTAATAATTCTTTTAGGCAGCATTGGATTTCTATCAGGATGTGGGCTTCGATTGGGTATGCCTATCTTGGAAGTTCAAAAATCGGGAAAAACTTTGGCTGTGACTACCACGAACTTTCAAACGGGTGCACTCGCGCTTTTTGATGTTGAGAACCGTTTAGCGCAGCTCAATTTTTCCCCCATCTTTTCAGATGCGATTGTTAAGTCATTTTCGGAGTCGTCCGACATTTTTGTGCTCAATCGTTTGGGGGCTGATAACATTCAAAGAATTGATCGAAAGACCGGCCAAACGGTTCAGCAGTTTTCATTGGGAGTGGGGGTGAATCCTCAGGACATGGTGGTTGTCGGAGAGAATGCCTATGTGAGCTGTTTACAAATTCCGGAGTTGTTAAAAGTAAATCTCACAACTGGGGCTATCATCAAAAGGATTAGTCTCGGACAATTTTCAGATAGTGATGGTACCCCGGAAGCAGCTCGAATGATTCTTAAGGGGAATGAACTGTGGGTGCAGTTACAAAAGCTTAGCCAAAAAAACTCTTTCGTACCCGCAGGAACAGCCCTGATAGTTATTATCGATACAAGCTCAGATATGATTTCTGAGACCGTAAAGTTAAAAGGAACTAATCCGATAACTGAGTTTAAAAGGGCGCCGGATGGAAAGTGGCTTGTCGCCGATGCGGGCTTAGTTGGAAGCCAAAGTAAATACGATGGGGGAATTGAGATAATTGATCAAGAAAAAAGAGAATCGCTTGGTTTTATAAGTACCGAAAGTCAGTTGGGCGGAGATCTCGTTGATTTTGAATGTATTAACCAAATGGAATGTCTCGCCATTATATCGAAGCCCCAGACAGAACTTGTTCTGATTGATTTTGAAACAGGCAGTAAGCTTAGAACTTTATGGTCCTCCTCGGGGTATTATTTGCGGCAGATTCTTCGCGACGAAGAGTCGGGGCTTGTTTACGTAGCTGATGCGGACCCCGCAGAGCCAAAAATCCGGGTCTGGGATGAAAAAACTCTCGGACAGAGAATCGATCTCAACTGGAATCTACAATTGCCGCCCTATCAAATGGAATTTCTCAAGTAAGGCCTTTTATCGAAAACGGGCTGAATTGGGATTGGGTCTGAACTGAATTTGGGGAGCCGCTGCTGTTTGCAGAATGAAGTCCCAGTTGATCCGGACATAACCATCCGGTTCGACAAGACCAACGGGAGGGTTCGGGAAGGGGGAGGCCTGATGGAAAGCCTGAACAGCCACCTCATCGATTTCAGATACTCCAGATGCTCCAACTTTCGAAATCTTTTGAACTTGACCTTGCTTATCTAAGAGCACGAGAAGACGCGTCACGAGTTCATTTTCTTTTAACATCTGACCTTTGCCCCAAAGCTTCGCCACTTCTCTCTCGATAGAGGGTTTCCAATACTGGCGCAGGAGATCTTTGATGCGATTATAATAGGAGAAATATCTAAATTCTCGTGTGCTTAAAATAGTTCGTTCCCCAGATGCCACATTCGGTAGGTAGTCATCAGAAGCAGACGCTTGGTTGCCATCCCCGTTGAGACTGAGATCTTTTAGCGAAAGAGTTTTCCAATCCTTTTTCTTTTTGGGGGATGACCCGACATCCAAATCAAGTGAATCCTTAGCCAGGTCGTTATCTCCTTGTTCTTGTTCTTCTTCGCTCCTAGAACCAGTGCCGGCCCCCTTCTGAAATGAATCTGTTTTTTGTGCTCTTGTTTGTGTTTGAGCTTTTTGATTTTTTTCGCCAAGCAGAGTGGCGTTGGGATCGATTTCCTGGTTTCCGGAATCTTCAGTTTCGACGACCTGATTGTTTCTTTCCTCTTGAGCGTATTTCGATTTTACTGGGGGTGGCTGAGTCGGTAATTCACTCAATTCGATAAACTCGGGTTTCTTTTCAGCGGTGACGGAAGCGGGAGTGGGAAGCAGGTCAAATTTGTACACGAGTAAGGCTAAGTGGATAAAAAGCGAAAGAGCGATCGCTAAATAAATGTTTCTCGACGATCTCATTTCCAACTAAGAGCTCCGTAGACCTTAAGCATTTCGTTTGCGTACTCAGAAAGACCTTGCTCATTTTGTTTTGGATTTTCGTAGTTCCAAACCAAGTTTCTCAACTCTTCAAAATTGTCCTGAGCTCCTCTTGTTCCGGGATCTAATTCAATTTTTTCCTGCAGTGGTTTGAAGTGCTCTTCAGCATATTGTTTTTCTAAATGACTTTCATGGAGTAGTTCGGGGAACATGTAGACGGCGATGTTCATGGCAGCCATCTGGGCCTTGGGGTTGTCATCATTTGTTAAATTGAACGAAACCCGTTTTTGTAAGACTCGTTTTTCGGATAAAAATTGAGTGATGCCATCCTTTCGGTAAGCCTGGGCCAATTCAGATAAACTTTCTACGGAAATGGGCGCATGAAGTAGTACATTTTCCTTCATGTACGAGGTAATCAGAATGGGAACCATCAAAAGAGCTATCAGTATTGCGACTACTCTTATTTCCTTTAGTGTTCTTGAGTTCATAGGGATGCCTCCTTTTTAAGGGCACAGTCTCGAATATTTTCAACATGGGTTATCAATTCTTCGGAATAACCAGCGAGCAATCGCTTTGACCAAATGTTTTTCAAGGCGTTACTGACTAAGTACGGATCTAAGGCTGAAGCAAGAAATGATTCTTTTAACGTTAGTGCATTCGAAAGTCCCTGCGATCCTTCTTTAGCCTCGATTTGATTCCAAAGTGAGAGCACTGTTCTCCCGCCTTTGTTATAAGAAAGAGCGGCCCAGGCCCAGAGGACTTCGGGCGAATACGATAGGCCTCTGTCATCCGCTATTCGAGCGAGTTGAATCCATCGATTGTTAAGATAGAGAGCGGTCGCCGTCACGGCAGTAGGAATAAAGTAATAGGAATTCAGGGAGGAGAGGTTGTTTATGTCCGAGGAAAGAGGTCGAATATCGGCTCCCAAAATGGAAGCAATCGTGGTTGTTGGTGAGGAAATGTATCGAGGTAAATGGTGATTTAATTCAAAGAAAGCTGAGACAGAAAATTGGCCGAGTCCAGTCGCGAGTTTTCCTTCCTTAAGACCAGAAAGGTGATTAAGTCGACTTTCCTGGAACATGAGACACCAAAGAAGAGATTGTGGAATTCCTAGGCTCTCACTGGCATTCAGAGTTGAGACTTGGATTAGATTTTCATTTTCTTGAGAAATAGTTCGGTGAGCTCGCATTTGCGAGGTCTCTTCAATAAAACGATGGTGAACAGGGTAGTTAGTGCTAAAAATTTTTTCTGAAAAATGCGGCTTAACGGCTGCTCTGCCAGATTTCACATACAGGTAGAGTCCACAGCCCAAGAGGCTTAAAATGGGCAGAATTAATAATGTGTGTTTACGGTTCATAATCTACGATCCCTCATCGGATTGTTTGGTCAGATAAGTAAGTAAATTTGTTTGGGAAAAAGACCAAAACATGAAGGTTTCATCACATTTAGGCGTAGAGGGGCATTCGCCGATATAAAATCATGAACTTGCTTGCATCGCTTACGGAGCCCGTGCGTTTGATTGCTCGCTACAACGAACTTTTATGGTGTCTCTCCCGGTACGGACTCGTTGGCAGTGTTACTTCATTAGGAATTGAATTTGGAAAACGAGGGGTAACGTGGGTTGCTCCACAATCCATCAATCAAACTCGCTTTGACGCAGTATTTGGAAAAAACCTTGCTAAAACTTTTCAAGAGATGGGCCCTACATTTATTAAGTTAGGGCAAGTGTTGGCCACACGACCAGATATTGTTGGTGAGGGAGTGGCAAAAGAATTAGAAATGCTTTTTTCACGGGTTCGGCCAGTTCCGATGCGCGAAATAAAAAAGATTTTAAATAAAGAGCTCGGGAAGAAGAAGGTTAGAGAAACGATACTTTCAATCGAAAGTGAACCTCTAGGTTCTGCAAGTATCGGGCAATGCCATCTTGCAACCTTGCAGGATGGAAGCACGGTGGTAATCAAAGTTCAGAAACCTGGCGTAGCAAAAACAATTCAACTAGATCTAAAACTTCTCGAATGGTTTGTCAGACCCGCTGCTCTGGCATTTCCCAAATTGGGGCTCGGAGAGATGTATCGAGATTTCAGAGACTCCACCCTGCGAGAAATCGATTACAAAGAAGAAGCAAAAAACATCGAGCAGTTTAAAAAGAACTATCGAAAAATTTTAAGCGGTTCGGATGTGGTGTTTCCGGGGTACTACCCAGAACTCAGCACTTCGAGAGTGATAGTGCTGGAGCCCATGCGAGGCAAACCAGTTGCAGACTTAAAAAAAGGTTCAAGAAGTGCGAAGCAAGCAGCTTTTAAAAGTCTCTCAGCCGTCTTTGAGCAGATCTTTGAACACGGGTTTTTTCACGCAGATCCCCATAGTGCGAATATCTTTTTCGTGGAAGAAGAAGGACGAATGGGGTTTATCGACACGGGGCTGGTGGGCCAGCTAGATCCGGAAGATAAAAAGAGGTTCCTTCTGGTTTTGATGTCGATTATCAGAAGAGACCGAAAAAAGTTGGCTCAATCGCTCTACCAATTAGGCGAGGCTAGTGCCAACACAAAATATGATGAATTTGAGGGAGCGATTCAGGCACTTTTAGATGAAGTCAAAGCCAAAGGATTAGAGAAAGTAAAACTAGACCAACTCGTCAATCAGCTCTTAGCCATTGCGAGGCAGAACCAAATCTATATTCCTAATCGGTACGTAATGATGATTCGCTCCTGTCTTATTATTGAGGGCGTTGCGAAGGGCTTAGATCCCAAAGTGTCCATTTTCAAAGTGGCAGTACCAGTGGTCGCAAAGAGTTTATTGAAATCTTACAATCCCTTGAGGCGTTAACTCTTCTGAGTACTTGTGATTTCAAGCTCTTAACACACTTCTGATTATGAAAAATCCACCATATTAGTTCGGTCATGGTTTTTTGGGACTTTTCCGAGAAGAACTTCGTGAAAACTCTTTTCATTAAAAATCGTAGTCCCTTGTTTTCAACCCTCCTGATTCTCTTGGTGTGTGCCTGCACCTTCGGAGCAGAGCCAGTCTCCAGCGACTCTGAGGTGGGCCAAGATGATGGCGGGATGGCCTATATTCGCGGTAAAGAACTCCTCTTGAAAGGGGACTTCGAAGCGGCACTTCCTTTTCTGGAGCAAGCGCGAAAATCAGATCCCAAAAGTCCTGTGGTTAATTCTCAGCTCGCAGAAGCCTACTTAAGAGTCAACCAACCTGAAAAAGCCGAAGAGTATGGGAAAAGAGCAGTCGATCTTGAGCCCAGCAACACCGACTACCGCAGCACTTTGGCGGGTATCTATGCTTCTCTTAAGAAGTACGATGAGGCAAAAGAGCAGTACAAGAAAATTTCTGAACTCGATCCTTCAAACTCAAAAGCCCCCCTGCTGATTGGTATTCTGGATGCGGAGCGCGGGCAGGTTCTTGAGGGGATTGAAACCCTCAGTAAACTGCTCGAAGCAAATCCTGAAAACGTGATGGCACTTTTTTATCGAGCTAGAATGTACATCGAGCAGGAGAATGTTGAAAAAGCGAAAGCTGATCTTGATAAGGCATTAACCTTAAAACCTGCTTTTGTTGAGGCGGGGACCGCCCTGGGGCTTATTTACGAAAAGCTCAACGATGTAGATGGGGCGATTAAAGTTTATAGTAGAATCCAAGTTGGCGGACCTTACAAAAAGAGATTAGCTCAACTCTATCTGCAATCCGGGCAAAATGAGAAAGCACTGCAGGAACTAGTGGAGTATCAAAAGAGTGAGCCTGATGACTATACCGCCAGAGTAAAAATTGGACTTATCTATTTTGAGAAAAAAGATTTAAGCAATGCAAAAAAAGTATTTGAGCAGATTCTTAAAGAGGAGCCGAGTGCAGATAACGTGCGCTTCTATTTTGCCTGGGTGTTAGAAGAGTCTAAACAATTAAATGAGTCCCTGAAGGAATTTAAAAAGGTTAAAAAGGAGTCAAACCTATTCAAAGAGGCTTCGTTACATATTGGTTTCATCCTGAAAGAGCAGCAAAAATACGATGAAGGATTGAGCTTCAGTAAAAACCTGGTCGAGAAAAATCCTAAAGAAGAAGAGTTTTATGACATGCAGGCTACTTTTTTGGAAGCGAAGAAGGAGTTTGCTAAATCTTTAGCAGTGGTCGAAAAAGCTCTGTCTATGTTTCCTCAGAGTGAAAAACTCATGTATTTTAAGGGCGGCTTGCAAGACAAAATGGGTGACAAAGCTGGTTCAGTGGTAACCATGAAGCAGCTCATTTCAATGAATCCCAATAACTATCATGCTCTCAACTTTGTCGGGTACCTTTACGCTGAAATGGGAGAAAACCTGGATGAAGCCGAGACGTTAGTGAGAAAAGCAATGAGTTTAAAACCTAACGATGGTTTTATTGTGGACTCGTTAGGATGGATTTTGTTCAAGAAGGGAAAGCTAAAAGAAAGCCAAGAAACGCTTGAGCAAGCTGCAGCTCTGCAGCCTGATGAAGCCATTATCGTCGAACACCTAGGCGATGTGTACGAAAAGCAAAAAGAGTACGCGAAAGCTAAGGAGTTTTACAAAAAAGCTGCCGAATTGGCTTCAAGTAAAGACAAAGAAATGGCTCGAAAAGTTCAGAAGAAAATAGCATCCATCGTCGATGAACGAATGCCTTCTGCGCAGAAATAATCTTAGTGGTGGTGTTCGAGGAGAGCGCCGCTGCCGTAGCTAATCAAGAGTCCCAAAATAAAAACAGCAAGTCGTTTGAGCTTCTCTCCGCTTGCGCGATGAAGTTCTGGTAGCAAATCACACGCTCCAATATACACAAAGGTTCCAGCTGAAAGGGCTAATAAGCAGCCTGCAGCCGGTTGGTACTCTTGGCTTTGCAAAAAAAGATAAGCAAGAAGAAGCCCCAGGGGTCCTGATAGCGCTACCCCTAATGAAAATAAAAGAATTTGCCTTTTGGATTTTCCTGCCAATCTCAAAATTGACGTGAGGGCAAATCCCGAGGGGGCTTTATGCGCCAAAATGGCAACCAGTACGAGGAAAGCAAGCGGTGGCAAAACAAGACTGGACCCTAAAGCCAATCCTTCAATCACTCCGTGAATCGCAAGTCCTAAGAAGGCCGCCATGCCTACGGTGTGGTAATGGCACCCATGCTCTTCGCAGGCATGGATCATAATGAATCTTTCCAGGATCAATAAGAGTACAAAACCAATCAAAAACCAAAGACCGAAAGAGTCTGGGAGCAAGTGGCTTGCCTCGGGTAACATGTGCAAGAAAGACATTCCCAATAATAAACCAGCCCCTAAACTCACAAATAATTTAAGGTGGTTGTCATTTCTTGTAGGAATTAAAAGAGGAAACAACCCCCCAACAAATGCCGTTATGAAAATGCAAAAGGCATATAAAATTAGAACCGACGGACTCATTTACAACAACCTTGCAGGATTCCTTTCTTATGACTTAGGATGTGGGGCAGACTAGCTCAAATAAAGAAAAACACAACATGGAAAAAACCATTACTTTAAATGCGATAACCGAGAAAGACGTCGAGCTGTTTAGAAAGGCTACTTTAGCTGAAACAGCAGGTTTTCCTTTGACCTTTGCGACTCGGTTTCGAGAATTGGAATTCGCTCTTTTAACTGACTTGAAAGTGGATATTCAGCAGTTGCTTCACACTGATCAGTCATACATTTATCATGCGCCTTTAAAAGTAGGGGATGTTCCAGAAATTACGACTCGAATTAAGGAAAACCGGGAGAAGCGAGGAATGCAATTTGTTGTTCTAGAAACTCTCGTTAAGTCTGGTGGAGAGCTCAAAGTGACTTCAGAGGCTCAAATGGTGATTCGTTTGAAACAAGGGGAGTCTCCATGAGTTGGGTTGAAGGACAGAGTCTCAAAGAAATTAAAAAGGGACCCCTCTCAGCTGATCTGCTCAAGTTATATGGATCAGCTGCATTAGACCCTAATCCCATTCACCTCGATCCTGAATTTGCCAAAGCGGCTGGATATCCCTCGGTCATTGCGCACGGGATGCTTTCCATGGCATTTTTGGCCGAAGCCCTGCGCATGAATTTTCCCAGCAATGAGTATAACGTTGAAAAGTTCTCATCTCGATTTCGCAAAGTTACTTTTCCGGGAGATGTGCTCACAACCAAGGGACGAATAAAAAAGACAGAAGGGGATTTTCTTCACGTTTCTCTTTTTATTGAAAATCAAGCAGGCGAAACCACCACACAAGGGGAAGCCTTGCTCAGAAGTGCGCGGTGTGTTACCCCTAAGCAATGAACGGAACCCCATCCAGAACGCATTTGCGACTCATTCATGGCGGAAAAGGGCTTGAAGGCCCGGCCACACGTCTTAAGTTATATCAACGGTTTCCAGAGCCTAATAAATCACGCTTCGCTTTAACCATTCTTTCTAAGTTGTTGCTTTTGTACGTGGTTTTTCAGGTCGTCAGCCAGTTCAAATGAGTTCCTTAGCTAATAGCTGAAGGGCTTCAATATAGGTTTGGTGTTCCAGCGGTAAGAGTCTTTGACTTAAACTTACTTCTGTATCGTTCGGTAATATTGCTAAGCTCTTTTGAAGGATAATAGGTCCTCCATCTAATTCTTCTGTCACGTAATGAACTGAGCACCCTGCGATTTTATCGCCTGCATCGATGGCTTGTTTTTGAGCCCGGAGCCCCCGATGTTTTGGTAAGAGAGAAGGGTGAATGTTGAGGATTCGTTTAGGGAAAGCAGCGATGATTTCAGGCCCCAAAACTAACATGTATCCCGCCAAAAAAATCCAATCAGGTTTGAGAGATTTTAAACACCCTAGAAGTTCATTCTCATAACCAGACCGATCAAAGCCCCGTGGGCTCTTGAATGCATTTGAATTTATCAGGACCTCTGGAATGCCAAATGTTCTTGCCAGGTCCCTTGCTCCCGCTTCAGGTTGATTAGAAATCAGACCGACAATTTTGAAGGGAGAAATAAAGCTCGCTTTTTCTGCGCGAACAAGCGCTTCAAAATTAGAGCCTCTGCCCGAGGCCAGCACGACTGCTCGTTGTGTTTTTACTTTATCCAATCGACAAACGGTTCTGTCTCAGAGGCCTTTGTGACTTCACCCACGATCCAACTGTGGATCCCGGTGTTCTCTAAGTGTTTTAAAACGGTATCAGAATGAGAAGAATTCGTGACAGCGATCATCCCCACTCCACAATTAAATGTGTTTAACATTTCCAAAATGGGCAGGTTCGCTTCTTTTTGAATCCATTCAAAAAGCGGTGGGAGATTCCAATCTTTCGAACGAATAACGGCTTTTGTTCCCGGAGGTAGTACTCGCGGAAGGTTTCCTAAAAGTCCCTCTCCAGTGAGGTGAGCGAGTCCCGTTAGCATTGGCAAGAGGGGCTTCAAAGCTGAAACGTAAATCAAGGTTGGTTTTAATAAAGTCTCTCTCCAAGTTCCGATTCCAAAGGGGGGTGAGCTTTCCGGGGTGATTTGAGTTTTATCAATCAGCTTTCTCATCAAAGAGTACCCATTGGAGTGAAGTCCTGAGGACGCCAGCGCAATTAACACGTCTCCAGGCCGAACTTTATCTCCCCCTAAAACGTTTGCTCGATCCACTAGTCCTACCGAAAAGCCTCCTAAATCAAAATCTTCTTCTTGATAGAGACCCGGCATTTCGGCAGTTTCCCCTCCCGCTAGAGAACAACCCGCCAGTTCACATCCAGTCTGAATACTTTTAAGGAGAGTAAAAAGCTGCTCTTCTTTTAAAGAACCACAGGCAAAATAATCGAGAAAAAGAAGGGGAGTGGCACCCACACATAAAAGATCATTAACATTCATCGCGACCAGGTCTTCACCCAGTCTAGAAATATCTCCCCAGTCGAGAGCCAATTTTAATTTGGTACCGATCCCATCACAGGCGGTGACCAAAAGCGGATCTTCATATTGAGTTAAAATTTCTTTTAATGAAAAACAGGAAGCAAAGGGGCCAATGCCACTTAAAAGATAAGGATTTTTGGGGCGATCTTTAAGAAAACTCCCAAAACGACTCAAAACTCTTTCTGCTTTGTTTGTATCGACACCGGCTTCTTGATAGGTGAGGCTCATGTCTTTTTACGCTGAAGTTCCTTGGGAACAACGCAGGTGCCAGAGGCCGTAGCTACAAGAACAGGCTCCTTCAGAACATCAGCTGCGCTGGGACTGATGTGGGGAGCGGCTTCAATTACTTTCTTGGCCGTAAATTCCATTTTTCGGGAAGTGTTTCCCACTTGGGTGATTTTTCCTTCGATTTCGAGGTAATCCCCGGCTCGAACGGGAGCCAAAAACTCTACTTTATCGTAGGCTCGGAATAACCCTTCATCCCCATCGTGTTGAATGAGGAGCTCGGTAGCTATATCTCCAAAGAATTCCAATACCTTACTACCACACACCAGCTGACCACCGTAGTGGACATCTTTGTGGGAAATTCGAACTCGAAGCTTTGATGATTGCACCGTTTTTCCTTATCTTTAGTGCCCGAAGTCTAGAGTGACTGATATCTTCTGTCAAAGCTGAAAGGCCGTGAGATTTTAAGGAGTTAAGAAGAAAGGCCCTGTGGATTTTTTCTTGACCTTAGCCGGTGTTTTTTCTACAGTCGGCCGCCTAGGAGATTACCCGTGCAGAACCATATTATTGATGCCGTTAACCGTTCTCAAGAAAAGAAACGCCCCAACTTTCAAGTGGGAGACCGAGTGGTTGTAAACATTCGGTTAAAAGAAGGCGATAAAGAGCGGCTACAAGCCTTTAGAGGCGTGGTGATTGCAAAACAACCCAAGTCCGGACGTGGACCTGGAGCGATGTTTACTGTCAGAAAAATTTCTGAAGGCGTGGGAGTCGAAAAGATTTTTCCGATCCATTCACCTGTTGTTGATAGCATTGAAGTGGAAACTTCAAGCGATGTTCGACGTTCACGACTTTATTACCTAAGAGGCTTAAAAGGTAAAAAAGCTCGATTGAAAGAATCTGAAACTTTTTCTGATTTGGTTGTCGAGCCAACAGCAGCTCAGACAGATGAAGGCATGATGACTCAAGGAACAGAAATTACCGGCGGAGATACCGCAACTTCTGCAAATCCAAAAGAAGCTCCACCTAAGAAGTAAGAAGCACATCGGTGCTTAATCAAGCCATTCAGTGGGAGCAGAACACCCAACAACAAGGGTATCAGTGTATTGCTGGCCTAGATGAAGTCGGGATGGGGTGCCTCGCAGGTCCAGTGGTGGCTGCGGCTGTCATTTTAGATCTCAATCAAATTCCATCAGGCATTACCGATTCCAAACTTCTCACCCCCAAAAAAAGACAACTCTTAAAAGTCCAAATTGAAGAATGTGCTTTGGATTTTGCTATCGGAATGGCAAGTGTTGAGGAAATCGATGACATTAATATTTACCATGCCGCTCGTTTGGCAATGAAAAGAGCGGTCGAAAAACTGACTCTTAAACCAGATTATCTCCTCGTAGATGGAAGAGCGAAAATCGATCTCGCAATTTCTCAAAGAGCCATCGTCCAAGGCGACAAACACTCAGTATCGATTGGAGCTGCGTCTATTTTAGCCAAAGTCTTTCGAGATCGGTTAATGACAGACTTTGATGAAAAGTACCCTGGCTACGAATTTGCTAGACACAAAGGGTATGGAAGCGTGTTACACCGCCAGCATTTGCAAGCCCAAGGACCTTCTCCCATCCACAGAAAAAGTTTTTCTTGGACGCCTGTGTGAAGAGTTTGCCTCCCAATATTTAGAAAAACACAAAAAATGGAAAGTGATGGGTCGAAATATTCGGTTTCGAGCAGGGGAGGTTGACTTAGTGGCTCGAGATCCCAGAACTGGCGCTCACTGGGTCATAGAGGTCCGAGGTCGAAAGTCTTCACAATATGAAACTGGGTGGTGGATTTCCTTCGCGAAAGTACAGAAGCTAAAGAAGTTAGTTCAGCTCATGACGATCAAAACAAAATTGAGTTATCGAATTTTGTTTCTTCAGATTGCAGTTGTGGATTCAAAAAAGGATCCTGAACAAATAGAGATGACGATCAAAGAATTTGAAATTCAGGATTAGGCAGTTCCCTTTTTCTTTGGTTTTAGGGCAGCGCCGTCCTCAGTAACAGGTTGGGGAGCATCAAAAGCCAACAGGCCTTGGGTTTCACTTTCGAAGATATCGAAAGGGTTTCGTTTGGTCTCAAGAGCTCTTAGAATTTTTTCAAATTCGCTAGAAACACTGACGAGTTTTGGTTTGCAATCACGATGATTGATTGCTTTTAGGACTTCCACAAACTGACTGATTCCGCTGCTTCCTACAAAGCGGAGAGTCTCCATATTAACTACGATTCGAGGTTTGGAATCCTGATTTAAGATTCGTTGACAGTTTTGCTCAAACTGCATGATGGTTTCAAAGTCTAGGTGACCCTCTAAATTAAAAATGACTGTGTTTCCTTCTTGTCTGGCTCGGATTATCATGGATTCCTCGTTAGGTGGTGAGAATGAAGACTATGAATAAAGTATATATGATTGGGACGCCGCTCGGAAACCTAGAAGACATTACGCTGCGCGCCCGCCAGCATCTACAGGATTTGCCTCATATTTTTGCTGAGGACACTCGAGAAGTTTCAAAACTCCTCAATCTTTTAGGAATTTCTTTGGAAGGAAAAAAGCTTCACTCGTACTCGTCTCATAATATGAAGGAAGCCACTGAGCTGGCTTTGAGAGTTTTAAAAGAAAGCTCCATTGGATTTGTAAGTGATAGGGGCATGCCATCTATCTCTGATCCGGGCTCTTACTTGGTACACGCCGCTCGAGAGGAAAATATTCCCGTGGTTCCTGTTCCTGGGCCGTCGGCCGTTACGACGATCATTTCTGTTTCTGGGTTTTTTGAAACTGCTTTTCATTTTATTGGATTTTTACCGAACTCATCCAAAGAAAGAAAAAGCCTTTGGAATCAAATGCGAGGCTGGCCTGTCCCAGTCTGTTTTTTTGAGTCTCCTCGAAGAATTCGAGAGTCGTTAGAGGAGATAAAAAATGAATTTCCCCAAGGAAAAATATTTCTGAAGAGAAATG
>Ga0214923_10003246_pt1 | contig 20544 bp, 41 predicted proteins | sample LL1510_MetaG_FD_177993 | JGI IMG/M metagenome (GOLD analysis project Ga0214923, IMG submission 177993) | Freshwater microbial communities from Lake Lanier, Atlanta, Georgia, United States - LL-1510 | ecosystem: Environmental > Aquatic > Freshwater > Lake | place: USA: Georgia | collected...
ATATGGATAAGTTTAACAGTTTAGAGGGAATGTTAGATTTCTTGATTGATGAATGTAAAGTTGGGTTAGTTCCATTTGAATACTTCGGTTCAACAGAAAATAAAGGTTGGTTTAGATTATCAGTTGGAACAATTAAGTTGAAAGACATAACTGAACATCAAGATGTTATAGAAAATATGATAAATATGTTGGAAAATAAGTAATTGTTTTATATTTTTGTAGGGTGAAGAAAACGAAACAAATTAATCAGGTTTTATTAATAATTTCCGATACTGGTAATCCCAAATTGGGTAGGTTTGGTAATAATTGGGCTATGGATTGTCCTTTTTCAAGTGATGTATCAAAAGACGTTAAGGATGAGTTCGCTAAAAAACAGGTTGAATTATATAAACCATTTAGTGAAGGTAGGGTAAGTTATCAATTTCACGAAAAATAATTTGGTTTTATTAAAATAAATAATATATTTGTTGAATGAAAAACAGGAAAGCGTTTTATAATTACACCATTGAAGAACAATACACCGCTGGTGTTATTCTTAAAGGGGATGAGGTTAAATCCATTCGTAATGGTAAATGTAATTTTACCGATCCTTTCTGTGTGATTACATCCAATTCAATAATCCTTAAAGGTTTATACGTTAATAAAAATAATCAATTCTCACCTGAAGAAACAAGAGATAAAGTATTATTATTAAACTCAAAGGAAATCAATAAAATTAGAAATAAGTTTGTTGTTAAAGGTTACACTCTTATTCCATTGGAACTAATCTTTGTTAAAGGATTGGTTAAAATTGTAATTGGGGTTGCTAAAGGTCGTAAAACATATGATAAAAAAGATGTCATTAAATATAAAGACATTGAAAGAGATACCAAAAGAGAATTAAAAAATTATAAATAAGATGCGATACGAAAAAGTAAGATATCCGGATGGTGGTGTATATGCTAAGGTTACTGATTTTAGTAATCCTGTTATTACCGAAAGAATTAATACTTACGAAGATTTATTCTTCATTAAGTCATTAAAAGAAGTTTGTGATTATAACGGTGTTGAAGATGTGGTATTAAATATCCCTTGTCTATTTCAACAACAACACGATAGACGATTCCACGAGAATGAATCGTTTGAACTTAAATTAGTATCTGATTTCATCAACTCTTGTAATTTCAAAAGGGTTAATGTTTATCATCCACATTCTGACGTATCACAAATATCAATCAATAAATTCAAAGCCATTGACAACTCAAAGTTTGTTATTAAAGTCCTTGAAGATATCGGAACAACACCAATATTATTATCAACAGACGCTGGTTCATATAAATGGATTAATAAATTGGCTGACGTTATTGAATTTCCAGGTGAAGTATATGGTGCTAATAAATCAAGAGATTTGGAAACACATAAACTTACTCAGGTGATTGACAGACAAGACTTTGAAGGTAGAGATATTCTTATTCTTGACGACCTATCTGTTTTTGGTGGTACCTTTGTTGGGTTGGCTAAGTTGTTAAAAGAAAGAAATGTTGGTAAGTTATATTTGGCTGTAAGTCATATCACTGTTCAGAATCCAAATAAAGAACTTGAGGGTTTATATGAGAAAATTTATTGTGTGAATACAAAATACGATTCATACGATTTATCAAATATTAAGGTATTTGATTATAAAGAATTAGGAATATTCAACTAACATTATTATCTTTGTGGTATGATTATAACAAAAGAACAATTCGAACAAGATATTTTAACATTAGCCAAATTTATTGGACAAGAAAAAACTTATAATGTTTTCATAGAAACCCACGTACCTGGATTACCGAGAATAGTTGAGATGATTGCTTATGAATTATTCCTAATTCAATTTGATTATAGGTATTGTTCTGAAGAATTATACGATTCATATAGAAACTTATTAGATTACTCAATTGAGTTAAGAAATAATGGTTTTGTAAATTTTAAATAAAAAAATGAAAGAATATTTTGATAAAAACCCTGAATCTACTCCATATTTGGATAGATTGGAAAAAGAATGGCGTGAGCATGGTAAAATAGTAATAGCGGTTGATTATGATTCAACCATATTCCCATATCACACAATTGACAATGCTAAAGACATTGAAAAAGTTATTGATGTGTTGAAAATAGCGAAAGAAACAGGTGCTTATATAGCAATTTTCACTTGTAGTGCTCCCGATAGACACGATGAGATTAGAGAGTATTGTAAAACTAAAGGTTTGTCAATTGACTCAATTAATGAAAATCCAATTCATTTACCTTACGGACATCACGGAAAAATATATGCAAATATATACCTTGATGATAGAGCAGGTTTAAATGAGGCGTTAAATACGTTACAATTCGCTATGTATAAAATCAGAGGGTCTAAAACAACCCAAATGTACGATTTTTAAAAAAAAATTTGAGTACTTAAAAAACTATATTATCTTTGTAAAACAATTAAAAAAAATAAAAATTATGTTTAAACCAATCACATTATTTTACGCTGACGGCTACAAAGTTGGACACAGAAAAATGTTAGCAAAAGGAACTGCTAAATTATACGGAACTTGGATTCCTCGTTCCCTTAAATACGCACCTAAAGGTGTTAAAAAAATATTATCAGTTGGACACCAACTTACAATGCGTTGGTTACACGATGAATTCCAAGAGAATTTCTTCAACCAACCAAAAGATGTTGCAACCCAATTCCAAACAGATATGTCAAAATATCTTGGAATGGATTATGATGGTTCTCATTTTGAAGCATTACACGATTTAGGTTATTTACCTATTAGAGTTAAAGCCTTACCTGAAGGGGTTGAGACTCTTCCAAACATTCCACATATGACATTTATTAATACTGTTGATGGATTTGCTTGGCTTACACTTTATCTTGAAACAGTCATTTCAAGTTTGGCTTGGAAAACATCCACATCAGCCACAATCGCATTACAATATCGTAGAAATGTCGCTAAATGGGTATCAAAAACAGACCCAGCAAATGCTTGGTTAATTCCTTTCTTATGTCACGATTTCTCAGCAAGAGGTTTATCACCTTTTGATATGTTATCAAGTGGATTGGGACACGCTATGTCATTTAGAGGTAGTGATACTTTAATAGTTATCCCTGGAGCTCGTTATTTCTATGATGAATCAAAAGATGAGGTATGTATCAATTCGGTAAATGCTTCTGAACATTCGGTATCAACCACAAAGATTTTTACGGTTGGTGAATCTCAGATGATTGCTGATTGGTTGGTTGAATTTCCTGATGGTATTCTTTCAATTGTATCAGATACATTTGATTTGTGGCAATTAATTACCAAATATTTACCTGAAAATAAAGAAGCAATTATGGCTCGTAATGGTAAGTTGGTAATCCGTCCTGATAGTGGAGACCCTGTTGATATTATTTGTGGTAGAAACTATGGTAAAAAAGATGAAGATTATTTAAGAACACCTGCTACAAAAGGTGTTATAGAACTTCTTTGGGATATTTTCGGTGGGACAATTAACGAACAAGGATACAAAGTTCTTGATCCACACATCGGAGCAATCTATGGGGACTCAATCACTTTAGAACGTCAATTGGAAATCTATGAAAGATTGAAAATGAAAGGATTTGCATCAACCAATATTGTATTAGGGGTTGGTTCATTCACTTACCAATATAATACTCGCGACACATTAGGCTTCGCAGCAAAAGGTGCTTGGTTTGAGGTTGAAGAAAATTTCTTAGCAACACCTGAAAGTGTTGAATGGGGAGTTAGAACAGTTGGTTATGATATCTATAAAGATCCGGTGACTGATGATGGGACAAAGAAATCATTGAAAGGTAGATGTGCTGTTCATATTGAAAATGGTGAATATGTTGTTAAAATTCAATGTAATGAAGAAGAAGAAAAAGGTGGGGTATTACAAACTATTTATGAAGATGGACAGTTTTATAACCAAACAACTTTAACCCAAATCAGGGAAAGAATTAATAAATTGGTTGATGTTGAACAAGTGGGTTAAAATTATAAAGGTATTTGACAATTCAAAAAAAAATTAATAGAATTACAATATGGAAAATAAAAACACAAACAAACAAAACTATAAGAGGTTTGAAGGTACCGGACAATTCCCAACAGATATTCACGGAAAAATCCTTAATAACAGAGCGACTGGTTATGACGCATCAAAATTCAGTTTTGAAATTTATAAAAAAACTGTAAAAGAAAAATTGGATTTGTCAATTGCAAAATCTAAGTGGAAAGCGGCTATGATGGTTTCTTACGGAAAAAATTGGAAAAAACATAACAATCCAATATCATTTTAATAAAACTGACTATTTATTCTTAAAAATCTATAATTATGAAATTACAAGACATAAAAAGCAAAATTAAAAGTGAAGATTTTGAAACAGTTTGTTTACTTGTTTATGAAACAGTTGTTGAAAACAAAATCACCCAAGACCAATTCATTGAATTAATGTATGATATTACAGAAGAATTTGAAGGTGAAACCGAATTAGATGTGGAAGATGATTTTAATGAATCATTTGACGATGATAAGGATTTTTTATCTGATGATGAAGAATTTGATGAAAATTATTAAATAATATTAAAACCCAATATTTCTATTGGGTTTTTTTATGATTAAATTTAAATAAGTTTATCCAAAGGGGTTTTTATCAATTTAGGGGTAGGAACAATCATTACATTATTACCTCTTTTTTCTAATGTGATTAAACCAAATGAATAAAGAGATCTAAGTAATGGTTTTACATTATGTGATGCTAATAATCTTGGATCAACAATTTTTCTTATTGTTGTAATATTTTGTTCACCTTTATCTTTTAATAGTTTAATCGCGGTAATAAATGCTCCTTGAGGGACTTTTTTAGTTCCCATTTTATCTATATCTTGATATAATTTAACCGATGAAAAGTATTCTTCAGGGTTATCGGTAAAAAATTGTTTAACTTCAGGTTTTTTAAATAAATCAGTAACCAATTTTCTAATTGAGTTAATGAAATTAGATTTAGTTATCTGTTTATTACTCATAATACTTATTATAGAGATTGGATTATCGGTATATCTTTCACCTGTTTCTTCATTATTTATTATTTTGGATACATAAAATGTTGATGATATGTTATTATTTTTGATATCCACATCCACCTCAATCCAATGGTTAGTATTTGGTTTTTGATACGTCATCCATAACTCAGAATAGTCAATATTAAATTTTAATTTTACTCTTTTATAATAATCTTTAATAGATTTTAATGAATAAGTGTCGTATAAAGAATGTATAATAAATTCTTCATCTACTTCATCTATAAGCAAGTTCACGTTTTTACCAATTGATTCAAATATTTCAGGTATAAATTTTTTAACAATATTTACTTCATCTACACTTAATTTTTTATTTGTAGCGGTCCAAACTTCAAACTTTTTGGTTTTTTTGTTAATTAATATCGCCATTTTATATAACGTATCTTCAGGGTCAAGTTTTTCTTTTTTATCAATTACAAAATAAATATAATTGTTTTCAGAATAACCATATCCGGTGAATCTATTAATATCTTTGGTTGCTGATATACACCATTGAGAATTTTTTCCATACTTACAAGACGCTTCTTTACTTTTAACCCTAATTACTAACCATCTATCAGTATCATATATTTTATCTATTTCTTTTTCAGCCTCTTTTATTCTCTGATTTTCCTCAGTTTCATCTATGATATCAAATAACGAGGTTGCGTCTTGAGCCAATATATCTTTAGTGATTAGATTTTTTGATTTATATAACATCCATTTATTGAAGTTGTAATATATACCTTCAAAAGCATCACCTAACCCAATTCCACCGTAATTATAATACTCTTCAACCAAATCAAAAAACTTTGATATGTATTTTTTCGGTGTTGGAATATTTTTAATAAACTCCTTAGTGTAATAATCAAATTCTTTTGAGAAATTCGGATTACTCCCCAAATTACCTTTACTTAACTTTTCTTTTTTATTCTTGATGATGTTATCAATTTCACCTTCAAGTAATATACTTTCAATCAATGTTCTTAAACTCATATTATATAAATATTATCCAAAATAAAAACATAACCTATTTATGGATAAATAAAATCAATAAACAAATTAATTATGATATTAAAAGTAGGATCTATTGGGGAAGATGTAAAAAAACTCCAAACAAAATTAGGAACTGCGGCTGATGGTATTTTCGGTGCAGGAACAGAAAAACTTGTTAAAGAATGGCAATCAAAGAATAATTTAAGTGCTGATGGTATTGTTGGTGATGGAACTTGGAAAGCAATGTTCGGTGAAGTGGCAGCACCTGTACTTACAACAACTGCAATTCCAGCTTCAGGTTTTAAATTGGATAAATTAAAAGGACATGTGCCTGATTCAGTATTAACTCAAATCCCTGATACTGCAGCTAAGTTTAATATTACAAACAATTTAAGATTGGCTCATTTCTTAGCTCAATGCGGACACGAAAGTGGTGGATTTAAATCGACACAAGAAAACTTAAACTATTCTGCTGATGGTTTAAAAAAGATATTCCCTAAGTATTTTCCGGGAACATTGGCTGAAGGTTATGCAAAAAACCCACAGAAAATCGCTTCTAAGGTATATGCTTCAAGAATGGGTAATGGTGATGAAACTTCAGGTGAAGGATATAAGTTCAGAGGCCGAGGGTACATTCAACTTACAGGAAAAGCCAACTATCAAGGATTTACAAAGTTCATTGGTGAGGATTGTATTACTAACCCAGATTTAGTAGCAACTAAATATCCATTGGCTTCAGCAGCATATTTCTTTAATTCAAACAAATTATGGGAAATATGTGATAAAGGTGCTGATGAGGTGACTGTTACAGCTGTTACAAAAAGAGTAAATGGCGGCACAATTGGATTGCAAGATCGTCTTAAACACTTCAAAGAATATTATGCTTTATTATCATAATTTTTTTGTATAATTGAAAAACTTATTTAATGATTTATGTGGGTTTTTAATTGATTTAACGTATTTCTCACCATAATTAGTAACAAAATTTGTTAAATCTAATTCATCTTCATCTAACCCAAAAGATATCATCTCTTTTATTTTATTTTTAATAATATCATCGGTTTTTGACTCAATTAATAATATTTCAAATATATCGTTTAATTTCATATTATATAAATATTATCCAAAATAAAAACATAACCTATTTATGGATAAATAAAATCAATAAACAAATTAAATATGAGTTACAGTAAAGAAAAAATTGAAAAAGCCATTAAAGCCAAAGGTTATGTTTGGTTTGAAGGTGCTAAAGATTATGATTTAAATATCGTAGGTGTTAGAAATTCAGCGACAGGTGATAAAGTTACCAACCTATTTGATGACACTTTAAGTGTGTCGTACAAAGTAAATGGTGTATGGGTATATAAAGAATGGCAAGCAACAACAGACCCAGGTAAAAAAGGTGTTATGGAGTTTCATAACGATGCTGGTGTAGCAAGACTTGTTCCGGGTCAATACAGAGGATCACACACGATAGGATTACATCAAGGTAAATATGAAGCGTTAAAACAACAAAAAAATGTGAAAGTATATCGTGATAAAGATAAAGATATGCAATACGATACAGATGTTATTCAGGAAGGTGTTTTTGGTATTAATATCCATAAAGCAGGTGCTGATTCAACATATGTGGAAAATTGGAGTGAAGGATGCCAAGTATTTAAAAAATCTGCTGATTTTGATGCGTTTATGTTAATTTGTAAAGAAGCCGCTAAAATTCACGGTTCATCATTTACTTATACATTAATTGAGAGTAAAGATATTGTTTAATTAAAAATAATACATATATTTGTAACATGACAATAGGTGATGTATGCAAATTCAAAACCAACTTCCCTGATGCGGATTTTTGGTTACAAAGAAAAGGTAGTATAGACAATGTGGGAACTCCTTTAAAAGAATTTTATGAAGAAAACATTGGTGTTAAAGTAATTAGAACTGATATTTTCATACCCCAATATCTTTATTATTATTTTCAATTTTTACACCAACAAGGTGTGTTTGCACCAATTGCACACGGAACATTACCCCTTAAAAACATTACGATTTCGGATATTAAATCAATTCCAATATCATTTAAATAAAAAAATTATACCCGATTATTTGTTTAGTCGGGTATTTTTTTTATATTTGTGGTATAAATGTAAAAAAAATTCATTAACCGTATTGTATTATTTAAAATAATTTAATACTATTATCGTATGAAAAAGATAATTATTAACTCAATTGTGGTATTAAACGTAATATTTAGTTTTATGTTAATATTAGTATTTGTTTTAAGTATTATTGGTATAATAACATTTATAGGTGATTAATCAATTGAAAAGGGTTTTCATCAATCATATTCAGGTATTATTGCACCAACCTGTCCTGATAATAAGGTAAAATGGTATATTTTTGAAAATTTAAATTGTAAATAATATGAAAAAAAGATTTGTATTCACAAACAAAGGTAGTAATGAAGTAGTTGGAATGTCAGAAGTTCCGAAATCACTACAAGAAGCAATTGAGTTCTTTGCTAAAATAAAGGACTTACCGGTTGATAATTTTATTGGGATTTATGACGTAAAAGAAGTGGAAAAAAAATAAAATGAAAAAAGAAGATTTTATTAAATTTACGGAACAACTATGTGGAAGTTATTTCTCACAAATTACAGATAGAAAATACCTGTCAAACCTTGTTGATTTAGATGCTATTATGGAAGAAAATAGTGGGTGGTATGATATGGATGATTTTGTTAATTATTTCACATAAATACGTAAAGAAAATAAGGATTACACTAATGGGGTACCTAAAGATTGGGATGATAAAAAACTTTAATTGGTAAACACCCAAGAAAAAAATATTTCAAATGTCATACTGAATATTATGTAAAATAATAAAAAGTCTATTATACCTAATATTGGTGAGTAAAATACGATTGCTAAGGTAAAACAAATAATCATAAGGGTTTTTGCTAAATGCCACCAATCGGTAAGAAAAACAAAAATTGTTTTAGAAAATGGGAACTTTTCACCAAGAGCGGCAACACCATTTTTATATTTATTAGTCCAAGATATTTTTGGGTTGAAAAATTGGGAGAATTTGTTTAATTTTTTCTTAAAGATTGATTTATCCCATTTATAGGTAATAACATCCATAGATGCGTTAAGTATTCCCGCTAATATTATAAAAATAATTGATATCATATAAATAAATATTTGGAAATTAAAAAAAGAACAATTATATTTGTGGCATGAATAAATCAACAACAAGACTTTGGATTTTTAGTAATACCGAATTAATTGATACAATGGAAGGTAATTCAGATGTTCAAATCAGGAAGAATAGTGATGGTTATTATATGACATCACCAAAAACAGGTAATCATTTCATTAAATCAAACGAAATGGATAAAAGGGTTAAAGCACATTGGGAAGGATTTAAAATTAATCAAAAAAATTAAACAAATAGTCAGGTGGTTAGTTGGTTTGCCATTGTAATATAAAAGAGAATAGATTAGGGGCTACTCAATCCATGCTACAGCAATGTAGGTTAGAAATAACTGTCATGAGACCCTTTATTATAAAGCAGGTTCGAATCCTGTCCTGACTACAAACAAAATAAATTATGGATAAGATTAAAATTAAAAAAATATTAATTATAGGGTTAGTTCTTGTAGGATTAACCGGTTGTAATAACCAAAATCAGGTTGTTAGTGGTGTTGTAGTAGATACCAAACAAATTAAAATTGATAAATTATGTGGTTACTCAAACACACCACGAGGTATATCAATTATAACCATTTCCGATGGTAAAAGATTTATGTATTGTGAAACATCTCACGGTGTTGCTATTACACAAATTATAGAAAATGGTGAGGTGACACCATTCCATACAGAATTGACACCAATTGATTCAATTACTAATTATTAAAAGTTATGTCAGAAAAAACAACAAGTTCAGGGATAGGGTTAGGAACACTCATATTTCTAATATTTTTAACCCTTAAATTGGGTGGTTGGGGAATTGTAGCCACTTGGAGTTGGTGGTGGATATTTTCCCCATTATGGATACCAATTGTTTTGTTATTAATAAGTCTATTTATCATATTTTTAATTAGTTATTTTTTAAATTAAAGTTATGGCTGTTAAAAAAGAAGAAATATTAAAAATCCAAAAAGAACATAAGTTAAAACCTTTAACAGAACAGGAGTTAAAGGCTATTTCTATTGTTGAAAAGATAATTGATGAAAAAATCCTTAAAACTTGTCAATATGGTGAAAAAATCATTTATATTGAGTTGGGTTATGTAAATTTCAATTATAAGTTGGAAGGTGTTGAAATGACACCTGATATGAGACCCGATAGAATGAGAACTGAATTAGATAAACGATATAAGAAATCCGGTTGGAATATAAGGGTTGAGTATGATGATGGGTTGGATGGTCCAAATATGAGCGGACGTGATTATTGGATTTTATATTAAAAGAAAGGGTTTTATATGGAAATAAAAATAAAGTTAGAAAAAGGACAAAAATTATTCTACACTTCTGATACTCACTACAATCACAAAAATATTTGTCGTGGTGTAACTAATTGGAGAACTATTGATGGTGAAATACCAGTAAATCAAACACGTTCATTTAACACACTTGAACAAATGAACGATAATATTGTTGCGAGTTTAAATCATTTGGTGGGTGAAGATGATATATTAATTCACTTGGGTGATTTTTCATTTGGTGGGTTTGAAAACATTGAGATTTTCCGTAATAGAATTATTTGTAAAAATATATATTTAATTCTTGGAAATCATGATCACCACATAGAACGTAATAAAGGGGGTGTAAGAAACTTCTTCAAGTCAGTAAATGATATCTTAACCCTTCACGTTGAAATGAATAAGGAAAGTAAAAAAGATTCTAAGATTGTTCATACATTTGAGTTATCTCATTATCCGATTAGTTCTTGGAAGAATATGAATAATGGTGTGATACATTTGCATGGGCATTGTCATTTAGGTCCTGAAGTAAGAATGTCTAATACTAATAGGGGTAGATATATGGATGTAGGTATGGATGGAAATAATATGAATCCAATTTCAATAGAAGAGGTGTTAAAATTGTTGGGTGGTAAAGAAGTTGGTAAGTTATCATTACCTTCAGATCATCACGAAGAAAGATTAAAATCATAATATTTATAGATATGGCATATTCAAGATGGAGTAATAGTATCTGGTATACCTTTTGGGTTGCATTAGATATGAAATATAAGTTACCGACACAAAGTTTAAAGGATGAACAATTGTTTGAAATCTGTGATTTCCCTTCATATTATGTGAGTTATGGTTCGATTAAATTAAAAGGGATTGATGGGGTTCTTAAAGAGGTAAAGACTTTTTATTCACAAAACCATTCAGGGACAATATTTGATGGGTTTGTTGATGGTAAAATAACGTATAAAGAAACAATATTTGAGGCTAAAAACCATTCTGATGAAGAAATTGAGGAGTTAAGGGATTATTTGAAGGAGTTTATTGAAGATGTGGATAAACATTTTAAATGGAAAAACTTCTTTTATTCTGAATGGTATTTGGAATTTTGGCGTCAAAAATACATAAAAAAACAATTTAATAAAAAGTCTCAGTAATGGGACTTTTTTTTTGACTATTTATGGTTATGAAAAAACTAATCACATTATTATTTATGCTACCCTTGATGGTATTCGGGCAAGCAAACAAAATTGACACTACAATTTATATGTCAAATTACACCAGTTATTTTAGCAAATCACACAAAAACCCTATTATTTTAACTTATAAGTTATATAAAGGTGGTGGGGATTGTTCAAGAGCAGGTTTCAGATTTAAGAATGATTTACCAATTTCTTGTCAAACCGACGCTGAATATCTTAAATCAGGGTATGATAAAGGACATTTGGCTAACGCTGAGGATTTCGCTAATAATTGTATGTATGATGAATTAACATTCAGATATTACAATTGTGTTCCACAAACAAAAGAACTAAATAGAGGTATTTGGAAACAACAAGAAACAATAATCAGAGCAATGTCACAAACTGATAGTTTATTGGTATTTTGTTTCAATGATTTCTCAGGTTGTAATAAACCAGAAAAAAGTTTACACGTTCCTACGTATTGTGTTAAAGGTGTTAAATCGTTATCAACAGGTAAATGGGTAAGTATTATGTTATATACCAATACAAGTAATCCTGAAAGTAAACAAATCACACCTGATGAGTTCAAAACAAAATTTGGTATTGATATAAACCAATATTAAATAATTAACTATTTATTGGTATGAAAAACAATAAAGAACAAGAGCCTTTGGCTCAACCAACAGAAAAAGTTATGGAACAAAAAGAAAACAAAATTAAGAAGTTTTTAGGTTTGGGAAAATCTAATTACGTTAAAGTGGATGACAAGAACAGATTCTACTACATGCTTCAAGGTATGCAAAATAACAGATGGAGAATTACTTTAATAGTATTATTCTTATTCTTTTTTATTATTGCAGGAATTAACTCAGCGGTATTTTTGGGTGTTTTAATCAATGAATCTTGGAAAGAAATGTTACTTATTTTATTAGGGGCATTTGTCGGTAATTTAAACAAAGTAGTTGATTACTGGTTCAATTCAGAAGATAGAGATAAGATGTTAATCGCTAAAGTTGATGAGGAGGATGATTCAGTTGAAACAATTATTGCTAAAAGAAACAATCCACCGAGTGTTTAAAAAGCGATTAACCAATTAGTTATGGCTTACATATATAGACATATAAGGTTAGACAAGAACGAACCTTTTTATATTGGTATTGGGGATAACTCACATCAAGGAACTTATCCTCGTGCCCATAGTAAAAAACATAGAAATAATCATTGGTCAAATATAGTTAAAATTACTGATTATAAGGTTGATATTATTATGGATGATATGACTTGGGAAGAAGCTTGTATAAAAGAAAAAGAACTTATATGTTTATATGGTAGGCATGACAAAAATCTTGGTTGTTTATCAAATCAAACGGATGGTGGTGATGGTGGAACTGGTATTATTGTTAAAGAAGAAACAAAAGAAAAAATTAGAAGTTTTCAATTATCTTTAAACAAGAAAGGAAAACCAGGACGTGTTTGGACTGAAGAATCTAAACAAAAACTATCTAAAACTATTACAGGACAAAAACATACTGAAGAAGCTAAAGAAAAAATGAGGAAGCCGAGATTAAATACTGAAGGATATAAAAGACCTAAAAATAAAATTGAATGTCCTCATTGTGGTATGATGGCTCAACCAACAAATGCTTATAGATGGCATTTTGACAATTGTAAGAAAAAGTCAAATACTATGGGTGGATAAACAACCCATCAAAAATGTTTTAAAAAGGGTTAGTAATTACTAACCCTTTTTTTATTTAATTTCATTTATAAAATTATTATTATTAAAATATGGAAACACCTTTAGAAATCCTTATGTCGTGGATTATTGAACAAAACTCAAATAAAACGATTGATGTTGCTGATGTTTATTTTAAGGCTCAGGAATTATTAGACTACGAAAAAAATTTACTAAAAAAAGATGTTGAAATATTGAATTAAATTTATTATCTTTACCATATGAAAGAAACAATAAAAATAGATTTAAATTGGACTAAAGATTTATTTATTCAAATAAAGATAATGATTAATCCAAGATATTGGTTAATGAATGAAAGATATTGTAAAACTTGGAATAAGGAGTTAAATAGGTTGATGAACGAATATTCATTTACTAATATTGAAGAACATACCGCTAAATTGGGTGATACAACTATATGGATATCAAATCACCCTTACGCGAGTTTTACTAACTATAATAGTTTTGGGTCTGATAGCAAAGGTAGACCATCAAAATTAACTATTTATAAGGCAAAACAAAAACTTGAAGGGGATAGGGTTAATCAATTACAACCAATAGGAAGAAACCCAACCCTAACACCGATTCGATCATTCACTCAAGGTGGATTAATAACAAATATAAACCCTTGTAATGAAATACCTTTAGGTAATATGATGATGTCAGGTGGTAGTATAACCTATATACCTGAAAATGATAATAACTATATTGAAGTTACTTTACCTGAGTTGATGTTAGTAGATTCTTTTAAACCCGCAATTGGTGATTTAAAAAATGGTATCCCTAATAATTGGGATGGTGAAATTTAATTAAAGGGTTTCATAGTTTGATTCTTGCTGAAACCACAAAAAAATATTTTAAAAAAAATTTGGATATTAATTTTTATGTGGTATATTTGTGACATCAAATAAAAGGTATATGGGAAACAGGACAAAAACATTAAAATTACACAATTGGAGTAAAGATGATTTAATCTTAACATTTTACTGGGTTAAATATGGTTTAGCCGGTATTTACTTAAAAGATGAACAAGGGTTGGCTGATTACATTGGGGTATCTAAGGGTTCATTGGTAATGCAGGGGGCTAACTTTAGGTATTTGTTGGGTAAATGTGATGGTGTATTAACAGATTATTCTAAATTACAATTAGAAGTGTATGAGGAGTATAATGGTATGAAGTGGTTGGATTTACGTAATATTGTAAAAACTATAATTGATCAGGATGGGATTGAGGTTAAAAACATTATGAGTAAAATGGGTAAAACCTACTCAAAAATGGTAAGAGTATAGGGGTGTTACATAGTCAGGTGGCGGAATTGGTAGACGCAATTAACTGAGTGATGTAATAAACAAGTACCCCTAATTAAAAGCCTAACGGATTTTACCCACTAGAACAATAAAAATCCTCAGATCTGGTTTAGGGTCTTACTAAGTGTTTATTTACAGGTTCGAATCCTGTCCTGACTACTAAAAAATAAAATTATGAAAAATAACTTAGGAAAAACATGGAATGAAGAAAAAGTAAGGCTAAAACAAGCAATCTTAATTGGAGGTATGTTTGGTTTAATTGTGGCAGTACTATTAATGTTAGTGTAATGATAGTCAGGTGGCGGAATTGGTAACGCACATTCAACGAGAGTTATGCAGACTCGCCTGTAAAATCAGTAAGTTGTATGGTGGTATAAATACAGGTTCGAATCCTGTCCTGACTACAAAAAAATTATGAAAAAACTATTATTATTTTTGATGTTGGTAATTGGATTATCGGCTCAATCACAGAACTTTGTGGGTTATTCTTTTAGAGATATTAAAGGTGAAATGGATAGAAAGGGTTATATTATTAGTGAAGGGTATGACAATGATGGTGATTATTACTTATCCGCAACAACATCAACCGAATATAAGGTATATTATTTCACAAAGAATAATATTTGTGCCGCTTATGTTTATACATTAAAAAATGTTACTTTTAGTGATTATGAACAAAGTTTATATAAAATTGGTTATACTAAATACTCTAATGGTAAATATTATAGTGATAAGTATATAGCCAAAATTGAATATGATTCCCAATTTGGTTGTTGGTATGTTAGTATGGGGGTAAAATAATATGATTGAGAACTTTTTTTTAAAAATATTTAAACTTAGTGAGTTTAAAATTCTTGAAATACAATTTTACTTATGTCAGATGTATTTTAACGGATTGAGTTTTACTATTGAGTCATTTACGGATAATAGATATTTCCACATATGTTTAGATTTATACTTATTGAAATTAAATTTAGATTTTACAAGGAGATGTGATCATCGTGGTATAGAATTAACTTTTTCTATATTCAACATTAATTTTGATTTTAGACAATACGATACAAGACATTGGGAAGAATAATTATGGGGGATAAATTATATGAAGAATATTTGGTTTGGTTAAAACAAACCCACGATTTAACACCAGATGATAAATATATGGGAATAAATGAACTTGAATCATTAAAAACAATGAGAGATGAATTTTTGGGTAGAATGGGTGAAACTCAAATAGTAAAGATGATGAAAGAAGATGGGACTTTTGAAAAAAATAAAAAAATTATGGAAGATAAATATTCTATACTTACTTTTGAAGAATATAAAAACACAATAATAAATTAGTAATGAATTGGATAAAGAAACTAATACCGGGGTATATAGAAATTCGTTCCTTATATTGGGTACAACACGGTAAAAAAATGGATTCATCGTTAGAAAAAATTTTCAATGAAATTGATAATGACAATTTTGTAAAAGCAAAAGTGTTGATATCTGAATTTGAATCAACATTTACACAGGGCGGAGTCCCAAATTTTGTTGCTATTAAATATGCTGAAATTTACAGAGCAATCAGTATGGTAAATTTTCTAACTGGAAGTGATTAAAATATGGAAGAAATAGAATACAATTATTGGGAAATACAATATAAAAGTTGTGAAGGAAATGATAGATGGACAGTTGCGAGAACACCGATTGATTGGGAAGAATATGATGTTATAGATAGAATACCTATGGGTGGATGTGGTGATGATGTTGCAGAAATTAAAGATGTTTTTGAAACTTCCAACACTAATTATTGTTGGGATTTCTGTGATTAATAATAAATTTGATTAATTAAAAACATTTATATATATTTGTTATATGAAAATAAATAAAGAAAAAATGGCGACATTTATGTTAATTTTATATTTTGTTGCGGTTATTACATTGGCGATATTTTTAACTATATAATATGAAAACAAACATCGGTGGATTGGTTGGAATCGGAGTTTATCAAACTCGAACAAACAATAGGTGTGCATGGTATTATGTATGAACTAATCGAACAAGCCAAAGAAATGGGGAGGGAGCAGATAGCAGACGCTTTTTACTCAGGATATGAAGATAGAGATTTATTTCAACACGGATATGATTACTACGATAAAATGTATGGAAAATAACATAGAAACAATTGCGAAAAGATATTGGGAAATTTATAATTCTTTTGATGGACAAACCCATTTAATTGATTTAGAGATGGAAACAATCCATATGTTAGCGGAAGAATTATTCTATAATGGTAATATGGATGATATGTCAAAGATATTAACTCATATGTATTTTTTAGGTAAAATTAATCAGCAATTTGAAAATGGAAAATAAAGATTGGGATGAATTATTTATTGAGTTTGAGAATAACAAACAATGTGCCGAGCATATTCTTGTGTTTAAAAACTTCCTTAAAAAAAATTATCATCCACCAGTTAAGATGGTTGAATCGGATGAAAGTCCTTATTGTCCGATATGTTCGGGATGTGGTGAGGAGGGGTGTTGTTCCCCTTTAAATTGTAGTCAAGATCCAAATGGGTCGTATTGTATGACTTATTTAAGGGATTTAAAATTTGGATATAAGATGTATGATGAAATGAGTAAGATTCTAAATGAAGATCCTAAATATAAGGATGATGTTGATATGATTTTTAATAAGGTGTATGGTGAAATATACAGGGTTAATAATGAGTAAGATTGTCTAATGGTTAGATTATTAAATCTTAATATTTATATATAAATAAAAAACTATGAAAGATTTGAGAAAGTTTATTAAAACAACGATACGAGAATTTTTGAATGAGAATGTTCAGAAAAATGATATAATATTTGTTAGAACTAAAAATTTTGATAATACTGGAACTATTAATAAACTACCTTATAATGGTATTCAATGTTGGGCAATATATGAAAATGATTTACAAAAATACACAGATGAACTTGAACTATGGGGTGGTAAAAGTAAAGATGTTGAAATAATTGATTCAAATGGTTATAGAATATTTGCGTTAAACTATCCACAAACACATAAATACGTTATGGGAGAGATAGATGAGTTACCAGAATTAAAACCATTTGATGTTCAAAAACATATTTTAAGATTCAAAAAACAAGGTGAGAAATCTATGTTGGAATATGTATCAGATATGAAATATCAAATCATTTTAATGAAATAAAAGTGGGTGGGATTTTTCTTTTAAAATTTTCAACCGAAATCTTGATTAGAACGAAGAACGGGAACACTTACACATAACGTCCGCAAATATGAGAAGTAATTTTTTCCTTTAAAATTTTTTATTTCAAAATTTATTTCTTATATTTGTTGTTATGAATAGTAAAAATCAATTTATGAAAAAAATATCATTAGTCAGTGACTTCAATAAGTCAAAAACGGGTGTATATAATTTTGTATTACTTGACGGAACAAGATTATATGAGTTTGAAAAGTGGTCTAATAGTGAAGAAACTCTTAACAAAGAAAGGGAGAGGATTATCAAAATCAACCCTGAATTGGGTAATAGACTAATTATCGTAAAAACTGAAATTAGAGATTTTTATTATTCATAACGATACTCAGATAAAAGTAGTTTTAACTTAAATTAATAAAAATGGAAATGGATTTACCTGATGAAGAATGGGATGAGGATGAACACGAATAACAATTAAAAATAATTTGGTTATTAATTTTTTTATATTATATTTGTAGTTTAAAAAATAAAAATTATGAGTGGATATTTAATTGTCGGTTTAATTGCTATTGGTTTTATTACCTTAATTTGTGTAATTGTTATGTTAAAAAACCATTTAAGAAAATTAGAATTTAAGGATTGGGAGGTTGATGATTTAATTATTGTCAATGATTTTACCATTACCCATAGATTGAATAACAATGGTAAGAAATTCGCTAAAGTTAAGGGATGGACTGTTGATAATGTTTTTCTTGATTTAGGTGATGATTACGTTAATAAATATAATTGGAATGTAGTTGATACTAATAAATCAGCGTTATGGCGTAGAAATTTTAAGGAATGTGAATCCACTATGGGGAAGAAACCTGGTTTCGTTGCTAAAGTTAATGATGATGGTGTTGAACCACCTAATTCAGGTGATAAGATTGATGGGAAACCGATTATATTATTAACTGAAACCGAATGTGAAGCATATCTTAAACAAGCGATTGATAGTGAGAATTATGATATGGCAGAAAAGATAAGAAAACAAATGGAAAAATATAGATAGAATTAAAACCCCTTCATTGGGGTTTTTTTATGTTCTGAAGTATTTATATTGTATGAAGTTGATAGACACGTTAAATGAAGCACTTGGAGTTCCATCGGGTATAGTGGAAGTTGCTAGTAAAATATATAATAAAATAGTTTCAGGTAAATTTACCTATATTATAAATGATGACGAAGATATTTCAATGGAGGGGAATAAACCTAATATCATTGTAGATACATTTAAAATAGGTGATGAGATATATAACAAGGTTATGTATCTCATCATAGTTAAACCACACCCAAAAGCCGATGAAGTTGATTTAATAGGTATGTCAGCGGAATCAACTATTACTTCTATTGGTGTTGGTAAGTTTGCTAATAAGCAAGATGATGTTATAAAAATAACATTTAATTTTGTTTGTCCTGGTGATAACGAAAGTCCCTCAATATCGGATAAAGATATTAGAAATAACATTAATAAAATATTTTTTGTTAGCAAATCTAATATTATTTCAAATATAACACATGAATTAAAGCATGTTTATGATAATACAAAGAAAAAAACTGAAAGCCTACCTAGTTTATCTAAATATAATGTCCATAAACAATATATTGGTTGGGGTATAATTCCTATAAGTAATTTTTGTTTTTCATTATATTTTATGTCGGTTACTGAAACATTGGTGAGACCAAGTGAGTTGGCTGCTTTAATTCAAACTAAGGGAATAACAAAACAAAATTTTTTATCATTCTTAAAAAATAATGAAACTTATTCCCAATTAAATGAAATTAAGAATATGACATATGAAAGTTTCTATAATGATTTATTTAATTATATTAATATTATAAAAGAATTATATAAAATTAAAGGTAAACGGGCTTTTGAGGCTTTTGAGTTACTTAGTGATAAAGAAATTGTGGATATCTTTTTAACAAATATTAGGGAAAAATTACAAAATGAAATGATTGAATTTATGTCTGAAAGAATATTACAAGGTATGCCGGTTGAATTAGCCGAAATGTTTAATCGTAAGGAAGAACTTATGTTTTTAAAAAAGGCTGCTAGTAAAATATTTAAATATGACAATAATAAAGATTTCTATTCAGCGGAAATAAATTATAATGCTAAGAAGGCTGATTTTGTTATCAGGAAATTGGCTAAATTATATTCAATGGCAAAATAAGTTAAAAAAATTAATTAATGTACATTCATATAACACCCGAAGAATTCGAAGATGATTTTAAAGAATTATGGAAACAAGGATTATTAATACACCCACATATTGATTACGCAACAAACGCAATTCATTGTTATTTTGAAAATAAAGATGTTATTATTTTTAAATTTAAAAATTATGGATTCATTAACGATAATAGATTTAATAAATATGAAATTTCTTCAGATACCACAGGAATAACAATAAAAATAACCAAAAGTAATTATGTATAAATTTGATAAGTGGAAAAATATGGATAATTAAAACCCCTTTATTGGGGTTTTTTTATGTTCTGAAGTATTTATTAT
>Ga0214923_10003247_pt1 | contig 20539 bp, 18 predicted proteins | sample LL1510_MetaG_FD_177993 | JGI IMG/M metagenome (GOLD analysis project Ga0214923, IMG submission 177993) | Freshwater microbial communities from Lake Lanier, Atlanta, Georgia, United States - LL-1510 | ecosystem: Environmental > Aquatic > Freshwater > Lake | place: USA: Georgia | collected...
ATGACCGACGAGGCAGTTCTAGTCGGCGCGATGACCGGCGCGATGACCGGCGCGATGACCGGCGCGATGACCGGCGCGATGATCGCGATGATCGCGATGATCGCCCTGAAAATATAAAATATAAAGTAGATAAAAAACTATATGATACTGTAAGTAATTTAACACAAACATTATCTGGAATGAATATTAGACAACCTGGAATGTATAGCCAACTACCTTTACAATCACCACCTGGAATGTATAACCAACTACCTTTACAATCACCACCAGGAATGTATAACTCATATACTAACCAACTTCCACAAGCAGTACCTGTACCACAACTTCCAATAGCAGTACCTGTGTCGCAAAATTCAACACAATCTAACACATTATCTACTATATTACCTATCTTATTAAATATCTCAAATATTTTAGAAAAATTAGAAACTAGAATAGAAAATATAGAAAAGAAAAAAAAATATAATTCTAAATCAGAATCTCCTCCTCAACAATCAGATTCAGAATCACCAACACAATCACCAACACAAGGAGTTATTGGTGATATTAAAAAATTAATGGGATATAATTATTAAGAATTACGTGCATAAATTTATATATTTTTAATTTCTTTTACAATTTCTTTTTGTAATTCTTTTGGAATAAAATTAAAATCAATCATTTTACAGTTGATTTTATATTTTTCTTTAATTTCTGGATTTTCATCTAAATATTCTTTTAATTTATCTTCATTTTCAATTAGTTCCTTACGTTTTTTTAAAGATAATATTTTTCTATCTTTTGGAAAAATAGTTAAAATATTATCTGAACAATCACCATTTAAAATCTTTAATTTTAATTGTTCTTTAGCTTCTTCTACTGTTAGTGTAAATGGTTTTTTACTTTTATAATTAATAAAAATTAAATTTTCACGACCAAGTTGTAAAAAATCTTTATCACCTGATATTAAATATACTGTTTCTTCTGGATATTTTTTTTCATAATGTTTACAAATAACCGCAATAATATCATCGGCTTCTAATTTCTCAATTCTAATTTCATGAATTCTATCTTTATTTTCTTTAATAATTTTAGGAATTATTGTTGTATATGTTTCATTAAATACAGATTTAAAGTTTGTTTTTGAACTTAAATCACATCTATCTGCTTTATAGTTTTTCATTAATTCATTACGCCAAATATTTTCTTTTGGTGAATCCATACAAAAAATAACAGTAGAAGTATCAAATATTTTTTTACCGATTATATCAATAATTGATTTTAAATACATTTTTTCATATTTTTCCATAAATATTTTATTAGTAGACCAATCATAATTAGAATCATTTTTATATGTTTTATATGATTCTGCATCGTGCATAGAAAACCATCTTAAAGTAGCAAAAAAACGATAAAAAGATGTGTAAGAAGTATCAATAAGTATTAAGGGCATATTTAATATATATATATATATTTAAATTAAATTTTATTTCATTTTTTATTATTTTATAATTATTAATAATGAATAACAATAATGAACCAAATACGGGTGTATTTCCATTTATTCAAGATACGTTTATATCTGGTAAAAAAGATAAAGAATATATTTTAAAAATATCTTCTAATGATACGCTATTAAAATATCCTTTTGATTTTCAAGTAAAATTTGCGATGGATATAATTGATTCATCTAATAATTTTAAAAAGGAAGCAATTATTTATAATAAATATACAGATATTACATATATAGAAGTTTCTGATGTTATTATACCTAGATTTATTCCTACATCAACAATAGGTAGAAATATAGAAGGTTTTAGATTAATTAAAATAGCTAATAATAAATTTATAATATCTTGTTATCCTGGTTGTAGTATAAAAACTGGTTCAATAACTATTAATACAATTTCATATAATTTTATAAAACTTATATCACCAAAAGAATCTTTATTTATGTGTAAACGTGGTATTGTTCATAATTATTCTGTTTTAATAAATGATCCTGTATTAGAAGATAATTTAGTTATTGACCATATTAATTATAATAATGATATATTACCTATTTTAGACATTAGTAATAATGAAATTACAGTTAATAATTATAATATAACTTTACCAAATACAATACCTATAATTATAGCAGATTCTAATATTTTATTTAAAACATCAACTGCAACAGCAAATGCAACAACTTTAACTATACCAAATTTACCTGTAGAATTAGTAGAAAATATTTATGCTGATAATACAATTCATATTATTGATGCATCTCAAAATAATTATTATTTTAAAATAAGTAGTTATACTACTCAAGCTAATTTAAGTTGGGATGCACCAACAAGTAATGGTTTAACAATAACAAGTTATAACGTAATAACTAGTCCTGCAGGTGGAACAGTAACAATAAATTTTGCAGCAAGAACAGCAACAGTTACAAACTTAACTAACGGTACTGTTTATACTTTTACAGTAACTGCAACTGCAACAAATGATGCAGGTACTTCAGTAGCATTTAATAAAATTCAAGTATCATATGATATTATTCTTTCTAATTTTAAAGGTAATTGGGTAAATTCATCATATGGATTTGAGGGTGAAATAAATTTATATTTATTTGGCTTTGGTTCAAAAGATTTGTTAGATGAGAGAATATTTTATATAGAATTAGAATCTTTTAAACCATCAACATCTACATCAACTAATAACCAATTTGATAAAATGTTTGGTGTATTATTTCCATCAACTCAATCAACAAACTGGCTTTATTTGAGTGGTCAACCTAAACAAGTATTTTTACCTACTGATTTTAGAAAAATGGATAAATTAACAATTAGATTATATGATTCAAAAGGAAATAATTTAAATAATATTTTTTATAAAAAATTAGGATTATTAAATACTGATTATAATTCAAATTTATTTTCTAGTTTACTTATTAAAATACAAGAAAATTCAAAAAGTCTACATATTACAAATTAATTAGTATTTTATAAAAAAATTGAAAATATAAGTGTTTACTGATTCTATGTAAATATACAGCATTAACGACCAGCAATGTATTCGCTCAAATCGCCCTACTCGTCTACCTTTACTCGTGCATGCTTAGGTGGGAGCTTCCTAGAAGGCTATAGTGACGTTGAGACCCTCTTAAAACAAGTAAAAGGTACTTTAACCGATCTTAAACCAGAAGAACTCGAAAAAATCTACAAAGGGTACACCGTAGCACGCGACGCAGGTTATCCCGCGTCGCAAGAAGAATTCATAAACGATTGCGAGACCCATTTTACCAAGCTCGCAGCCAAACAACAAAACGCCTTAGAAGTTGGATATACCACTTATAAAACGAGCATCAATGAGGCAAAAAAAGAGTATTCTCAAACTGATGACAACTTAAAAAAAGAATTCGGAGCCTTCAAAGAACAATACGAAGCCAAACAGGAAGCCAATAAAAAAGCATATGAAGACAAGCTCGCAGCATCACATACTAAGGGAATCTATGCAGCATGCGATGCAGGCTTGTACGACTTCGATTACGATAAGCTTAAACCTATGTGGGAAGCCAGATATATCGAAGAAATCGAAACCAAAGCCATCGACAAAGTAGCTACCTAAGCAACATCAAGGTTATGCTGAATATAGTCTCTTGGTAGGAGGTGTATATTGCTTTTAAAGCAAGAAAAAAAATAAAAAAATAAATTTTTATTTAAAAATTTATTTATTTATGAATTCTCATATACTAATTTTACTTTATCATGTTATAATACGACTATTAAAAAATTAAAAAAATAATTAAAGTCCTATATATAAAGAACTCTAACAAATTTGTAGTTATTAATGTATTTATTCTTCAAGTAGAATAACAAACCAATAATTCTTTTATAAAAAAATTGAAAATTTAAGTATTTGTTACTTCTTTAGGTAAATATAAAGCCTACTACGAGGCAAAACTACCACGCATCGTACAAACCACCACAGACCGCATCGACTGCAATAGCGACCAGCAATGGATTCCAATAGCATTCCGAAAAGCCAGATAGCTGCCAAATTGAAAGGCATGCTAGCCAAGATTATCTGCACATTGGATGCACAATACATCTTCAATACTGTTCCAATTTCACATTCATCGACGATATTCTTGGAGAAAGCAGAAGCAAAAGCCTACGTCATAGGGTTTAAAACTGCATGTGCAGCAGGCTTCGGTGGCACCCAAGATGAGTTCAATTCCTTTGTTGATACAGATACATCTGCAAACATCTGGTTCTTCAATTCTTTAGATAAATATGAGCCACCAAGTGTAGCACATGAATCTCTACAAGATATATATGCATACATCGAGTGGTTCAATTATTTAGAGAAATGAGCCACAGTATTGGAGAATACCTCTAAACACCATTATCAGAATCAAGGTGACTCTGAATATAGTCTCTTGGTAGGAGTGTATATTGTAGATAATATTGCTTTTAAAGCAAGAAAAAAAATAAAAAAATAAATTTTTATTTAAAAATTTATTTATTTATGAATTATCACACTATATGAGTATTAAAAAAATGAAAGTCTTGTTTTATAAAAAATTGAAAATGTAAATGTTTACTAATTGATAAATAAATATAATGTAACTTATACGCCGTTCAAACAGATGAACGATACAGATGCCTTTAACGAAGGCTTTAAGATGTTTTCTCTCATTTTACTAGAAATGCACAACTGCTTCTATGAAAAGCATTCATCATTAACCCACAAAGAAATACTAACAAAAGAACAAACAGACGAATATATGATATGCTTCAAAAAAGCATATAATGCAGGCTTCAAAGAAGCCGCTGATAAAGGTTATAAAAAATCAGAAGATATCTTTAATAAGGAATGTAATGCCAAGTTTGAAGACGAGTGCAAAATCATAGAGGCATCAAAGGCGGTCTCGAAAGCTGAAAAGAGATATAGAGAATCTCTCAAGGAAGCTGATACCGCTTTTGATTTGGTTTTCCTTGGTGGCAACACAGATGATATCGTCAAAGCAGCCAAAACCAAGCTCAAGAGCTATATCAAAGCCAGAAAAGACAAGATGTTAGTCGAAAACAAATTAGGTCCTGCCGTCTACATGAAGTACTTTATGGTCCAACAAAACGACGCTTTTTATAAAGGTTATCTTGACTTTGTATATTACTGCGCAGATACACTACCAAAGGATACAGTATCAAATGAATCAGAAGCAACTCTTTACATTATTGATATCTTCACAAAAATGGGAGATGTCTATAATGGAGCATCAACAGCTGGATACAAGAAAGCCTACGCAGAAGGTTATACCGCATCACCAGACATTTTTATAAAGAAGGTGCGAGAATTACACTTTAATAAATTTACAATAGTATGAAAGTAAAGCATTTGTAATCCTAAAAAAGACTAGTCTAAATTAATTAGTCTTTTGTTTAAAATGTTCATAAATAATACTTGATATTTTTTTAAAATTAAAATCTTTTGTATCAAATAAATTTATTTCACCTGTAAGTGGATTATATAATATTATTTCATCAATTATTTTTTCTTTTTTATTTAATAAGTATCCGTATAATAATGTTTGTATTATATTTGTCATTGTTGCTATTTCTCCTTGATTTGTTTTAATTTCAAATATTTTATTATCAACTAAAATATCTATTTCACCTTTAATTTTTGCATGTGTAACATTATAATGTGAATTTATTTCTTTTGGATTTGATTCAGAAATAAATTTATAAAGTTTTTCACTAATTTCATTGTAATAACTATAAATATTATTATTTATTAATAAATTTTTTAAATCATTAAAAATAGAACCTTCATCTTTAATATTATAAGTTGCTATAAAAAATATATCTTCTAATAAGTTTCTCCAATCATTTAATTCATCTATATAATTTTGTCTAATTTTTTCTGGAAATTTTTCTAATTTATAAATAATATTTAACTCAAATTTTTTAATTTGTTTACTAAAATTAATTTGCATCATTTTAGCAATCAAAAAATCAATAAAATTACTAATAACTAATCTTGAATATTTAAATTTATCTAAATATTTAGGTATTTCAAATCCACTATGCAAAACTTTTCTTTCGCATTTTATGTTTTTTAATATTGGATATATTTTTGAGATTCCATAATATTTTAAATAATTATTAACATCAATAGATATAACACCAGTCATACCATAACTAGTATAATCAACATTAATACTAGTATAATAATCTTTATTAATTTCACGAATAAATGGTGACATTGTTAATAATGAACTTGGATTTAAATTAAAATTATATGTTATAACTAAATTATATTTTGCACGAGAACAAGCAACATAAAATAAACGTCTTTCTTCTTCTATTTCGTCGCCTTCATTTAAATAATACCCATATTTTGCACTAGGAAAAGTATCAGAATCAACATCAATTAAATAAACATATTCCCATTCTAAACCTTTTGAACCATGAATAGTAGTTAAATAAATTGTATTATCTAAATTAATTTCAATTGATTGATTCAAATAAAGTTCATTTATAAAATCTTTCATTGTTGATGTAGATAAATAACTTATTAATAATAATATATCTTTAATTTTTTCTTCCTTATTTTTTAACGGCCATAACCTTTCTAAATAACTTAATATATATCTAGCTTTATCTACATCTTTACTTTTTTGATTTGTTAAAAAATCAAATACTCCATCTATCTCTTTTAAGCTATTTGCATAACTTACTTGAGTATCTTTTAATTTTTTAATAGTTTCTTTTATTGATAATCCATTATTACGCGCACTTTCAATTATGTCATGAGCTAAATTTACATTTAAATGTAAGCTTAAAATTCTTTTCCAATGAATAGAACTTTTATTATTTATTAATAAAATTATAAATGCTAAAAAATCTTTTACATGATGTTTATCCAAAATAGATAAACTATTATGTTTAATTACTGTTATACCTTGTTTTATTAATTCAATTTCTATTTTATCTAATGAATTATTTTTTCTTGCTAATATTACCATTTTAGATAAACTAATACCATTTTCTTTATTTTTTAAAATATCATTAATAATCCATTGGTTTCTCTGTTTATTATCAGTAAAAGCAATAACAACGGGTTTAATACCATTATTAGGTGAGACAGATATAACATCTTTTTTATATTGATTTGTATTTTTTGATATAATATCTTGAAAATAGGTAACAATTTGATTTGTTGAGCGATAATTTTTTTCTAAAAGATACATTTTATTTGGTGTAAATTCATTTGGAAAATTTAAAATATAATTAACTGAACTTCCTCTAAATGCATAAATAGATTGTGCGTCATCACCAACAACCATAATTCTAGCAAATCCTTTAAATTTAGATAATATATAATGTTGTATAGGATTTACATCTTGGTATTCATCAAAAAATATAAATTCTATTTTATTTTTAAAATCAGTAGATTCTTCAGTATCTAAAAAATGAGAAAATAATAACATTAAATCATTAAAATCTATTAAATTTTCATTTGTTTTCTTTTCTTGATATTTTGTATAAATTAAATCTATTTTATCATTTAACTTTTCTAAGCACATTTTTTTTAAAACTTCTTGTAGATTAAAAGGATATGATGAAGATGCTGTATCTATAATTGAAACTATTTTTTGTTTGATTAAGAATGTATCAGAATCATCAATGTCTAAAAAATCATCACATAATTCTTTTATAATATTTTTTGATTCATTTTCATCTAGAATAGTATAATTAATATTTTTATATTCTTGTAATACTCTATAACTTAAACCATGTAATGAACCAACATAAGCTGGTAATTTAGTAGGAACTAGAGATGATAATCTTCCTGACATTTCTTGAGCTGCTTTCTTTGTAAAGGTAATCAATAAAACATTATCTGGATTTATTTTATCTTCTACAATTAATTTAATATACATAGAAATTAAAGTATGTGTTTTTCCTGAACCAGGACAAGCAATAACAAGAGTATATTTATCTTTTGAATTTATTACTTGTAATTGTTGTTTATTTAGTGTTAATGTTTTCATTATTTCTTTATGATCGGATTGAACTATTGATTGTTCTACATTTAAAAGTTCATTTTGGAGATTAAATAATTTAGCATTATATTTACTAATTTTATCTATTAAATGTTGACGCTTTTCTATTAATTCATTCATTTAATATAATTTATTTTAATTCTTTATAATAAAAATTGAATATTTAATGATTTATTATTATTAATGTATATTAAACAAAAATACAATGTTCAATCTTGACAGAAACTTGGTGCGCTTTATTTTTGTATCATCTATTTTAGTTATATTATTGAGCTTACAGACGACAATCATATATGTATACGGTTCTATTATACTTTTTATTATTATTAATATCGTAATCATTAAGCAACCTAGCGATAATATATTAGATATCCAAATACTTGATAAAAATACTTTTGCACAAAGATATTGTTATAATAATGAATTTTATAATCCGGAATATTGGCGCGATGCAGCAAAATATACTGGATATGTTTGTGCTTATTTGTCTCATAATAATGTATCAGATGAACAACTTAAAAGTATTATAAAAGATATGCATATAAATGAATGTTATGGTTACTATTGTTATTACTATTCAAATGATAATTTTAATTTTAATAATAATATATGGCCTCGTATTATAGAATACAATCCTTTTAAAGAAGATATTATTTATAATGCATATGTACTATATTTCAATAAGAGAGAAAAATTACTATCAAATGATATTTTGAATTATCCAACACAAAAAAACAAATTTATTAATTTTTTAAAAACAATGACACCATATACAGAAAATGAACATATTACTCGAATTGAAATACTTCGTCATTTTTTAAATGATCCAACATTCAATATTAACCACGAAGAATATGGAACTCTTATTGATTAAAAGTAATACTATTTTTATTTATAAATAATTTATTTTTTTATTATAATATTAGTTTGAATATATAATATTCCATGTAATGAAATAGCTGTTGAAATAAATAAAAATAAATTAATTAATTGAACGCCTTTTATTTCAACATTATTCATAAATATTTCAATGCATAAACGATATATAGCAATTAAAATAAAAAAACTTGAAATAATATTAGAAAAATAAACAATTTTAATCATTAAATATAATTAGGAAAAATAATAATTTATAATATATGTATAAACATAATTAAGAAAAAATAATTAAGAAAAAATAATTAAGAAAATAATATATATATATATATATATGGTTAAAAATATTTTAGATGATATTTTTAGTGATTTAGATAGTGAAAGTTCTGTTATTATGCCAAAATCTATAAAAATTAAAAGTATAAAATCAGCTGATACTATTTCAGATGCTACTTCTAGTTTTATGCCACAAAAAGGAGGATATTCTGATGGTACTTCTAGTTTTATGCCACAAAAAGGAGGACATTATACTAGTTCTAATAAAAAAAATAATAAAGATATTAAACAATTAATATCAATGTTATCACCAACTAGTGAATCATATTACACTGCAAATAATAATAATACAGAAGAGTTAAGAGATAATTTATATAATATATTACAAGAGGGTGGTAGTCCTGATCCTAGTGTTCCTAGTAATCCTGGTGACACAGATGATCATACACATATAATATATGTTTGTTGTTTACTTGATCAAAATGTAGTTAATAAAATTAAAGAATTAAAAGAGCAAGATACTACAGAAGTAGGTAAACGAAGAAAAACTCGTATTTATATGAATATAAATCCATTTAATGTTTATGGTTCTAGTTTAGGTGGACAAGTTTTTGGAGAAAAATCTTATAGAGGAGTAAAATTATTTCAAGATTTATTAAAAGACCTTTTACCTAATATTGAAGACCATTACAATGGTAATCAAACTACTTATGAGAATGTTAAAAAATTTTTATCAACTTTAAAAAGTAAATATAATATTATAATATTTGATGCACCAGATTTTCTTTTAAAAAAATATTTACTAAACGAAACTATATCAGTAGCTGAAGCATATAAATTAGTTGAAAAATCAAAAATTTTACCTGAAAAAGATCAAAAAGAGAAATTTAAAAGGTATATTGACATAGAAGCAAAAAAAAAAGAAGAAGAAATAAATAAAAAAATAATAAAAAAAGAAAAAGAAATAGAAGACAAAATAATGAGCGGGCTTACAAAAGAACAAGCTGAAGAAGAATATGAAGATATAATACCAGAAAATGGAGTAGATATACCTTATGAATGGTTTATTAAAAATGTCAATAATATAGTTAAATATAGTCAACCTATTGAAAAATTTGGATACGATAAAGCACTAAAAGAAAAATACGACGATTCTTTAGTAAATATAACAGAAATGGCTAAAGAATATAAAAAAACATTTATAGATAAATTTGATACACCAGAAAAAAAATTAGATCTTTTAAGAAGTTTAGAACATAAAAGAGTAATTCAAAGCCTTATTGATAAATTTTTCCCTGTAGATTTAAAAGCTGAATATTATAAAGATACCACTCCAGATTTGAATAAAGCATTAAAATTATTGTTAAATAATCCAACTGTACAAGATATGAAAAAAGAATTTACAAAAGATCATTTTATTCATAAAATAGATACTAAAAATTTTGAAAAAATTGAAAAATGGTTTTCAACCAATAGATTTGGAACACACTCACCAAAATTACTTTTTGATTTTACTGGTTTATTATTTATATGCACAAATCTTACTAATGAAGGTATTTTAAAAAATAAAGATAAAGTAGAACAAAAAGATAAACGTGGTAATTCATTAGTTACAAAAATATTAGATGTTAAAAAAATACAATTAGATATTATAAAAAAATGTGAATTAAAGAAGTCAAAAAGTAATAGTATTGATAAATCTAACAAATTTATTATAGACTTAATTAAAGATATTAAACAAATACATACAAATTTAACAGATTTTACAATGTTTATAGATTTTGAAGGTGATGATTTAATATCAACAATATTAGTTGATAAAATATTTCCAAGTGAAATTAATGTAAATGTAATTATACAGAAGACTACATCATTAAAACATCCCGCGTTAAAATTAAAGTCAAACCAGATTAAATACCCTGATGAAAAGATAGTTCTTAAAGAAGATCCATTAGAAGAGTTTTGTGTAGATAATAAACTAAATTCAAATCTATTTACAATTGATAATATAATAGAATTTTTAATGAATGATTTTATGTGCACATATAATAGAATAAAATATGATTTTATAGCTATTGATTATAAAGATAGAATACCAATTTTACTCGCATTATTTAATGACGACCCACAATTATTAGAAGAAAATAAAAATGAGTTTACTTTTGAATTTTTTAAATATGAAAACGAACCTGTGGCTAATAAAAAAACAAAAATACTTCAAGATGTAATAAATGGTGTATCACCAAATATATGTAAAATAGCAGAAATATTATTACAAATGTGTAAATCTGATAAGCAAAAAACTATAAAATTAATAGCATATCTCAAGTTTCTCCAAGAAAATCAAGTATGTCTGCAGAAAAAGTCATCAATATTAAGTAGAATAATGTCTCCCTCTAATAGGCCAAGTATATCTTCCTTCAGAATACAAAGTACGTTTCCTCTAGCAGAAGTACGTTTGTAAAAATGTAAATAAATATTTTAAAATAAATTTATACATCATCGAAAATAATTACTTAAGATTTATATTCTTTAAAAAATATCTAATAAATATATTTTTTAAAGTTTACTAATATTTAATTTAAAATTAGTTATATCTATAATAGATTTACTTACATTTTTAAAAGTTAAAATATCATTTTTATGTATATTTAAAATTTGATGTATTATACAAAAACTGTTATTAATTGAATGCGATTCTAAAGATAAATCTAAAAAAGATAAAAAATAAGTATAAAAAATTAAAAATTATTTAATTCAACTAATATATATAAAATAATTCAAGAATCATTATTTTAACTATATAATTTTTTCCAACAAAAGCAAATAAAATAATATTTATTTTTAAATTTTTTATTTAAAATGATCTTTATATTCGCTAATAAAATCTTTCCATAGTTTTCTAATAGTTTCATTTAACATAATTTTATTTTTATTTTTATAATTCATTATTTGTTGATTAATCCATTTATAATATGTTCTTATATTTTTATCACTATGCGATGGTCTCTTATTATTTTCATTAATATATTTTTTAACCCATTCTAAATTTAATTGCCATTCTTCTTCAATAGAAAGAAAATAAGTTTTATATTCGCTAATAAAATCTTTCCATAGTTTTCTAATGGTTTCATCTGACATAATTTGTTCTTTTTTTTGAAAATTTGTTTGTTGAACACATATCCAATTATGATATTTTTTTATATCTTTAGAATTATGTTGTTTTGGAGGTCTCTTTTTATTTTCATCTATATATTTTTTAACCCATTCTAAATTTTTTATCCATTCTTCTTCATTAGAAAGAAAATAAGTTTTATATTCACTAATAAAAACTTCCCACAAGTGCCTAATGGTTTCATGTAACATAATATTTTTTTTATTTTTATAATTGTATTGTTGAATATTTATCCAGCATCCATGTGTTTTTACATCTTTATCATTTTTATCTTCTGATGAAGGTCTCTTTTTATTTTCATCTATATATTTTTTAACCCATTCTAAATTTAATTTCCATACTTCTTCATTAGAAAGAAGATATTCTTTATATTTGTTATCATTAATAATTTCTTCCCATAATTTTCTAATAGTTTCATTTAACATAATTTCTTTTTTCTTTTTATAATTTTCTACTTGTCGACGTATCCAAGCACCATGTTTTTTTACCTCCTTGTTTTTATCATGTTCTGACGGTCTCTTTTTATTTTCATCAATATAATTTTTAACCCATTCTAAATTGTTTATCCATATTTCATTACCATTTTTAAGTATTCCCATACTATCATAAATCATATTATATCTAAATTCTACAAGTTCATCATTAGTTTCATCAACTTTATCTTTAATTTTATTAATAAAAATATAACTATCATCTTTTTTATTTTCATACGCTTGTTTAATTTTACTATCATTTGATGCTAATATTTTTAAGAATTTATTTATATTTACTTCGTCGCCATCACTAGAAAATGGTAATATAATATTTGCAATTGTTTTTAATGGATGTAATCTTAAAGCTCTTCCAATAATTTGTATAATAGTTGTTTTACTAGAAGGTAAGTGAATAAAGTATACACCTTTTGTAATTGGTGCGTCAAATCCCTCAACTAAAATACGAACATTAACTAAAAACTTTATTTTATTATTTTTATATTTGTTTATAATTTTATTTCTTTTTTCCTTACGTGTTTTACAATCAATATATTTAGAACAACCTTTTTCTAATGTATTTAATAATTCATTAATTTTCTTACCTTCTTTTTGAGAATTACAATAGACAATAATATTTATATAATTATTTATTAAATATTCACATATGTTCTTATCTGATGGATCATCTGAAAATATAGGTACAATAATGTTATAATCACATAAATATTTATCATTAATCATATCACGAATATCTTTTTTATAATATTCAAAATCTTGATGCTCATCTATAGTGGCAGAAAGATAAACATTATTATTATATTTAATTAAACTTTTTATAATCTTATTATATCCAGTTGTATTTTTAATCTCATCTTCTGTATCATCATCTTCTAGATTACGTTCTAATTCATAATCTTCTAGATTACTTTCTGTTTCATAAATTTTAGGCATATTAATATGGTGTGCTTCATCTACAAATATCTTATCAAAAGAATCACAATATTTTTCTATAATTGATACACTATTATAAACACAAATAGTAATATCTTTAGTTTCATCATAATAATTACGACTATCTCCTATTGTTTGAATTTTATTTGTAAATTCTGGTTTATGTTTAATTATTTCCGTTTTAATTTGATCCATTAGAATAATCCGCGGAACTAAAATTAAATATCTTTCATTTTCACTCATTGAAAAAATAATAACTATATTTTTACCACTACCGGTTGGTAGTGATATTATAACATTTCCATTATTTTTAATACGTTCAATTGATTCTAATTGATAATTACGTAATTTAAATGGTTCAGAAATACGTGCTTTTTTTCTAGTATGAATATTACCTTCATCTAATTCATCTCCTTCTTCTTCTTCATCATCTTCTTCTTCATCATCTTCTTCTTCATCATCTTCTTCATCATCTTCTTCATCTTCCTTTTCTTCTTCTTCTTCATCATCATTTTCTTCTTCTTCTTCATCATCTACATCTTCTAATGATTCTTCTTCTTCTTCATCATCATTTTCTTCTTCTTCTTCATCATCTACATCTTCTAATGAGTCTTCTTCTTCTTCTTCATCATTTTCCTCTTCTTCTTCATCATCTACATCTTCTAATGATTCTTCTTTATCAACTTCTTCTAATTCTTCTTCATCATCTTCTTCATATGAATATTCTATTCTTGATTCTTCTTCATCATCTTCTTCCGAACAGGATATAATTTTTTATAGTTGTGAAAGATTATATTACTTAAATTAACAAGTAATCTAAATTATATAATTTTCAATTTTTTATTTAAAATAATCGGTATATTCGCTAATAAAATCTTCCCACAAGTGTCTAATATTTTTACATAACATATTATGTTTTTTATTTTTATAATTTTGCACTTGTAGAGTAATCCAAGCACTATATTTTTTTTCATCTTTGTTTTTTCTTGTTGGTCTTTTTTTATTTTCATCAATATATTGTTTAACCCATTCTAAGTTTAATTTCCATATATTATTTCTATTTTCTTGATTATTAGAAAGTGGTAATATATTTGTAAAATTTTCTGCTGTTTCAATATATTGTTTTTTTGTATTTTCTACTATTTTCTGTGTAGTTAATACAGTTTCACCTATCAACATTTTTGTATTAATAATTAATACTAAATTTTTTTTTAATATTGTTATAAACAATGATATATAATTATTTTTATCTTCTTTAATCTTTACTAATTGTTCAATAATATCTAATTTTTCAATTGTAATATTATTAATATTATTTAAATTTTTTGTTTCAATTATATTTACAAGTTCATATGCATTATTATTAATATTACTTAAAGTTGATTCAATTTGTTTTCCTTGTTCCATTAGTGATTGTATTTTATTTTCTTCTCCTATTATTAAAATAGGTTTTGTAATTTGACTTAATACAAATACTATCTCTTTCAATAATATAATAGTTTCCTGTATTGTAGTATTCTTATCATATATTTTATTTATTCTCCAATTAAGTGATGACCATCCCACTCTTATTATATTTGATTGTTTCATTAAATTTATGTATGAACCTAATATATTATTAATACTTTTTTTATCAGGATTTTCTATTGATAATTTATCAACTGTTAGTTTTATATTTGAAATGGCAATTATAATACTAGATTCTTCTTTTATTACTTCTTTCCATAATGGAATATTTTTAGTAATAATAGCGTCAGTTGTTTTTTCATTAACTTCCTTAATTTTTTTTTTAACTTCTATTATTTCGTTATTAATTTTTAAAATTTGTTGATCATAATTCATTGTTAACCAATATATTAATAATAAAAAATTAATTAAGTTATATAATTTTCAATTTTTCTATTTAAAAATATTCTTTTTATATATAATGAATAAAGGATTATTAATATTATTTGGTGAATCATTTCGTTTAGGTGCTCAAGGAACTAGAAATAGGGGTTCTAAACAATCGTATGAAGAACAAATAAAAGCAGCAAAATCACATATAAATTTTATATCAAATTTACAAAAAAAAAATATAAATATTATTGTTAGTATTAATAGTTATACGACACAATATGATAAAGATCTTACTGATATATATAAAGATTTATTATATGATAATGTATTTTATACAAATTTATTAGGACAAAGTGCATTAATTAATAATTGTATAAATAGAATAGATAATATAGATAGTTATGATTTTATATTATGTATGAGGATAGATTTATTTTTAAAGGATAAATTTATAGAAATTTTTAAACTAGATGATGATAAAATATTATTTCCTTCAATATGTTTTGAACCACACCATAAAATTGGGAAACACCCAAGAATTAATGATATGATGATGTATATTCCTAAAAAATATATTATTTTTTTTAAACAAAATGGTGTTAATCTATACCATGATACTTGGTATAATTTGGTTACAAAATATAACTTTAATTATAATCAGTTAGATACAATGTTAAATACATATCATGATTCGGATAGTTGTAAAGATTGGAATCCAATTTATTATATTGTAAATAGACCAGAAAATTCTATTCATACCACAAAAAAAATATTTGATAAATATAATTTTTAGATATGTTTAAGCAGTTTAAACCTTTATTTAAAGTTATTAATGATTTTAATTTTGATATTATTTTATTTAATAAAAAATGTTATAAAAAGACATTAAAATAATTAGTATATTTATGTGTGGAATTTTTGCTTATATTAAATTATTAAAATATAAAAATGTTGATAATTCAAAGTTGTTTCAAGATTTTTGGAATTTAAAACCAAGAGGTCCTGATAACTCTTATTTAGAAAATTACGGAGATGTTTGGATTGGTTTTCACAGATTAGCTATTTTAGATACATCATTTAAAAGTAATCAACCTTTTGTTTTCCAAGAGAAAGATAGAACTGTTATATTTATTTGTAATGGTGAAATTTATAATTTCCGTGAATTAATTGAAAAATATGATTTACCAATTAACACTGATAGTGACTGTATGACTATTCCAGAATTATATCTTAAATATACTAGAAATGAAGGTGATGTAAAAGATTTTTTTGATTTATTTCAAGATAACATCAAAGGTGAGTTTGCTTTTGTTATGTTTGAATTTGACAGACTTAAAAATTTAAAGAAAATATTTGCTTCTCGCGATCAAATTGGTATAAGACCTTTATATACTAATACAACAATTACCGATGAATTAATTTTTAGTTCTGAAGTAAAAGGCACTAATTCTTATGATGGTGAAATTGAAGAATTTCCGCCTGGTTCTATTACATTATATAATTTTGATGATTTAGGTAAACAAGTTGATAAAACAATATACACATTTAAAAATGTATACGTACAAGATAATTTTACTAGTTCTGAAGAATATCATTTACAAAGTGTAAAAAATGCAGTTATTAATAGTGTTAAAAGGCGTTTAGATTCGGACCGTCCTCTTGCATTCTTACTATCTGGAGGAGTTGATTCAAGTTTAGTTGCTTCTATTTCTGCAAAATTATTAGGTTATCCTATTAGAACTTTTTGTTGTGGTATGAATGAAGGAACTGATTTAATCTATGCTCGAAAGGTTGCTGAACATATTCGTTCTAATCATACTGAAGTTTTATTTACTCCACAAGAAGGATTAGATGCTATTCGTGATGTAATTTGGAAAACTGAAACGTGGGATACAACAACAGTTAGAGCATCAGTCGGCCAATATATAGTATCAAAATATATTGGAACTAAAACGGATGCTAAAGTAGTTCTAGTTGGTGAAGGTCCTGATGAAGTATGTTCATCTTATTTATTTAATTGGTATGCTCCCTCTGGTAAAGCATTACATCAAACTGCTTTAGAATATGTTGAAAAAATTCATTACTTTGATAGTCGTCGTGGTGATAGATGCCTCAGTGGATGGGGCTTAGAAGGACGAGTGCCTTTACTTGACCCTGAATTTATTGAAGCATATTGGAATATTCCAGCTGAAATGCGTATGCCACAATACAAAGGAATTGAAAAATGGTGGTTACGTAAAGCATTTGATGGAACTGACCTACTTCCTAATGAAGTATTATATCGCACCAAAGAAGCTTTTTCGGATGGTGTATCATCAAAAGAAAACTCTTGGTTTCAAATTATTCAAGAATATGTAGAATCACTTGTATCTGATAAAGATTTAGAAGATGCAGCTAATATTTATCCTCATTGTACACCACAAACAAAGGAAGCTTTTTATTATAGAAGAGTGTTTTGTAATTTTTTTGGTGAAAATAGACAAACTATTATACCACATTATTGGCAACCAAAATGGAATGCTGATGGAGAAGAAGTAACTGAATATGTTGATCCATCTGCTAGAACATTATTTGCAACTAAAATGGAATGCATTTAATAATATAAAGAAATTTAGACTGGGACACAACAAGGGTTGTTATCTACAATAGTTCGATAACATCGATTTATTTTATTAAAAATATCAAGATAATAAATATTACTAATATCTTGAGGTTTTTTAATTGTAATTTTAATTACATATAATTTCATATCTTCATTCTTTTGCATCCACCAAGGAATCATGCAGCTTAACTTGGTAATAATATTAAGAGGATTAAATAGAGGTGGCATATCTAACCGATAATTGGGTGTAGGTTTAGAAAGTTTTAATTTGTCAAGTGTTTCATCTTTCCATCGACATACCCAATAAGAAGGATTAGTAATATCATCTTTAGTTTTCGTAATTTCTTCATGTGTTTTTGGTTCTAGTTGATAACCATCATCTATCATTTTAAGAACATTAGAATCAGGATTAATTTTTTTAATATATTCATATAGTTCAGTTCGTGTAGGTTCCAAGTTAAACAATTCAACTAATTTTCCCTTATATGAAATTAATTGTGAATACCACATTGAAAACTCTTGTGAAAACTCTTGTTCTTTTAAGTCATATTCATTTTTTGTTTGATAATATTTTTCTAACAAATGATGAATTGGTGGTAATTCAGTTTCTATATATTCAAGTTCCAAAAGTTCAAATGATACAGAATCAATAATTTGTTTTTTATTATCATAAATTACATATTCATTAATAACAGATTCTATTTTTTCTTTAATCATTTCTTCTGATAAATTTCCTTGAAAAGGGATACCTTGAACGACACCTTTATCATTAACACCAATATATAAATTACCATAGGGAGCTTCTGATAAAGGGTCCATAAATCCCACAATATATTTTGGTAAATAAATCCGAAAATATTTTTCAATATTCATTTTAATTAAATCATTATAAATCCATTTGGATGATTTAATTAATTGTTCGGCAGTTTCTGAATCAAAAAGAAGACCTATATGATTAAAGGTAAGTTCCTTAAACTCACGTACAAGTGTTTCGATACCAATATATTGATTATAAAACATATTAATTCTATTTTATAATTATTATAATTTAAATATTTCAATTTTTATATAATTTATTAAATATAATTTAAAAAATTGTAATATTTATTTTAAAAACATAACGTATTTATTATTAATGTCAGAAATTCCTTATTATATTATTATTAACAAACCAAATAAACAAATGAAACTTGAACAAAAAATTATTCATAATACTGGTAAAAATTTAGAAGAAATTAAAAATAATATTATCTATGTTATGCAAGAAGAAATTCAACCTTATTCTAATATTTCAGATGATTATGAAAAATTTATTTCTGAGTGTTGGTATCAAAATTATTCAGCTGATGTAGAACCATTTGTATATAGTTTATTTGATAAAAAATGGTTTCAACCTTGGACTATAGAAGAATTATTTGAAGATGTCTGTAATGTATTACATAAACTTGAACTACTTGGTGCACATATTACAGATGCAAATAAAGATGAAGAAGAATTTGATGAAAATGATGATGATGTTATATAAATAAAAAATTGATATATTAAATTTATATATGTATATATTATTTATTTAGTATGTCTCTGTCTATAGGAGAAGTTTATAATAAAATTGCTATTGAATTTGATGTTACCCGTGTTCGTATTTGGGGTAGTGTAAAAAAATTTTTACTATTAATCTTGCATCATGGTTGTGGAAATGGTAAAAATATGTTATATCGACCAGAATTAACATTTAAAGGTATTGATATTTCTAAAGAACAAGTTAATATCTGTAATAAAAAAGGTCTTGATGTAATTGAATCAACAATGACATCTTTACCATTTCAAAATGATACATTTGAATCATATAATTTGTATTGCTATTGATTCACCATCTTGAATCATGATGATGACCGTAAAAAATCACTTGATGAAATGTATCGTTGTCTTAAACCTAGTGGAAAAATATTAATTACCGTTTGGGCTATGGAACAAAGTCATGATTCTAAATTTCATTTTACTAAACGAGATGAACAAGTTTCTTGGAAATCTAAAGATGGTAATATCTATTTAAGATATTATCATATTTATAATAAAGGAGATATTGAAGAAGAAATTACACGACTACAACCTAATTTTAAAATTAATAATGTTGGATGGGAAGTAGGTAATTGGTGGATTATTTTAGAAAAATAACTAAAGTTTCATAATGTATTCAACTAAAGTTTCATAATGTATTCAACTAAAGTTTCATAATGTATTCAACTAAAGTTTCATAATGTATTCAACTAAAGTTTCATAATGTATTCAACTAAAGTTTCATAATGTAT
>Ga0214923_10003250_pt1 | contig 20523 bp, 30 predicted proteins | sample LL1510_MetaG_FD_177993 | JGI IMG/M metagenome (GOLD analysis project Ga0214923, IMG submission 177993) | Freshwater microbial communities from Lake Lanier, Atlanta, Georgia, United States - LL-1510 | ecosystem: Environmental > Aquatic > Freshwater > Lake | place: USA: Georgia | collected...
GAAGGCGGCGCGCATGGTGTTCAAGGCCGTGCCGAAGCCGGCCAACGCATCGCACGTTCGGATCGTCGCTTCCACTCGCCGTCACGAGCGGTACGGCGATCAACTCTTCGCCGAGTCGGTGGAGCAGGTCTCTCGTCCGACGGCTTCGCAGGGGCTCGCGCGCTACCTCGCCGACAACCTCGAAGGGGTCGGCGTCAAGACGGCCGAGAAGATCGTCCAGACGTTCGGCGAGGGCACGTCGGAGGCCATGGCGGACGTCGATCGCCTCGCCACCGTTCTGCCACGCGCGGTTGCCGAGCGTGCGGTGGAGCAGTGGGGCAAGCTCTCCGCGAAGAACGAACTCTTTCCGTTTCTTCACGAGCACGGGTTCGGGCCGAAGCTTTGCGACCGCATCTTCGAGGCGTATGGCCCGAAGGCGCTCGAAGTGGCGCGCACGAACCCCTATTCGTTCATTCGCGTGGACGGCGTCGGCTTTCTCACGGCTGACCGGCTCGCGATGAGCATCGGGTACGATCCGAAAGCCGACAAGCGCATCACGGCGGCAATCGACTACGCGCTCTCGAATGTGCAGGGCGACGTGTGCATGTCGCAGGGCAAGTTGGCCTACGAGACCATCCGTCTACTTCACCCCGAGGGCTTGGCGAAGGCCGAAGAGGGGCTCCCGCTGAAGATTGCGCAGACGATTCGATCGATGCTCGCTTCCGACCACCTTGCGTCATGGCAAGCGGCCGACGGGGATCTATCGCTCTACCACTTGGGAGCAGCGCGCACGGAGGCGAAGCTTGCCGATCGACTCGCGACGATCTGCCGGGCGAGGATCCCCAAGCTCGACGCGGCGAGCGTTCGGAAGTTCGTCAAGGGCTACGAGGCGCGCATGAAACTTACCTTCGCGGACCAGCAGAAGGAAGGCATCGCGGCGCTTCACGATGCCTCTCTCGTCGTCGTGACGGGAGGACCGGGGACTGGCAAGACCACCCTTCTTCGAGCGGCGTGCGACGCCTACGAGAGCCTCGGGCTCACCATCGAACTCGCGGCCCCCACGGGCCGAGCGGCCAAGCGCATGACGGAACTGACGGGCCGTCCCGCGCGCACCATTCATCGCCTTCTGGAGTTTTCGGCTGAAAAGGGAGGGTTTCTTCGCGACACGCACAACCCGATCGGTCGGGAGCACTCGGACGCGTGCGCGGAGAAGAAATACAAGGAGTGCTCTTGTGACTTCCACGTGCCTCCGACGCTTCTCGTCGTGGACGAGTCGTCGATGCTCGACATGAGCCTCGCCACGTCCTTGTTCGAGGCGATCTACTACGGCACGCGCGTCATGCTTGTCGGCGACGTCGACCAGCTTCCGAGCGTCGGGCCGGGAGCGGTTCTTCGCGACGTGATCGACAGCGGCGTGTGCAAGGTGATTCGCCTCTCGCACATCTACCGGCAGGGCCACGAGTCGTCGATCCCCGTGGCGTCGGCGACCATCATGCAGGGGGAATCTCCGAGCACGTCGGGAGACTTCTTCGTGGTGCAACCCACCCTCACGATGCAGTACGTGGTCGAACTCGTGAGGCGCACCGCGCGCCGGATCGACAAGTCCCCGCTCGACGTGCAGGTTCTTGTCCCGATGAAGAAGGGTTCGTTCGGGATGAACGCGCTCAACGCGGCGCTTCAAGACGCCTTCAACCCGGCGACGCGCGACATGGAGCAACTCACCCTCGCAGGCTACGCGCTCCGCGAGGGCGACAAGGTGATCCAGCTTCAGAACGACTACGAAAAGGAAGTGTTCAACGGGGAGATCGGCACGGTTTCCTCCGTGACGTCAGATCCCTTCGAGGTTGTCGTCCAATACGAGGGGAGGGACGTGTCCTACGGCACGCGCGAGGAACTCGACATGCTGCAACTCGCCTACGCGATGACGATCCACAAGTCGCAGGGGTCCGAGTACCCTGCCGTGCTCGCGCTCGCCCTGCCGGAACACTGGCACATGCTCAGTCGCAACTTGATCTACACGGCGGTCACGCGGGCGAAGAAGCTTTGCATCGTGCTCACCGACAAGGAAGGTCGGGCGCTCGCGCACGCGTGCGAGACGAAGGACTCGGGACGTCGAACGCACTTGGCCGATCGCATCCGTGAGGAAATCGGCAAGGAAGATGAAGAGGTAGAGGCTTGAAATACGAGGTTCACTTCCCGATGGGGAAGCTTACGGTCGACATGCTCCCCGGCGCGGTCGACTTCGCGTTCATCACGCCCACGGGCACGCTGACGCATCGGATCACAGGAGAGCAGGCCAAGGCGTTCGCGGACAGGCTCGGCACGAGCGCGCGCAGAGCGTTTCTGTACGCGTCGAAGTTGGTGCGAGAGAAGGGGGTCCGCTCGTGACGCTCTCTCCGAGGGCACCGAAGCAGACGCCCAAAGTGTTCAGCACCTACGACTTGGAGTGGTACCCCAAGACCTACAAGCTTCGCATGGTGGGCGTGTACGACCCGGACAAGGGATACCGCTCCTACGCGACGATGGCCGACTTCCTCTCGTCGGAACTGACGACGTCGAACTACGGCCGCACCTTCTTCGCGCACAACGGGGGCAAGTCCGACATGCACTTCGTCCTCGACGAACTGCTCAAGAGCGGCCTTGCGCAGAGCACCTTCGAGATCGACGCGACGTTCAACGGTTCGTCGGCCTTCCTCGTCCACATTCGCAAGCGCGACAACCCCAAGCAGGGGTTCGTGTTCGCCGATACGCTCTTTCTTCTTCGCGCGAGCCTCAAGCGCATCGGCGAGTGGCTCGGGTACTCGAAGTTTCAACTGAAAGACGGCTTCGACACCGAGAACTATCACGAGCTACGCGCCTACAACGAGCGCGACTGTGACTTGCTCTACAAGGCCGTCAAGGGCCTCGAAGATGAGCTATGGGACATGGGAGGCGAGTTCAAGGTCACGCTCGCATCGTCCGCGATGGCGCTCTTTCAGACGCGCTACTTGAAGGACACGCTTCCGACCGATCGCGGCAACAACGTGTACGCTCGCAAGGCGTACTACGCCTCCCGCGTCGAAGTGTTCACGCGCGAGTGCGACAACGGGTTGTACTACGACGTCAACTCGTCGTTTCCGTGGTCCATGAAGCAGTCGCTTCCGGGAGCGTTTCGAGGGACGCGGCCTTCGCTCTCGACGCGGCCGAAGGGCGCGAAGCACGCGATTGCCGAAGCTACCGTGCGCGTGAAGGACTGCTACCTGCCTCCCGCCCCGTTCCGCGACGCCGACAACCGGATCCTCTTTCCGACCGGACAGTGGCGCGGCGTGTTCACCGACGTCGACTTGAACCTTCTCGAATCGGCGGGCCACGAGATCGTCAAGGTGCATGCGGTCGATTGGTACGACGGCTTCAGCGCGCTCGGCGACTACGTGGACGATCTCTACCAGAAGAAAGCTACCGCCAAGGGCTTTAGAAGGGAGGTTTACAAGCTGTTGTTGAACAGCTTGTATTTATGGGAAGTTCGCCGAGAAAGAGACCAAGTACAAGGTTCTGATTCACCCTTCGTCCGTCGGGTGCCCGCACAAGCCCGAGCATCCGGGACCGATGCCCGAGTGCATGACGATGATTCGCCCGAACGTCTACATGCGCGAGGACACCAAGCCCCTGCGCCACGTCCACGTGCCGATCTCCGCGTACGTGACGGCGTTTTCGCGCAAGCTCCTCTACGATTACTTGTCCAAGTGCGAGCGGATCTACTACTGCGATACCGACTCGGTGGTGTGCTCCATGAACGACAAGCTTCCGACCGGCGAAGAGGTCGGACAACTCAAGATGGAGTACGTGATCCGCTCAGGCACGTTCGCCGCGCCGAAGCTCTACATGCTTCAGGCGATCGAGCCCCCGAAGGACGGCCCGGTGAGCCTTGCGCTCGCCAGCGCCGATCCGATGAAGGACAAGACCGTCGTGCGCAGCAAGGGCTTCTCGTCGCTCGACGGGTCGACCTACCTGCAACTCTGCCAAGGCGAGGCCATCACGCTTACGCGCATGAGCGGCATCCGTGAGAACCTGCGAAAAGGCGACACGACCCCGAGGGAGATCCGCATCGCCAAGATGGCGCGATTCAAGCGGACGAAGCGCGCGGACGTGGGCGGCGGCGAGACGAGACCGTGGACGATCGAAGAACTGGAAGGTGAGCGATGAGCGACGACAACAACGACTGGACCGCAGACGAGACGTTCGTTTTCGTGCTGACCGACGAGGGAGAGAAAGCCCTCGCCGACATGGTGCGGACGAGGCCCTCTACCCCGTGGGAAGCGGCTCTCTTTCAACGCATCTACAAGGGCGTGCCGATCTGGACGGAGAACGCGTACGTGAGCGACCCGGTGTGGGAGTGGCACGTTCACGTGCCCGACGGTAGCGGGGAGTGCGGCCGTTCGTTCACTAAGGACGAAGCCTGTAAGAAGGCCGAAGAGGTTGTGGAACGCATACTTGCGGAGCGGCGACAGCGGCTCTCGTGAGTTTCAGACGAAAGGGAAAGATCCATGATGACCATCTCCGAAGACTTGAAGATTCCCAAGCCCGAAGTGCTTTGCTTCGTGGACACCGAGACGTCGGGCCTTGACCCCGACAAGGACCACCTTCTCGAAATCGCGTGCCTTCGCTACCACGTGCCGACGGCGTCGGTCATCGACGCGCGAAGCTGGCTTCTGCACGCCGAACACAACGCTGCCGAGTCGATCAACGGCATCCCTTCCCGCCTCTTGTCCAAGTACGGCGCGGACGGGGCGCAGCGCCGACAGGTCGCGTTTCAAGTGCGAGACATGCTCATGGCGTCGGACGTCACGCTCGCGTGGAACGCGGCGTTCGATCGCCCTTGGATCGATCGCTTCTTGAAGCAGGAAGACGTGAACGCGGAGAAAATCTCGCCGTGGGTGTGCGCCATGGAAGACATGACGTGGCCCAAGCCGTCGTCCTCGCGCTCTCTGTCCGCCGTCGCGCTCGCGCACGAGGTAGGGTTGGTCGACGCGCACCGCGCGTTGCCGGACATCTGGACCATGGCACGCCTCTTCCGGCGCGCTTCGGAGCTAGGCACCAACATCGCCACGCAGGTGCTTTTCGGCCTTCGGCCGAAGGCCACCTACGAAGCGCTCGTCAACTACGCCGATCGCAACGTCGCCAAGAACGCGGGCTTCCGCTGGAACGAGACGAGCAAGAAGTGGACGCGCACCATGGCGCGACAAGACGTGATGCGCCTTCCGTTCGGCGTTCGGGAGATCCTCCCGCCCGGCAAGACGTGGGCGGACACGCACCAAGGGCTTCGCGTGGCTGTCCTCGCTCCCGATAGCTACACGGATGAGAAGTTCGTCAACAAGGTGCTCGCGCAGCTTTCGCCTCGCCACGTGACGCGGTCTCTCTTCTCGGATTCGATGTTCCCCGAACTGGTCCTCGCCTTCGGCACGAGCGAAGACATCGAGTTCTACGTGGACCAAGCACGCGAGCGTCAGATCGAAGTGATCCGCCCGGTCAAGGAAGGGGGCGAGTCATGAAGGACGGGGATCTGCTGATCGACCTTCGGGCGCTGCTTCGGCACGCCTACGAGACGTCCTCGCCGAACGTGACCGTGACCCGCTCGCAGCTTGCCGCGATGGTCGACGCGCTCGCGCGCATGCTCAACGCCGACGAAGAGTTCCGCCTCGCCTACCAGCGGGGACTCGCGGGGCCTCTCGACGCGTCGGTGCTCAACTACCTTCCCGAGCCGAAGGACACGCGCGCCAACTACGTGCGGATCCGTTGGGGATCGAGCGAAACCCTTCGCAAGATGCTCTACAAGATCCGAAGGCAGGCGCTCATGTTCGCCAAGACCGCCGAATCGAAGCGCCTCGAAGCCTTCGCCACGGCGATCACCAACTGCGAAGCCATGGAGCTATTCGACTTCTTCGAGCGGACGTGGATCCCCGTGGGCTGGACGGGGATCCTCAAGATGTTCGAGGGGCGCAGCGACGTGGTGGTGCGAGTGGACGCGATCCGAGCAGACTCATCCATGGACCCTCCCATCTGGCACGTGAAGTTCACGGATCTCGAACTCAGCACCGAGCACGAGCGGACGTGGCAGCACACCGCGCTGAACGCTTTCTTTCGTTCCGCATGCGTGGATCCTGCCTGACGCCCTTTCATCGAAAACCCCTCGCCCACCTTTCGAGCCAGTGATAGCGTCGGAAGCATGAGCGGTAGCCCTGACGTCGTGACCGTCGTCCTCGCCCTCGCCGTCCCCATTGGCGGGGGCGTCTTCGCCATCGTGGGGTGGATTCTGAAGGACGTGATCGCTTCGCTTCGCAAGTCGATCGACGACCACGCCAAGGAGATCGCCACGCTTCACGTCAAGCTCAACGAGCACGATGTTTCCCTCGCGCGGCACGGCGAGGCCCGAGCGGGAAATGAGAAGGACTTGGACGAGATCCGCGACGACATGCGCGACTTGAAGGTGGGCGTGGCGAAGCTCTCCGAGCAGATCGCCAGCCTTCTCACGCTCATGAAGACGCGGCCAAGCGGCGGACGTAGCTCGGACTCGATCTGACATGCCGAAGTACGGTGCGTGCGCCTCTGAAGACAGGAAGAACTGACCATGGCAAGGCGTGCGAAAGAACCGACGTACAAGAGGTTTGACGGAGGGGTTTACTTGCACGACTTGGATCGTAGGACGATGCCTACTCGCCCGTGGTGCGTGAGATACAACGCCTCTTCTTTCGGTGGAGCGTTCGTCGACACTCGGGAAGAACGCTTCGAAACCAGAAAAGAAGCCATGGCTTTCGTGTCGAAAATCAGACGAGAACTTGGTACGCGTCACTCCCGAACCAAATGAGCGACGTGGTCAGAAGAAGCAAAGGGCACATCTTCGATCCCTCGACGCACGCGCCCGCGTCGTTTTCGATTCTGCGTGCGGGGCGAAGGGTAGGGGCGACGCCGACGGGCTCGGCTTCTCTCGCGCCCTTCGCCCCCTCGCCGATGGACCAAGGCGGCACGTCCTCGTGTACGGGCCACGCATGCGCGGGAGCGATTGCGACCACGCTCGCGGCGAGGGGCTCGCCTATCGGCTTCGTCCCTTCGCCGGCAGGCATCTACACCCTCGCGCGAGCCGTGGACCGTGTGCCGGGGGCGTACGGGAAGGTGCCCGCGTTGTTCGATGACGGCGCGATGCCGAGCCAAGCGTGGAAGGGGATCAACAAGTGGGGCGTGCGTCCCATGAAGGCCCCGACGCCGGACGGGCGCAACTCGGACGCCGACCCTCGCACCATTGACGCCGAGCCTCTCTTTTCGGATCTGCTTCTCGATGCCAAGCACTTGTTCGTAGGCGACTACCGGATCGACTCCGAGGGTGCGCAGCGCGTGACGGACTTCTGCTTGGCGCTCGACGCGGGCTATGCCGTGACGGCGGCGGTCTACGTGGACTCCGCGTTCGAGGCGTGGACCGGACCTTCTCCGCTCGGCCGGCCCGACATGACCGACCGTGAAGGCGGGTGGCATTACATCTACTTCATCGGTTACCGGACGGACGCGGCCGGGTCGCGCCTCTTTCGCTTCCGCAACTCGTGGGGGACGTCGTGGGGCATGGACGGCGACGGCGAGTGCGACGAGGACTTGGTTCTTTCTTCGGGGGACGCCTACGTGGCGAGCGTGAGGCCGGCATGAAGCTCAAGCACTACGCCTTCGTTCCGTGGATGGTTGCAGGCTTCGCGGCAAGCGTTCTTGCCTGCCCTCCGTGCCCGACCGCTCCGCAGCTTCCCGCCGTGGGCGTGGATGCGAGCGACGGGGTCGACGTGGACTCTCCCGCCGCCCGCGCTTCCGACTGCGTCGCCGGATGCCGTCAGCTTTCGATCCTCGGGTGCCGCGAAGGCAAGGATGAGAACTGCGTGCGCGTATGCCAGCAGATCAAGTCCGACCGGCTCACGACGACGTGCTGGACGGTCGCGAAAAGCGTGCAGGACGCGCGATCGTGTGGCGTCCGATGCGACCCTTGAAGTAGATTCAAGGCTTCATCGCTCTCCGTGGCAAGCCAAGGATGGGCGAGGCAAGGCGATGCTGGCCGCCGCATGGCAAAGCAAGCCAAGGTTTCATTCGTTCGAAAGGGTCACTCATGAAGAAGGGGAAGAAGCCCGCTTCGCCGCAGAAGGCGAAGCGGTGGAAGATCATCGTCGGAGACGTGCGCAAGGTGGCGGCGGAACTCGCCGCGCTCGAACCTCGAAGCTTCGACGCCGTGCTCTGCGATCCGCCGTACGACTTGACGGCAGACAAGAAAGGCGGCACGGGGGACGCTTCTGTCAATCTGTCGACGCCTCACGGGCGAGCGAGGATCACGGCGGGAGGCGGCTTCATGGGCCAAGCGTGGGACGCTTCCGGCGTCGCGTTCGACCCCGACACGTGGAAGGCGATCCACCGCTTGCTCCGACCGGGCGCGCATCTGCTCGCAGCCGGTGGGACGCGGACGTTTCACCGCATGGTGTGCGCCGTCGAAGACGCTGGCTTTGAGATCCGCGATACGATCGCTTGGCTCTACGGGCAGGGCTTCCCCAAGTCCCTCGACGTGAGCAAGGCGATCGAATCGAGAATACTTACAGGAGGATCTTCCCCGAAGAATCAGGCTGACGCTCGGGAGATCACTGGTCAAACCCATGCAGCCGATGGCCGTCGACACTCTTTCAAGACCGACAAATCGAGCGGATCCAAGCAAGGAGTGTATCGAAACGTCACAGGAACGCCGTGGAAGGTTACGACCGACGCAGCTAAGAGATGGAACGGCTACGGCACGGCCCTGAAGCCGTCGTGGGAGGGTTGGACGCTCGCCCGCAAACGCATGAAGCACGTGGTCGCCAACAACGTGCGCGTCCACGGCACGGGCGCGCTCGCGATCGACGCGTGCAGGATTGAAGCGACCAGCACGAAGAGAACGAACTCTGCCGAAATGGGATACCACGGAGGAAACGTCTCGAAATCGTATGTCACTGGCAGCGATGTAGGACGCTGGCCGGCGAACGTGGTGCTCGACGAAGAAGCCGGCGCGATGCTCGACGCGCAAAGCGCAACGTCCCGCTTCTTCTACTGCGCGAAGGTCTCGACCAAGGAGCGCAACGCCGGCCTCGCCTCTCTCGCGACGCATGGTCCGCTCGACGGCCGCACACCCGGCGCGGCGGGTACGCGCTCTCCCCGAGCCGGCGCGAACCGCAACGGGGGAACCCATAACCCCCACCCGACCCTCAAGCCGATCTCCCTCACGACCTACCTCGCGAAGCTTCTGCTTCCGCCCAAGAACGCGCGCTCGCTCGACCGCCCGCGACGCATCCTCGTGCCCTTCGCCGGGGCGGGCTCCGAGATGATCGGCGCGCTCTTGGCCGGGTGGGACGAGGTTGTAGGCATCGAGCTATCGTCCGAGTATGCTGCCATCGCGCGCAAGCGCATCGCGCACCACGTTCGGGAATCAGCCCCGAGCAAAGGCGCGCTCTACGAGTCACTCCACAAGAAAGGGAAGAAACCATGACCACGAAGAAGACGATCGCCGAGTCGTCCGTCGCGTATCACATTCGTAACGAGTGCGACGCGCTCGCCACGATGCTCATCGAGAAGAACCGCGCCTACGGCAACTCGGCCCTCGAACCCATTCGCGTGTTCTCGAAGGCCAGCACGGTCGAACAACTCAACGTCCGCATCGACGACAAGCTCTCGCGCCTCGCGCGCGGCGAAGCGGCCGGCGAAGACGTCATTCTCGATCTGCTCGGCTACTTGATCCTCTTGCGCATCGGCATGAAGGGGGAGTCGTGAGCGGCGCGATGGACGGTCCCGGTGAGGGGACGTGGAGCGTGTTCGCGCTGAAGGTGGTCGAAGAACGCGATTCGCTTCGTCAAGAACTTGAACTCGCCAAAGCGTTTCACGACGTCGCGTGCAAGGAGAGAGACTTCTACAAGACGCGCCTCGCTCATGCCGAAGCCGACGCAGAGCAGGCGATTCACTCCGTTCAACAAGAATCGGCGAAGGCCCTCTCGGACGCGCTCGACGAGCGCAACCGAGCGCGAAGCGAGCGGGACCAAGCCGACGCGTACATCGAAAAGCTTCGAACCGAGCGTGACGAACTCTCGGCGCAACTCATGCGCATTCGAGCCGCGTACGACGTGTGCTCCGAAGTGGGCCACCCGTGCCAGCGTTGCTCGCAAACGTACGCCACACGAATCTCCGAACTCTTGTGGAAGGTGAGTCAGAGCGAAGAAGCTCGAAAGGAAAACGAGAGGCTCAAGAGCGAGAGGGACAACCTTCGCGAAGTTCTGACGAGGTACTACGACGAATGTAGCTGCGAGCACGACGCGATGGACGCGTTGAACATGGAAGCGTTCCGCCTCATTTCGAAGGTGACGACATGAGCGTCCACGACTTCCGGTGGCTCGAAACGCCGAACTTCGCTACCCTCCCCGACTCTTCCACTCTCACGAAAGGGACACAGCCCATGCCTACGCACTTCGTCAACTCGTCGCACATGACCCTCGAACCCTCCAAGGATCCGACCCCGAACTTCACGGTGTCGTCCTACGAGAAGTTCATGGTGTTCATGGTCAAGGACGCCGAACTCTTCCGCATCACCGAGTCCGGCGACGTGTTCGTCCGTGGCAAGCTCGCAACGAGCGATCTCGAAGTGTATCAGGCGTTCAAGCTGTGGATCCAGCACGCGCAGACGGCGCAGGCTCCCGACGCTTCGTCCTCTCCTGCGCCGGCTTCCCCCTGAACTCCTTTCTCGCGAAAGACCTTCGGCCATGAAGCAGATCGACATCACGTCCCTCGTCACCACGATCGTCGCGGCGATTGTCGCGTGCGTGGCGATGTACCTCGTCTCGAAGAACTCTCTGCCCCTGTCAGCGGCTCTTGCGATCGTCAGCGCGACGCACGCCGCAACGGGCAGCATGAAGTCCTTCCTCCTTCCCACGGCCAGCGCCCCGCAAGGCGGCGACAAGCCCGACGCGGCCCCGAAGGCGGACTCCGCGCCCGCTTCGGCTCCCCCGGTTGGGGGCGATGAGCCCAAGAAGGACGCCTAGCGCGCTTAGGGGCGGGTGGTGTACGATGCAGCGCATGGACCGCATCCACGTCGTCGCCCGCCCTTCTACGCTTCGCTTCCACTCGCACGCGACGGGCTTCAGCTTCTCGGATCTGTGGGCCTCGTCGCCTCCCGCGCAGGTCGGCACGGCGACGTCGGAGGGCATCGGCAAGGTGAGCGATGCGACGTCCGAGGGCGTCGGCAAGGTGAGCGGGGCGATCTCCACGATGTTCGAAGTGATCGCTGCCGTGGCGATCGTCGGCGTCGGCGTGTACGCGTTCAAGTCTCTGAAGAAGTGATTCGCGGCGTGGCCATGCATGGCATGGCACGGCTGTGCAAGGCGGGGCCGGGCACGGCACGGTGAGGCAAGGCGGGGCAACGCTCGCCAAGGCAAGGTTTCTTTTCTCGTCTCTCGACAAGCGGCTCGCGGTGCGGGCCGTTTGTGAAGCGGCGAGGCGTGGCATGCCAAGGCCACGCGCGGCGGGGCAAGGCGGGGCAACTCGTGGCTCGGCAAGGCCAGTCAAGGCAAGGCGTTTCTCTACGAAAGGGACATCTTCGTGATTCACAACCTTCATACGGTGGGGGGCGACTTCGCGCGCCTCGAACTTTCGCTTCTTCGGGCCAAGGTTCAGATCCTTGAAGCGGCGCTCGCGCGCTTTCGAGACCCTCGCCTTGTCGCGTGCGCGAAGGACACGTGCGAGGTATGCGACATGGCTCGCGTGGTCCTCACCGTGCTGGACGTCTCGCCCCCGCGCGAGCTATCTTCCAAGAGCGCGCCCGGCGAGCCAGCCGCTTCGAGCAGCAAGAAGCGGAAGGTCGCCAAGACCGCATCGAAAGGGAAGAAGAAGAAATGAGCCAGCCCGGTTTCCTGAATGAGCAGACGCTTTCTCTCATCGCGCAGAAGCACGGCATCCTGAAGCAGAACGTGCAGGGTCGCGGCACGGAGATCGCGACGATGGTCTTCCAGAACGCCGAAGTGTTCGCGGGCGCGTTCGGGTCGGGTTGGATGAACGGCCGCTTCGCGGCGCGCGGCAAGGACCATGCGGCGATCGGCGGCGTGCCGCTCGATCTCACCATCGGAGCGGTCGGTGCGCTTGCGGCGGCGCTCGACGCGTTCGGGCCGATGAACACGCACGTCGCGCATCTCGCGATGGGCGTCGGCGCGGGCTACTTCTACCGCTTGGGGCTCGGCAACGGGGCGAAGGCGCTCGAAGCACGTCAGACTCCCCCGCCGCCCGCACGCGTGGAAACGCCGGCCGCGCAGACGCTCCCGCAGCAGTCGACGGCGGGCGCGGCTCTGAGCCGGGTGGATGAGGGCGTGCCGGCGTGGGCGCGCTGACGACGGCAGAAGGCATGCACAAGGAAGGGGGCCTGTCGTGGCGGGAGCGCAATCGCCTCGCCGGACGCTGCCTTCTTTGCAGTCGGCCGGCCTTCGGTGGGACGATCCGGTGCAAGCACCATCGCGACCTTCACAACGCCCAAGAGCGGGCCGCGCGCATGAAGCGCCGGCAGAAGGACGCCTCTTCGTAGGACGTCGAAATATTCGCCGTGGATCCTTGCTCGGGTCGATCTCCCGGTGATAGCGTTTCTTGCATTCGAAAGGGTAGTCCGCGCGAGCCTCGAAGTCAGAAGCGAAGCAGACGCATTTCCTCCCATGCTCTGAAGGAGCCACCACCATGTCGTACTACCGCTACCCCCACCACGTCGCCGGCCTTTCGCAGATCGTTGGCGCGGACGGCTCTGCCGGCCCGCAGCTTGTCGATCAGGTGCTCAACGAGGCGCGCGAGTTCATGCTCGGCTTCGGCCCCGTGACCCTCGCCCCGGCGACCACGACCATCTTCACGGCGCAGCCGCAGCTTCCCTTCCGCCCGTCGCGCCTCGTCATCCCGAACGCCCTCGCGGCGCAGGTGATGGTCAACGACATCAAGGTCGGCAAGAACAGCCAGCTTCTCTCGTCGAACCCGGTTCCGGCCGCTCCGTTCAGCGAACTCGCGGTCGGCGTCGCGCTCGGCCTCGATACCTGCAACGTCGGCCAGCAGGTCACCCTGAGCGTCAACTCGCTCGCGGCGGGCAACCTGTCGAACTTCATGGCCGCCATCATCGGCACGGCGATGCAGTGAGTCTCCATGGGCGCATTCGACATGCGCCCGTGAAAAGATGGTCTAGGGCGGTCCCCTTTCCCGCTCTCTGATCGCGCTCTCGGCTCCGTGGTGCGCAGACCAACTCCACGGGCACACGAGGCCGGAAGGATTTCCCTTCCGGCCTTCGTGTTTATGCGGCACACTTCGAGGCACGCGCCATGTATGAGCCCGTATTCGAGCTAGGCACCTTCGACGTCGCGCCGGTCAACGTGCGCGCGAACCTCATCGGGACGATGGTGGAGGCGCTCATCGCGGTCAATCGCGCCTATCTGCGATTGAACCCCGACACGCCGCCGTTCTATCAGTCGCAACTCAAGTACCATCTGAAGATCCGCCCGTTCGGCTTGGATCGATGGCAGGACATTCCGACGACGCTCGCGCTCGGGGGCGGCGACTGCAAGGACTTCGTGGCATGGCGCGTCGCGGAACTCCGTGAGAAGGGCTACCCGGACGTCGGGCCTCGCATCATCGCGAAGGAGACGGGCAACGTCATCGTCTACCACGTGCAGGTCCGCATCGACACGCAGGTGGAAGATCCGAGCGTGGCGCTCGGCATGCCGACCAACATGAGCGCGCAACAAGTTCAGAACCTCGTTCAAAGGTGAAGTGATGGATCCCAAGACGCAGAAGCAGATCATGATTGGCGGCGCGGTGCTCGTGCTCGCGGGCCTCGGGTACTGGTGGTACTCGAAGAAGAAGGACGCGAAGAAGCCCGCAGAACTTCCGTCCTCTCCCCCCATGGGCGGCCAGCTTCCAACCCTTCCCGAGCCTTCCTCCACGCAGGCTTCCACGCCTTCGGGTCCGACGGGCGACACGGCTCCGAGCGATGGCGGCGGGGGCGGCCTCTACAGCGTGCCTCCGTCCGTTCTTCTCGGGGACACTCCCCCCGCGCCCACCCGCCCCGCGTTCGACCCGTCGATCGCCACGGCCTTCCGGCCCATGTACTCGACTTCCTCCCAAGTGCCGACCGACTTCGGCTCTCTCGGGCCGGCCTGATCGGCTGGACGGTCGACCACTTTTCTCCGAAAAGGAATCTCTGCCATGGACTTCATCAAGAATCTCAGCACCCCCGCGAAGATCGGCATCGCCGTCGGAGTGGGCGTCGTCGGATACATCGCCTACTCGCTTCTGACCGAGAAGACGGCTTCGGCCGCCGAGACTCCCGCGCCCAAGCCCGCGCTTCCGGCCGGCCCCGCATACCCCGACTTCTACGCGACGAGCGGCGGGAAGATCACGACGCTCGAAGTGCAGAAGATCCTGAACCAGATCATCGCGCAGACGAACGGCACGCCGCTGAAGGAAGACGGCATCAACGGCCCCAAGACCACGGCGGCTGTGAAAGCCTTCCAAGGCAACGTGGGGATCAAGGTCGACGGCATCGTCGGACCGATCACGACGGGCAAGCTCCGCGACGCTCAGGCGGCGCTCAATGCGCGTCAGACCCTCGCGGACATCTATTCGGCCTTCGGGGTCGATCAGTCCACGTCGGGGCAGATCAAGGCGCAGCCCCGTCGCCCTGCCTACGTGAAGACGCGGTTCGGCTACCGCGCTGTCTGAAACGCACGACCCGGAGGATGCCATGGGTATCGGAAGCAACCAAAACGACCTTGGGTATCTGAAGGGTCGGCAGCGAATCGTTTCGGATCGAAACGGGCAGACGCACGTCGTCGAGTACAACCCGGATCTCGACGCGCCGTTCGTGCGCGGTCCCGAGCGCGAAGTCGCCAACCCCATCATCTTCGACGTGTCCACCCGTACGGGTTGGCAGACGATGATCGACTACCCGGTGAGCAGGGATCTCTCGCTCAACGTGTGGACCGAGTCGCCGGACGTTTCGGAGCAGGATCCGGCCGTCGGTCCTTCGCCCTTCACGATCTCCCCCGACTTCGACGCGGGCGGCATCCCGTTCGGCGGCGCGACGGCTGTGGGGCGCGTGGAGATCGGCCACCTTGGCGTTTCGCGCGACATCTACTTCAACGCGGGCGCGGGGGAGATGTTCCGGTTCGCGGCGAGCGGAGAGACGCTTCGCTATGAGCCGCTTCTCTTTCCGAAGTTCTTCACCGCGAACGACACCGCTTCGACGCTCTACCGCATCTACACGCTTCCCGACGGCACGCCGCTCACGAACTTGGAGTTCAACAATCCGTCGGCGCGCGTGAGCAACGCGATGTTTTCGTCGACCGTAACGCAGCGTCCGATCCTCTCGCGAAGCGCGCGTTCATGGGCGTACACGAGCACGGGCACGGCGTACAACGACGTGCGCTCGCGCCCGCAGCGCAAGTTCTTCGGGTCGATCGGCGCGGCGACGCCGGGACAGGCCGTCCGCGTTCCGGTCGCATGGAACGCGACGCACGTGGAGATTACCGGCTCGCCCCTCACGGCGCTCGGGGCGGCGGTTCCTCTCATCGTCTATCAGCAGTACCAGAACGTGCCGCCTCCCCCGGCCGGCGCGGGCGTGCAGGTTCGCACGGTGGGCGGTCAGGTAGCAGGACCGGGGATCGCCATTCCGCTCATCAACAACGTCGAGTGGATCTACGTCAAGGCATTCGCGGCGATCGACCCGGCCGCGCAGGAGACGTTGTTCGAAGTCAACTACTGGTTGGGGACGTGACATGAGTCATCTTCGCTGCACGCGTTGCAACTACCGAGGGCCTTCGCAGTCGTTCGTGGTGGGGGCGGTATACGGGGAGCCTCCCCGATGCCGCTTCTGCCGTGCGACGGCGGTTCCCACGCAGCACGTGGTCATGGCGGGCGCGGACACGTCGGATGCCGGCGCGAGCGCGCAGAACGTGTCGGTGCTCGGTGTGGCGACGCCTTCGGACGTGCGCGCTGCGAAAGATCGCCTGAACCCCTACGTGGTGCAGATGAGCGCCGCGATGGCATCGTGTGCGGCGAAGGTGCCGGCCGCGATGCAGGCGGCATGGACGGCGTGGGCGGCGAACTGGTCGAAGTTCTACCTCGAATCCTCGTCGGTGGTGACGGCATCGGCGGACATGGACCACGTCAAGCAGTCGCGCGTGGAACTCACGTCGTTCGAGAATCAGCTTCTCAGGGTGTGCCCGAGCGCCGGCATCGTGTCGCTTGAAGCGGAGCCTCCTTCGACGCTCCAGCGCATCGGAAACGCGCTTCCGACGATCGCCGTCGTGGGACTCGTGGTCGGTGGAGCGGTGGCGATCTACTTCATCTATCGGGGCACGCGCGCGGCAGAACGCATCGCGCCGCATGCGCTCGCGGCCGGCCCGAAGATGGTGTCGGCTTCGGGCGAAGCGGCTGGCAAGCTTCTTCCCGCCGCCGCGCTTCTCTGATCGTTGCGCTCGCGCGCGTCGTGCGTTAGCTTGGCGCTCGTCACTTCCACTTCACGAAAGGGCAAAATCCATCATGACGCAATCGTCTTTCATGGGCGTGCCGTCGTCGCCGCAGTTTGCGCAGCACGGGGCCGAAACCATCGCCGGACTCATTCAGATCGCCCGCATGCGCCAGCAAGCGGCGCAGGACCACGTCGCCCGCTTGGAGCAGGCGCTCGCGGCGATCGAATATATGGCGCAGCTTTGCATCGAAACCCGCCAGACCTACATCGACCAGATCAACGCCGATCAGGCGGCGATCGAACAGTTCGTGCAGTTCTCGGCAGCGGGGTCTTTTGCGCCGATCGGCAATCTCGATCCGGCGCTCGTGCAGGCGGCTCAGGCGGCTCCGCAGCAGCTTGTCGCGGCTCCCCCGGCTGGCCCGCTCATGCCGATGCCGGCGCAGGCGTCTCCGTTCGGCGGCCAGCCTCTTCGTCCGATGGCGGTCGACGCGCGCCCCGACGCCGAAGGGCGTCGTCCGGTCGCCGTAATCACTCCCGAGATGCGTGAGCAGTGGAAGACGGCTCCCCCTGTCGAAGTCAAGACGGCGGGACCGGGTGAAGAAGGCTACGTGCCGACTCCCGGCTCCATGATGACCACTTCCACGGAGGTCACGCATGTCGGATCCGACCAACCCGCCGTCGTCGCCCCTAGCGCCGGTCAGTAACCTTCGAGCCGATCCACGCCTCGCCCGTTGGGTGCGGGGCGTGTTCCACTCGTCGGTGATGGAGCGGATCGAACTCCACCACGGCGGAAGCGCCGGAAGCTCGCACGTCGAGACGTGGACGACCTTCGAAGGCCGCACGCCTGACCAGATCATCCGGGACATCTACCAGTCGGCGAGCGAGGACGCGGAAGCGTTCCATGGGCCTCAGAAGTACGTCGCGCTCGCCTTCGTCCAGAACCAACGCGCCCCTTCCCGCGTCATCTTCCGCGTCGAAGGGCAGCCTTGGGAGCAGGGCGACGACTTCGAGGGCTCCGAGCCTCCGAACGGCAAAGGTCTTACCTCGCAACTCATGCGTCACACCGAGGGCGCTGTCCGGCTCGCGCTCATGTCGAGCCGGCAGATGACCGAGATGATGGCGCGCAACCTCGAACGCCAAGCGCAACGTGAAGAAGCTTTCATGGAAAAGCACCTGAAGGTGCTCGAACTCCACGAAGACCTTCTGAACAAGAGCCACGAGAGAGGCATCGAGCGCGAGGACAAGGCGTCGATGCGTCAGATCAAGATGGCGGTCGCGTCTCAGGGCATGCAGCTACTTCCGACGCTTCTCGCGAAGTTCATGCCGGGCGGCGGCGGCGCGCTTCCGCTTCTCACGAACCTCGTCGGCGGCCTCTCCGAAGATCAAATCATGGCGATCATGAACAACCTTACGGAGACGCAGAAGGCGCAGTTCTTGGAGGTCTATTCGATCCTTCGAGAGCAGCAGGAAGCGATGGCGAAGGCGGGCGGCGGAAATGGTAGCTCGAACGGCGGGGGATGATGCTATTCTTGGCGCATCCCGCCAAGGAGGCACCCCATGATCGTCTACGTTCCGCCGAGCAACCTGCCGTTCGCCAACATCCTCATCTCGTTCACCAACAACGGGACGACGTTCGTTCCGGCCCCGTACTTCACTCTCTGAAACCCACCACCTGAAAGGGAAATCTCATGTCCGTCAACGCACGCATCGCCTACGAACTCGAAGTCGCCAAGCACATCGCGGCGTCCAGCAGCACGCAGTCCACGACGGATCCCGTCGAACTCGCGCAGTCCATCGCGCAGTCGCTCGCGGACTCGTTTCAGGATCGCGGCTACTTCAACGAGGACGGCAAGCTCGCGCGCTACGTGTCCCCGGACACGACGACCAACAACCGTCAGACCGTGAGCGATCAGGGCAACGGCATGACGCGCGTGCAGTTCGTGCGACGTGACGGCCAGTACAACCCGCGCTGAACCCCATGAGCGTCGGACGAGACATGAAGGGGGCGTTCTCTCTCGCCCTCGCGCTTCTCGAACGGACCGCTCCCCCGGCACCCCGTCCGGCGACTCCCACGCGTCCCGCGTGGGGATCGCCGGACGCGGAGTGTCAGACGTGCGGCGACACGTTCAAGGTCGGAAACCCCGGCTACGAAGTGCCCTGCCCGTCATGCGTCATCGAGCAGGCTCCCACGTGTCGGGTGTGCAGTGGTAGCGGTAAGGTGGGCGCGAAGGGTCATCGGGTGGATTGCCCTGTGTGCCGCGCGAGCGTACGCTAGACTCACTCGAACCGAGCCCTGCCCCATGATGGACGATCGCGCCGCCTACCAAGAACTTCTCACCAAGTCGCTGCGCGAGATCCAAGTCGAGACCGCGTACACGTGGGCGAACCGCGCCCGAGCGGCCTACCGTCTTTCGCGCGAATCGCAGCGAGCGGGCAAGGCGTCGGATGCGATGGCGTGGGCGCTGGACGCCAAGGAATACGAGCACGAGGCGCTGGAGCATGGAGCCCTTGCAGGCGACGCCGTGCTCGCGGCCGTCCGGCTCATCGTGACGTCGAACTGAAATCGCTTTCCCGTACCGTTCGAAGGTGCGCTACCCTTCGGGCATGATCACGTCCGACGTGAGCGATGCGGCGCTTCGAGCCGTCAAGGCAGTGGGCGATCGAACCGGCGTGCCCGGCGAGTACATCGTCCAAGTGTGGGCGAGCGAGACGGGCTTCAAGCCGCTGAACCCCGGCGACTTTGGGGGCACGGACTACTTCGGCCCGGCCGCCGTCATGGGCTCTCTTCTGCCCGTGAGCCGGTCGCAGTTCGCCTCCCTGTCCTTGGAAGACCGCATCCCCCTTCTCGAAGGGCTTCTGCGCGACCAAGTGATCATGAACAAGGGCGAGCCTCCGAGCAGCGCGGCCGTGCTCTACGCGCTGAACCTTCTTCCGGGGCGCGTGAACGCGGCGGGCGGCAACCCGAGCGACGACACGGTGCTCATCGATCGGGGCGGCCTGTATTGGGCCGACAACCCCGCGCTTCATCCCTACGCCGATCCCTCGGGCGTGACGGTCGGCAGCATGAAGCGCCTTCTCGACGCCAAGCTCGCGCGCGACCCTCGCACGCAGGAACTTCTGTCCCGATACCGTTCGGTCTCGGGCAGCTTCGTGGGGACCGTCAAGAGATTCGCGCCCGTCCTCGTCGGCGGGACGATCGCCATCGTCGCGGCCTACTACCTCTTCGGCGGCAAGCTCCCTGTCCGTCTACCCAAGCTCCCCGCATTCGCTCGCGGTTGAACAACCACTTTTCGAGAGAAAACCCATGCCCCTCACGCAGTTCACAAACACCGTCGCGATGCCCGCGACGAACACCGAGTACAGCTTCGGGACGATCTCCCCGAACTTCGACATGCTGGACGCGTACGTCGATCCGGGGCCGGCGTCGGGGAAAACGCGCCTCATCTGGAGGCTGTATTCGGTCATTGGCGGCGTGACCGCGAAGATCGCCGAACTCGGGCCGGTGGACTCGAACATTCCGTATCGACCCTTCGCGGGCATCGGCGTCGATTCTTCCGGGGACGCGAACTCGGGAGCGTTGTTCGAACTTCGGGCGATCACGGTCGACGAGCCGGTCACGGGCGTGAAGGCCGGCATGATTGGCTACGACATGGTGGTCAACAACCAGCCGATCGAAGTGGTCTCTGCTACGGCGGCACTCGTGCTAGGCAGCGACGTGTCCTTCGGCACACTTGCGAGCTACCACAACCGGGTTCAAGTGCAGATCAATCCGGGGTCGGCGATCTACGCGTCGAGCACGTGGACCATCTACGGGCAGATCACGGGCGCTGCCGGGACGATCGCCGCCGTGGTCGGCGAAGGGAGCATCCCGAGCAGCGGCAGCCTTCTCGCGCCCACGGTCGTCGCGAGCGCCACGCGCGCGGGCGCTTCGAGCTACGTCGTCAAGGCGAGGCTTCATGACAACTACTACAACGGAGCCACCATCTCGGCGAGTACGTCCGGCAGCGATCCGAAGCTGGACGGCACGGGCGGCGGCGGCGGGGGCA
>Ga0214923_10003251_pt1 | contig 20518 bp, 17 predicted proteins | sample LL1510_MetaG_FD_177993 | JGI IMG/M metagenome (GOLD analysis project Ga0214923, IMG submission 177993) | Freshwater microbial communities from Lake Lanier, Atlanta, Georgia, United States - LL-1510 | ecosystem: Environmental > Aquatic > Freshwater > Lake | place: USA: Georgia | collected...
CAGTTAATACTGACAAGGATGGAGTAACATTTTGTACGTTCTCTGAAAGAGAGCCATCTTGGTACACCGTACTTTTAAGTACGTACGTTGAAGTACCAAACGATTGTCTATCGGCAGCCGTGCCACAAAGACACGAAATTCCGACCCTTATGCATCGTAGCTCTCGACGTTACAAAAACCAACATGCCTTTCCAAGGCCGGTGCCAAAAAAACAACACCCACATAAAGGAAGATGAAAACAATTATTTTCTCTTCCACTATTTATTATATTTTTTTCTATTATATTATATATTATTTATTTATATAACACATGACAAGATTATGTATAATTCAATATAATAAATATAATTTACAAGAAAGGGATAAGTATCCACGAATATTTTTTTATAAACAACTAAAAAGAAAATTGGAAGAAAAAGGATATAAAGTTATTTTATTTAAAAGTGATTATCCTAAAGAAATAAATGACATATTAGACAAACAAAAGATAGATTTAATAATAAACTTTGAAGACTATTACATAAGATATTCCAGACATTTTCATTCAAATTTAAATTTAGCAGATGCTTACAAGTTTTATCAGTTATTAGAAGAAAAGAATATAAAAATATATCCACCGCCTCGTTTTCATATTTATACTAATTCAAAGGAATATGCTTTAGAATTGTACAAGCATACGAAATTTGTTTTACCACATAGTAAGACATTTTTATTAAAATACTATGAGAATAATGATAATACTGATAATAAAAAAGAAAAAACAAAAATAGAAGAACATATTAATAAACTAAGTAAAATTTGTGTCTACACTTTAATAAAAGTAAGTTATTCTGCTGATATGGTAGATATATTTTTTATAAAAAATAATGATAAATCAGATATTAAATTACCACTAGCTATTACAAATAATGTAATAAATATTAATGAATTAGATAAAGTATTTAAATTATATGATAAATATTTGAAATTTGATAAAAGGGATTTAATTATAATTATCCAGCCATATAATAGTATAGTAGCAAATAGAGAAACTGAATATAGGATGTGGTATTTAAATTCTAAATTTGTTGGATATTTTTGTTTTGGAATTGTTAAAAATGAAGAAGGTAAAGTAGTTAAATTAATATATAATGTTAAATATGATAATTCAAATAAGATTCATAAACATTTATTAGATTTAGCAGATAAAATATATAATTTTATAAATAATGAAGTAAAAAAGATATTAAATAAACCTGATTTTAAATTACTAGCTTTAAGAATAGATATGTCATATGCTACAGATGATATATTCCAAGATGAATATAGTGTTATATTAGAGGATGGAAAGAAATATAGATTTTATTGTAATGAGTTAGAAAATATAGATGGAACTTTTTATTTAAATTTACCTATTTTAGATCCAAAAACAAATAAAAAATATGAAGCATTAGAATTTCAAAATAAACTAGTGAATATATTAGTTAATAATTTAACATAAATTTATTATATAATTAAATATTATATTATGATATCATATTATGAAAAATATCTAAAATATAAAAAAAAATATCAAAAAAGAATAACTTTAGATTTTAATAATTTACTTGATAAGTGGAAGAAAATAGGTTTTCCTTATGCTAAACATTATATTGATGAAAAAACAATATTTAGCAATCTAGTTAATTACGCCCAAAGTTTAGATGGAAATTTTAAAACTTATGTTATATATGACAATCAAGGTTTAATTCACGATAGATTAAAACAAATATTAAATAATATAACTTGCGATGGAGTGCGTGTATGGAAAGAATTAGATATTAATGATAAAAATATAAATTACGTTGATTTTGCTTGGATTGGAGCTACTATAGGTGATAATTATTTAAAATATGATAAAAGAATTTATGAAGTTAAAACAAAACTTAAAAATTTATTAGAAGGTGGTGGAGTTAAAGGTGATACTGATAAAAAAGATGTTATAACAAATAAATCATCACTCTATTTTAATTTAAAAGAATTATATCCTGAATTGTGTAAAAAATATATGATGTATACAACAACCTTAAGAGAAATGAAAAAAATAGATAATAAAAATAGTATAAAAAAGGTATATATTATAAGACCGATTGGTCCCGGTGCCGGAGGTGGTGCTGATGTGTATGTTGTTTCTAATAATGAAGAATTAGAAAAAGCTAGACAGAAAACAAAAAGATATAATAAAACGGATAAGCATGTTATTATAAGTGAATATATAACAAATCCATTAATATTACCAGCATTATCAAATAAGAAATTTCATTTAAGAATGTATTTGATGATTTGTGTTGGATCTCCATATAAAAATGGATATGAATGGCATTTTTGGGACAGAGGAAAAATAATTACAGCAGAATTGCCATATAAAAATAGTGATTATACAAATACAAAGATACATGATACACATTTTAAATCTACACCTATTAATAGATATTTTCCAGAGGATTTAGAATTATCTAAAGAAATTACGGATAAAATATATTTACAAATGGAAGAAATAATGAATGCTGTATCTTCTATAATTAAAGATAATGCTTTCTCATATGAAGAATCAAAATATGCTTTTGAAGTATTTGGTGTTGATTTTATGATTACTGATGAATATGATGTTAAACTACTAGAAGTAAATGCACGTCATGATTATGGAGTCAATGATATGAAAAAAGAAAGAAAAGAACAATTTATTAATTTTTGTTCTAATTTTTACGATTGGATTTACCAAAAAGCTGTATTACAAGTATTCCCTGAAAAGTGTGAAAAAAATAATTATATAAGTAATCAAAAATATAGGTTAGATAGAGAAAAATTTCCTGTTAATGAAGATATAAGATTTAATAATAAATACATTTCAATATTAGTACCATTAGAAGATTTTAATACAATAGATATTATTATTGATTATTATACCGAAGAAGCTAGAATTAAAGCTCAGAAAAATAATTCATCACCTTCTTTACATGATTATTTTTACAAACATGATTTATTAGAAAAAGCTTTAAAATTATTAATAAATAAGAATATTAATATTAATTATGAAAATTTAAGAGATTCTTTTTATAATTTTAAAGAAGTTTATCAAACAAGTGCGGAAAGTACTATATTTTATATAACAATGTGGAAGATATTATTTAACGATGTTTCTTACGATAATTTTAAAAATCTTAAAATTTTAGATGGAGCTGCAGGATATGGAACTAGACTGTTAACAAGTATTATTTATAATTGTTATTATACAAGTGTTGATCCTAATTCTTTACTAACAGATGGATTTAATAAATTAATTAATACTTACGGTGATACTAAAAAACAAATTGTTTATTTAGATGGATTGCCTGATTCTATACCTATAAATAAAATTACTGATAATTCTCAAGACCTTGTTTGGTTTAGCCCTCCAATGTTTGATGGAGAAATATATTCAAACGATGATAAACAATCTATAAACCTTTTTAGTGATTTTAATACTTGGAAAAATAAATTTTTATATGCCTCTCTACAGATATTATGGAATAAATTAAAACCTAATGGCTTTATTGTATTTCAAAGTATTAGATATAACCTTATTAGAGAATATATTCAAAAATTAAAAGATGCTAAATTTATGGGAGTTATTGCTAGAAAAACTTACGGTGGAAGGTTTAAACCTAACTGGATTTGGAAAAAAATTAAGTAAATGAAATTAAATCATTTGCTTAAAATAAGCGACATATCTGATCGACATCAAATATAGGTATTAGTACTGTATTATAATATAATAACAAATCTTTAAATTGTTTTTATTATTTTGAAATAATAATAATAATATTTATCTACAATAATTTATTATATAAACTATCAAATTTATTATAATGATACCATTATTATAAAAGACCAATGCCCTACCAATCCAGTTCCATAAAATAAATCTAAATCACCTTTAATTAATAATAAATTAGGTATTGGATTTACAAATGGTGTAGTTATTTGTGGTAATGTAATTACTGTATTATGTGTAGTAGTTTGTGTTGATGAATTCATAATTAAATATACAACACCAGCAAGTACGATTAAAATAATTATTATAATAATATATATATATTAAAATTTATAATTTAGAAAATAATTAAATATTTTGTTAGTGCTTTTATTCTAGTAGCAATATAATAATACATGATAATAATACATGGCTTTTATTATAATAAAAATATTATCTTATATTTTGTTCTCTACCACATACCACTTGTATTCTATCTACAATATCACCTGAACGTAATTTAAGACCCATAATTTTACCATCAGCACAATTAAGATCATGAGGTCCTTGTCCACCATAACCTCCAATCGCACCTCTTTCCGTATTATTATCAAAAAATGTTAATCTATCAATTAAGTTACCAGATCTTACATGTATTTTATTAAATCCAGAATTTGAGGAAACACTAAATTGATTCCCTCCACCGCCTCCACGAGTTCCTAAATCTTCTCCGTTAGAACATTTAACACCAATACGATCAACTAAATTTCCAGCTCCGCCATAAAATTGATTAACAAATGAACCTTCAGGACAAGTTAATTCATGAGGAGAACCTCCATTTCCACCACAACAGTCTAATCTTGATTCCCCACTACGTCTAAATATTGGTTGTGTTGTAGGTGGTTGTGGTTGTGGTTGTGGTTGTGGTTGTGGTTGTGGCTGTGGTTGTGGTTGTGTTATTGATGGTGTTTGTGGTTGTGTTATTGATGGTGGTTGTGTTGTTGATGGTGGTTGTGTTGTTGATGGTGGTTGTGTTATTGATGGTGGTTGTGGTTGTGTTATTGATGGTGGTTGTGGTTGTGTTGTTGATGGTGGTTGTGGTTGTGTTGTTGATGGTGGTTGTGTTGTTGATGGTGTTTGAGTTTTTAGTTGTCCTGGTCTTGGATACGTACAATTTGGTGAATTATTTAAATTACATTTTATCATTAAATCATTTATATTATTTTGGTCTGTATAATTATATATTGTTTTATGTTCGTAATTATCACATGTTGACGAGCTATTAAATGGAGGATAGCATTTACCATTATCTTTATTATAAATCCAACCACCTAAACATTTGTTTTGTCTTTTGGAGTTTATTGTATTAAAACAATAATCTATTGTATCCCAAGACCATTCTACACCATTAAATTTACCAGTATAAACTGTATCATTTCTTTTAAAATCATATCTACCAATATTTCCTGTTAAATCATAAACATTTGTAAAACCACTATTAATATTTAGCTTGTTTAACCAGAATTCAGCAAAAAATCTAAATTGAGCTGCTAATTTATTTGCATCATTGTCAACAGGATTAATTATGATATTCATATCTTTATTCCAGGTTAAATTACTTATTGTTCTACTTTCACTATCTACATTATCAGACATTTTGTTTAATCTGTAAAATAAATCTAAATCACCTTTAATTAATAATAAATTAGGTATCGGATTTACAAATGGAGTAGTTATTTGGGGTGATGTAATTATTGTATTTAATACATTAACATTAGGGGTTGGAGTTGTAGTGAGAGTGTTAGTAGTTTGAGCCGATGAATTCATAATTAAATAAACAACGCCTGCAAGTACAATTAAAATAATTACAATAATCATATATATATATATATATTATAAAAAATCTAAAAATTATTAATTTTGTTTAGTAAGATTTATTCAATTATTTATATTAATTCGTTTCTACTCCTTTGAACTCCATTAATTTAGCAAAACTGGGCTCTAACAATGTACCACCTCTATCTGCTTTATAACGAAGAGCACATTCAAATAATCCTTTATCTACTCCTACAGTATTATCTTTTATACATGTTGGACTTATACAATTTCCTATTGGTTCATACCAACAATCTTCTCCAGGGTATTTTATACCAATATTATTATATTGGGCGCCTAATGCATTTCTCTGTCTATTATTATTTGATCCAAAAATAATAGCTAAACTATTTGGAGGAATACCCATATCCGCAAGTTGCTTACAAGAATATCCATTTAATTGTGACTTAGTGCTATTATCACATACATTTGTTGGCGGTTGTTGTTGTTGAGATGATGGTGGTTGTTGTTGAGATGATGATTGTTGTTGTTGAGATGATGGTGGTTGTTGTGAAGATGATTGTTGTTGTTGAGATGATGGTTGTTGTTGAGATGCTGGTTGTGATGATGTTGTTTGTTTTATTTGATTATTTGCTATAAATAAAAAAATAAAACCCACTATACTTAAAAAAATGATAAAAAAAATAAATACAACAAACGGTTCCATAATAAATTAAATAAATAAAAAAATTAATAATATTATAGTTAATAATATTATAGTTAATAATATTATAGTTAATAATATTATAGTTAATAATATTATAGTTAATAATATATAAACATGAATAAATTGGATGATTTTGAAAAAATAGAAATAATAAATAAGGAAAATAAATATATAGTTGATGAATTAATAAAATATTACGATTACATATATAATAATTATAGTATTTCAGAAAAAACAACAAAAGAGAATTTTTATAAGTTAGCAGCGCTTAAAAAAACAATAATAATTATAGCAAAATTGAAGAAAAAATTAGTAAGAGGTGAAGAATTAGAAAATATTAAGGGTATAGGACCAAAGACAGTTGGTAGAATAAATGAAATAATAAAAACGGGGCGTTTATCAGAAATAGAAAAAAAAGATGTTATAAAATCGGAATTAACGAATATTTACGGTATAGGACCAGTCAAGGCATCATATTACTATGGCAAATACAAGATAACAAAACTAGATGATTTTATTAGTAGAATAAAAAAAGGAGAAATTAAGATAACTAAACAGATGGAATTAGGTTTAAAATACAGAAATAAATTGATAAATAGAATACCTAGAGTATTAATAGCTAGATTAGAAAATTGGGTCCAACAGAGATTATACAGCGCAGATAAAAATTTTGTTTCAGTAATTTGTGGTTCATATAGAAGAGAGAAAGATTTTTCATCTGATATAGACATTTTAATAACGCATAAAGAATTAAAAGATATAAGCAAATCAAAAGTATATTTAGAAAAGGCGGTTAAAAGTCTAAATTTTTTAGTTGATAATTTAACAGAAAACTATGTTAGTCATTATCAAGGTTTTGCTTCATTTTCAAAAATTTCAGATTTACCAAAGATAGATTTTAATATTAGTAGTATTATTAGAGTAGACATCATAATAGTACCAACTGATTCATTTTTTACAGCTCTGCAACATTTTACAGGTTCAGGAGAATTTAATCAAAAGTTAAGAATTCATGCTAAAAATCTAGATATGAAGTTATCTGAATATGGATTATTCAAATATATAAATAAAAAATATGTACCAATTAAAATAGAATCAGAAGAAGATATATTTAAAAATTTATTGTTAAAATATTTACCACCAAATAAAAGATAAAAAATAATTATATTATATATTAACTAATTTAATAATACTTTTTTTACTAATTATTTTAGATTCAGAAGCTAATTCGGCTATTAAACATAATTCCTGTTCTTTATCACTTGAAAAAATAACAGTATTATTAATTATTATATTATTATTAATAGCTATATTCTTATTTATAAATTGTTGCTTACTACCTTTAATAATTCTAATATTTTTATTATTTTTTTCCTTAATACCTAAAGAAAAGAAAGAATAATCTATCATGTTAGTAGATTCAATTTTAAGATGAATAGAATAATTAATAATATAATTAGAATGATTAGATAATTTTATGAATGATTTTTTAGTTGAAGTATTAGAATCAGATTCATTATCAGTATAATTATCATTATCACAATCATCAAATAATAAACCTATATATTTTTTTGAATATTTTTGAGGTAATGATATACGAAAAGTTTTTATTTTATTTGATGTATTAGAAGTATTTTTATCTATACTTTTTATTTTTTGTTTAAGAGTATCTAATAAAACATTAATATTATCTTTTGAATTTTTATTTTTAATATCTTTAAAATTTTTATTCATTATAGTAGTTCTATAATATTAAATAATAAATAATAAAATTGTATTAATTTAATATTTTTTCTAAACCTTTATTTAATTTATAACAGATTTTATTATAGATATCATCTTTTAAATTTACATGATAAATTGTTTTTAAAGTTATATCAAATTTATTCATTAGTTTATTTTTATATTGATCTAAACTATATCCATAATATCTAATAAATACCATAAATTTATTTAATTGATTATCAGTTAATATATCTTTAAAATCTAATTGAAAATTAGATTGAATATAAATATTAATTAAATTAATAACTTCTTTACTACTTAAATTATCATAAAGTAATCTTACTTCTAAATATAAAAAACACCAAGCTAAACAATAACCACCTGGATCGCCGTAAGATTTATAATTACTATTATATTCAATAGTTTTAGTTTGATAACCAGGATAAGTTTGGACTAGATCATATTTATAATTAATTACATCAGCAATTTTAATTTTTATTAAATTATCTAGACCAATAATAGATTCATTATAAATATCACCATAAGGTTCAAATCTTTCTACTAATTTATATTTATTATCAATTAAAATAAGATTAGCATGTCTAATATTTTTTTCAGCAATTACTATTGATAATTTAACATAAATAAATCTTTTTTTATAGTTATCAATACATTTATTTTTTAGATAATTTATAAGAAAATCATTAATATAATAAGTATTTTTATTTTTCCAAATAATAAGATGCGAACTAAAGCTAAATAAATTAGAGATATATAAATTTAGAATATCATAAATATTTTTATCAGTATGTGATATTTCTAATTTAAATATTTCATTTATTTGTTTTGTTTTATCATAATTATCAAAACAAATATCTAATTTTTTTTTATATTTAGTAATAATCATATATGTATAAATAATATTATGTAATGTATCAGCATTAAAAATACCTATATTTGTATTACAACAAATAAGATTTTTTATTTTTGAAAAATTATATTTTTTTTGTATATCTTTAATATTTAATTTTTTAAAAGATTCATTATTTTTAATAAAATCATAAATAGATTCATTATTAGTATTTTTTTCAAAAATAATATCATAATTATTAAGATTTTTTAATAAATTTAATATCAAATCACTATCAATATTAAATTTTTTTATAAATAATAAAACAATATTATTATTATTAACATCTCTAAGGTGTAATAGATTACTTTTATTTAATATTTCTACAATTAATTTAGGAATATCTTGATTTTCACTATTAACGAGTGTAAAAATTATATTATCATCAACATTTTTAAAATTAATTAAACTAGCTATATTTATAATATGTTTAAAAGATTTAATATAATTTTTAAAAAATAATATATCAATACATAAATGATTATTTATTGTTTGAGTAATTTCAATATTATTAATATTTATATTTTTTAATATATATAACAAAAAATCATCATTATCTATTTTAATACATAATTTATTAATTATTAATTGTGATAATGAATTAATTTTAAATAAAAATATTAAAATGTTTAATAATGGTTTTATAAAGTTATATTTATCATCTTCATTACTATTTGGATTATTATTTAGATTATTATTTTTATTAATAAGTATAATTAGTAAATCAATAAAGTTATTATTGGTTTTATCAATATGTAAAATAATTTTATTTAAAAAAGACTTATTTTTAATATAAATAAATTGTAAAACTTCTAAAATATAAATATTTAGGTTATCTATTAATATTAATGATTGCAATAAATTTTTTTCAAGTAAATTTTTAAAGTTTAAAATCTTATAATTTGTTTTAATAAGATCTTTAATAATATCATATTCTTTGTATTCTAATAAAATATTTAAGCTATTTTTACCTAATTTATTATTAAAAGCTAATAATATTAGATTATCTTTAATATATTCATATTTAACTGGATCTTTAACATACAAAAGTATATTTTTTGTTATTTCTAATTCAGTATTTGATATTTGTTTTATATATTCATCCATAATTTTAATAATATAATATATAAAAGTAAAATATTTTATTATCTTTTGAGAAAATAAAATATGTATGTAATTAGTTATTTAGAATAAACTAGATTTTTGGGGGCAGCCGTTATTTAACATAGCAGCAAGTACATTACCAATGAGAATAGAAACACCAAATAATACGTATAACGAACTATCGTTATTTATCTGACTAGGTTTAGTAGAAGGAACTTTTTCTGTTTCTACTGCTGCTGCAGGTGTCATTAATAAAGTTGCAACATAGAAAATAACTAAAGTAAGAACTAATTGTGTAATAACACATTTTAAATCTAATCTGTCCATTATGTATATATATATATACAAATATAAAAAATAAAAACAAAAAAATAATTTTAATAAATTAATTTTAAAAATTAATCTATATATTTAAAAAATTTGACTAATAATAATTAGGTAAAATTATATCAATAATAAATAATTGTTATATATTTAGAAAAAACATCTATATATATTTTAAATTAAAAAATTGTATTTGTTCTATATATTGTCATGAAAAAATTTTAAAAAAGTATTATATCAAGTAAATTAAATATATGTTATAAATTATTTATCTTATATTTATTTGATCTCCGTTTGTATATCAGTATTAATAATTGTTTCATTTTGTAGCCATTTATTTTTAGTTATACCATAAATATTTACTTCATTGCTAGAAGCTAAATCACTCAACCAACTATCAATTTGTTTTTTTATTGGAAATGCTTTAGACAATAATTTTAAAGCTCCTTTTTTATTTATAATATATGCATGTGTTTGGTAAAATGTAAATATTTTAATAACATAATCATTAATTTTAGTACTATTATTGTAAAGTCCTCCAAATAAAATTATATCCCAATCATCTGGTACATAATTTTTAATAATTTCTTTTAGTTCAAAAAAACTAAAATTAGGTAAAGCATCGTCTTCAAAAATTATTGCATAATCTAAATTATCAAATTCAAATTTTTTCCATATATTTACATGTGATAAATAACAACCAACAGCACCATAAGATAATTCATGATGGTCTTTCCGATAATTATTTAATATACTTTTTATTGCTGATGGTTCTACAATTTTAATTAATTCTTCATTAGATATATTTTTACCTATTACAGCTGGAAATCTAATAACATCATTAAAATTATAATCTTTTAATAAATTATTTGTTATTTCAAATCTATCTTTACGATATTCTAAATTAATTAAATATAATTCTAACTTTTCTAAAGTAAAATTTTCTATATTTTGATTACTATTTAATAAAAATAATGTAATTATTAGTATAATTATAATTATTATCATTATATATATATATATTATAGAGTTTAAAAATTTATAAAAATTTAATGATAATATATAAATGATAAGTGACAACACGATAGATAAAACTTTCACTTCAAAATCATCTAAATATAATAATATTTTTAAAAATTTATCTATTACAGAAATAACAACTAATACAATAAGTAAAAGTAACACTGGTAAAAGCAAAACTATTAAAAGTAGTAATAACAGTAATAATGATAATAACAATAATAGTAGCACTCATAAAAGCAGTAAAAATAGTAAAAATAGTAAAAATAGTAAAAGTAGTAAAAGTAGTAAAAGTAGTAAAAGTAGTAAAAGTAGTAATAACAGTAATAATAGTAAAAGTAGTAATAACAGTAATAATAGTAAAAGTAGTAATAACAGTAATAATAGTAAAAGTAGTAATAACAGTAATAATAGTAATAATAGTAAAAGTAGTAATAATAGTAAAAGTAGTAATAATAGTAAAAGTAGTAATAATAGTAATAGCAGTAATATTATAAAAAATAGTTATAATAATAGTTCATCAAATGAAGAAGAATTAGAAATAACTGAATATGAAAAAAAATATAAATTAAAATTTCAGATAAATAAAAAAAGTTTAGATGAAGAATATAAGGAAATTAATACCAATAAATTATTAGAAATAGAAGAAGAAGTAATAAAAAATAATTATGTTTATATATTAGAAAATATATCACAAAATGAAAATAAATTATTATTATGCAACGGTAGATGTCATTTAAAGCATAATTATAATAATTTAATTGAAAATTTAAAAAATAGCAAATCATTTAAAACAAGTGATAAATGTTATAAAAATAATTTATATTATGCATTAAAAAATAATATTAGAGGTGTAAAGACAGTTTATAATTTATTATTAAGATTTATAGTAATTAATCCCAAATATAGGAATAAATGTAAATGTTGTATAGTTGAAAGTGATAAAGAATTATTAAAAAATTTTGATACAGAGTTTAAAAATGATAGAATAGTTAATAATAACTCTATTTTATATTTAAATTTTTTAATAAACAAATTTTTAGCTATAATTTCACTATTGCCATGTGAATGTAAATTTGATAAATTACAGTCCTTTTATACTTTAAATTATTGTAATTACAAAGATTATTTTGAAATATATTTGAAAACTATACCAATTATTATTATATTATTAAAACAAAATCATAATATAGATAAGAAGAATGAAAAATATAAAATAAGTTTAATAAAACCAGAAAGATGTATACATGAAGATATCAGATATTATAATAATTTTGAATATTGTAAATACAATAAATATGAAAAAGAATTAACAGATGATTATAATATAAATTACATAATAAATAATATTGAACTAATAAATGAATGGTTAAAGAATAATTTTAAAATATGTAATTTATTATTAAACGAACAAAATTTAAGGGTCTTTAAATTTTATATTAATAATGAAAATTATAAAAATAATATTGAAAGTCTTAATAATATCTTTAACAAGTTGTATAAAAATATTAATATTATTGATATAAATTATCAATCTAATAATAAAAATATTTTAAATATTATTTTAAAAAATAATAGTTTAAAGGAAGAATTAATTAATAATTGTTTTAATTTATTTATTAAAAAATTAAAAGAAGTAAATAAAAGTTATAATAAATATGATATTAATAATTTTTTTTTACATTACATAAATCAATGTTTTAGCTATAATAAACATAAATATGGAATAGAATTTATAAAAAACACAGAAAATTTAGAAATAAAATCATCTAATAATTTAGAAATAAAAATTAATAATATATTAAATGAATTAATAACAAATAAAGAGATTGATATAGATATTAAAGTTTTATATTTTAAGATTATTTACAAAAATAGGATAAATATAACTAATATACCAATATTAGATAAATTAATAGAAGTTTGCGATGGTGATATTATTATAAGTAAATTTGAAATATCTAACAATATTTTTGTAAATAATAATTTATTTTTAACAATAGAAGACATAATTAATATTATAAAAAAATGTTTGATAAATAAAAAACCTTTAATATTAGATTATGTATTACATCACGGTGATGAAAAAATTAAAAATATAAATAAAAGAAATAATAACATAATTAATCCGTATCAAATATTATTTATTAATAAAGAGAATGATAAAAAAAATGAATTAATATATACAGAATTTATAGATGTTATACAAAAATATAATTATAATATAAATGAAAATTATAATAAAAGTAATAATGATAATTATTCTTATTTAAACCTATGTATAAATAAAAATTATATTAGTTTAGGTATTAAATTAATAAATTATAACATAATAATTAATAATATTTTTGATAATAAATCAATAATATTTCACTGTATAGATTATAAAAATCATTTATTAGCTGAATCTATTTTAAAAAAAAATAAAGATTTAGGTAATAAAATGTATAACGGTAAAAATATAATTAATTATTTATTTGAAAAAAAAGATGATGAGTTAGATGAAAATATTAAATTAAAATTTATATTAATATTTTTAAAAAATAATTTTTTAAATATAAACTATCAAGATAATATTAATCAAAATATAGGATTTTTAATATTAAAAAATAATTTTAAGAAATGTAATAAGATTATTTTATTTAAAATAATATGTAATCAAATTGATCCATTATTTAAAAATGATAGAATACCATTAATTGTATATAGCATGTTGTTAGATGAATTTGAAATAACTTATTTATTAATAAATAAATTAATTGATTCAAAAAAAATATTAAAAACTTCAAATGAAGGTATTTTTTCATATTATTTAAATAATACTCATAATACTTATAATGAATATAACGAAGATATAAATTATATACCAATAATTTTAAAATTTATTAGAGATTTTGATAGAAGTAAAATATTAGAAACTAATATTGAATTAGATATTACTACTCTACAAAATAAATGTGAAAATATTATAGTAATGATTTTTAAATTAATATGTTATTTTATAAAAAATAGTGTGAATGACTTGGAAGAATCAATACAAACTGAAACTGAAACAAAAAATAAATATATAAAGACAAAAAAAAATATAGTTAAAGTAAATTATAAAAAATCTAAATTAAATGAAAAATATGAAGAGATAAATAAATATATAGAATTATCCAATGATAATAATGATGATTTATTAGAAACAGATACTATGCAGAATAGTAATATATGGAAAACAACAACTATAGAAACTGATTCTGAAAGTTCTGAAATTGAAGTTTCAAAAATATGTTTTAATTAATTTATAATTAATATATAAATATAAATTATGAATGATAAATAAAATTAATATTTCTTTTACTTCAATCAAAGGAAGACGCCAAAGTAATGAGGACGAACATACAATTATAACAAATATAAACAATGCTAATGAAAATATGAATAATATTAATATATTTGGTATTTATGACGGCCATGGAGGTAGTGAAATATCTAAATATTTATCAGAAGAATTACCTCTTCATTATTGTGCTAAAGGTAAAAATTGTCCTTTCAAAAAAAAATATCATGAAAGTGTTTTTAATCATTTACAAGAAAAAATATTAAATAAAAAAGAAGGACAGAGTGCTGGTTCTACATGTTTACTAAATATAATGTATAAATATCAAGATGAATTACATTTTAATACAGTTAATTTAGGTGATTCAAGATTAGTTGTTGTTTATAAAAGCGGACATACTAAGCAAATTACAACAGATCATAAACCTGAAGATACTATAGAAAAAAGAAGAATAGAAAAAATTGGTGGAGAAATATATAAAGATTCAGAAGGTGTATTTAGAGTAGGTCAATTATCTCTAGCAAGAGCTTTTGGTGACGGCGATAATTCACCTTATATATCACAAGTTCCAGATGTTTATTATAATAAAATAACTAATAATACAAAATATATAGTAATGGCTTGTGATGGATTATGGGATGTAGTTGACAATAAAGATTTATCTTCTTTATTAGATGGTTATAAAAAAGAAAATTCTAAAAATATTGCAGCAAATCTAGCTCAAGAAGCTTTAAAAAAAGGCTCATATGATAATGTTAGTATAATTGTTCTAGAATTTGAATAAAAATATATAAATTATTAAGATTCATCATCATGCGGATCATCATAATTTTCCAATATTTCTTCAACAATTTTAAATCTAGTATCCAAATTAATTATATCTATTTTATTAATATCTGATTCTTCTAAAGGGATCCATTTATTATTAGTTAATAAACATTTCATAATAATATTTTCTTTATTAAGAAATAAATTTTTACATTTAAGAGACAATACAAATGATGGTATATATGCGATTCCTATCTTTTTCTTAATATATTTATTTTTATAATTAAAAATAGCATACAATTTATAAACATCATTTATTAATGTTTTCTTCATTTCAAGATTAAGAACAATTTCTTTAATATTTTCAATATCTCTAATTTCATATTTAAATATGATTTTTTTATCAATATTATTTAAATCTTTATTATCAAGATCTTCATCTAATTTTAATAAATTATTATCAACATTCTCTACACCTTTTAATAATTCTTCTTTAATTTTTTCATCATTTTTATCAAATATGTATATTAATTTACTACCAGATAATTCTGGATAAAAAGCAATACCTTTTATATTATATTTTTTTGTATTATTAAGTATATTCTCTTGAAATAAACTTGATATCTGATTTAATTCATATGGCTGAGAAATAAATAATTCAATATTATTTTTATTATTATCTTCAACATATTTATTAATTATGTCATTCATTAAATACATCTTTTTCTTGTAATTCATATTAATTATACTTTTTCCATTTAAAACAAAAACATCAGTAATCATAAATAACATCTTTGAATTCTCAGTTTTTCCATTTTCTCCTAAATTAACAACATTATTTTTTAAAGAAATTTTATTAGAATCGTTATCAATTAAAATACCATCAATAATTGTTCCATCATATATTTTTAAATCAACTGACAATTTAATTTCAGTAAATCTAACTTTAGATTTATTTAAAGTTTGTCTATTATAACTAATACTTCTTCTATCAATTAAATAACTGTAATAATTATTATTCTTTTTCATAAAAATTATAATTGAATTAATACCACAACTATTACCAGATACATAATATCTATCATTCTTTAATTCATAAATATCACCTACATTTTTAATAATTGTATATTTATGATCTCCAATTTCAATCCTATTGTATAAATAATCTAAGATTGACTCTTTAATTGAAATGTTAATATTATCATTGCTATATTCATTATTATTTTCATAATTATCTTTTTTATCATAATTATCTCTTTTATCATAATTATCTCTTTTATCATAATTATCCTTTTTCTCATAATTTTTATTATAATTTTGATAATTAGGTTTATTGTTGAAATTATGTTTATACATATATATAATTTATATACATATCTATATATTATATCATTTTCAATAATTTTTATAAGACACTTGAATTTTTATAAGACACTTGAATTTTTATAAGACACTTGCATAAGTATCATTTGAATTGCTATCATTTATTCCCTCAACTGGTCCTTGAACGCATTTATTTTTATCTTCTGTATATGTTGTTGATAATAAATTATTATATACATCACTAACTTTTTGACCAAAAGAATTTAAACCACATGTTCCATTAGTTGATGTTCTTAATTCAGCTATTTTATCTACTGATGTTTCTAAAACTCCGTTTCTATCAATATAATCATTAAAGTCGGCAAATTTATTTCTATTATTTAATCTTCTTTGATTAATTTTAACATCATCTTCTTCATTAACATTTGAATTTGGAACATTTGAATTTTGTACCATCATATCTCTAGTTTGTCTATCATCATTTGCGGTACATGTTACACATTCTCTTTTATTGTTTCTATCTAATGCTAAATTACTTAATGTAAAAACATCAGGATTATTATAATCTTTTGTAAATATACCTTCACAACCATTGTTATCTGATAAATTACATCGGTTAAGGTTAAGTTTATGTAATTGACATTCTTTTGGACATTCTATTTGATGTCTATACATTTTAAAATATTTTTTTTTATAATCATCAACTAATTCCTTTTGTTGTTGATCCATATTACATGCCTGATCTCCATTTAAAAATCCACTTATATTTTCTGGACTAGATAAATAATTAACTTTATTTATTGATTTATGATCTTCACCTTGATCTTCACCTTGATGGGCGAAATATTCTATATCAAAATTTTCAATTGGAACTTCATTTACATAATTTTGGGTAGGATTTTGATATACATAATTTTGGCTAGGAGCGTCATATACATAATTTTTAGGATTAGCGCCCATAGCATAATTTTGTGTATTAACGTCCATATTATAATATTGATTAGGAGCTTCATCTACATAATCACGGTAGGGAACTTGAGCTTCAGTAACATAATATTGATTAGGAGCTTCATCTACATAATCACGGTTAGGCTCATAATCTACATAAGGTTCACTATATATGTAATTTTCATTATCTAAAGAAGTAAAATTTTCTATATTATTTTCCATTTTAACAGATCTATATTTATCATTAATTCGTTTTAAGAATTTATCAGTATCAGACATTTCAGCATATGATGACATCATTGAATTATTTACTTTAGGATAATTTACCATTTCCATTTCTGAATAAATATTATTATTACCTAAATTATCATCATCATCGTAATTTAATCTAGCATAATTCATTTTTCCTCTAAAACTTTCATCTTTAGTTTTCGTTGGATTAAGATAGAACATAACAACAAAAATAATTAAAATAACAAAAATAACAATTAATATTTGGTCTAGACAATTTGATTCTCTATCTATATTTGAATAATTCATTATATTATATTATAATACTATTATTTTTTTTTTTTTAACAATATTATTATATGAATATAACACAATTAATAATTATATCTATACTTATAATAACACTTTTAATATTATATTTTGATATATTTACTTATTCAAAATGTGATATATCGGCGAATAATTATGAATTTTTTAATATGTTTCAAGAACAAGTTGTAGATGAAAATAAAAATTTATCATTTAATAAATTATATTATGATATTGATTGTTCTTATATTAAAAAAGGATGCTTTTATGAAGCATTAGAAAAAAATAATTTTAAAAAAACTGATAAATTAGTTGAAGCATCATTAATAATGCCTTGTACTTATGAAACTACAGATAAGGAATTTGAAGAAATAAAAAGGAAAAAAATATCAGAAAATATATATGGTGATAATGTTAGAATATTTATGTTAAAAAATACTGATTATTTAGTATCTAAAATTGTATTATGGATTATAATTAAAAATTATTATGGTGCAACTGAAGCTGCTAAAATTATGCCTTACACATGGAATTTAAATAGTAAACAAGATATAAATGATTTTAAACAAAATTTTGTTAAAGATAAACTATATATTGTAAAAAATAATACTCAAAGACAAGAAGGATTACTTATTTTAGATAATTTAGAAAATATAATTAATTCAAATAATAAATATTTATTAGTTCAAGAATTATTACAAGATCCTTATTTAATAAATGGTAGAAAAATAAATCTTAGAGTTTATTGCTTATTTATTAAAAATTGTAAAGGTAGTTTTAAAATATGTATTTATAAAGATGGTTTTATGTATTATACACCAGATTTATTTAAAAAAAATACAAAAGAATTTTCTAAAAATATAACTACTGGTTACGTAGATAGAAAAGTTTATCAAGAAAATCCTTTAACTCATGATGATTTTCGTGTCTATTTAGATTCTAATAGAAACTTATCCGAAATTGAAAAAAATGTTATAAATAAAAATGTTATAAATAAAAATATAAAATTATCAGAATATATTTTTACCCAAATATATGATCTATTAAAATCTGTTTTTTATATTTATACGAATTTATTATCAATTGATGATCTTGGTATAGGTTTTCAATTATATGGTGCTGATATTGCCATTAACGATAATCTAAATCCTTCTCTTATGGAAATTAATAAAGGACCAGATTTAACCGCAAAAGATGGTAGAGATAAAGAACTTAAATTAAAATTATCTGAAGATATTTTAAAGTCTGTCGGTCTATTACCAAATGTAAATAATAATTTTATTACTGTTATTGAAAGTAATAAAGAATAAAAAATAAAAATTATATTGTATTATAAAAATAAAAATTATATTGTATTATAAAAATAAAAATTATTACACGGTGTAAAGTAATATATTAACCAAATAATTGCAATAGACATAATAATTGTAATAAAACAAGTGTTAATTTTAGTATATTTATTTATAATCATTATTTAAAGTATGTATATACTTATGATCGAAATTAATTATGGTTTTATATATTTCTAAACTTAATAAAATATTTTTTCTTAAATTATTATTATTTTCAATTAATGTTTTAATATGTTCTTCATTAAAGTTATTATTCATTATATAATTTATAATTATATAATTTTATTTATATTTTCTTATATTTTCTTATATTTTCTTATTTGGAACTTTAAAGATAATTTGTGGCTCTGGACGTGATATATAAATTATTATTATACCAATTAATATTAAAATTAAAAATAAATTTATATTAATTTCAATCATTATATAAATTATACATATTTTAATTTTATTCTTATACATATTTTTAATTATAGGGAGTTTCAAAATATACTCCATCTATCAATTCAGATTTATTTTCTTTAATATCATAATATTCATCAGAATAATTTTCATTGTTTGTATATGCTTCAAAATCAATGGGTAATGAATTATAATTAATCTTATTTTTATTATTATTTTTACTATTATTTTGATTATTGTTTTTATTATTATTATTTTGATTATTATTTTGATTATTGTTTATACTATTATTTTGATTATTGTTTATACTATTATTTTGATTATTGTTTATACTATTATTTTGATTATTGTTTATACTATTATTTTGATTATTGTTTATATTATTATCTTGTAAATTTTCTTCTTCATGTATATTTTGTGGAATAACTCTTTTATAATTCATTTCACTTAATTCATCTATTATACTTACTATTTCACTTTTTTT
>Ga0214923_10003253_pt1 | contig 20510 bp, 19 predicted proteins | sample LL1510_MetaG_FD_177993 | JGI IMG/M metagenome (GOLD analysis project Ga0214923, IMG submission 177993) | Freshwater microbial communities from Lake Lanier, Atlanta, Georgia, United States - LL-1510 | ecosystem: Environmental > Aquatic > Freshwater > Lake | place: USA: Georgia | collected...
CTCGAAAGGTTGGCATACCTAGCGAGATTGCATCTGCCCGCTCTACTGCAGCAGCGCTCCCAGGGGTTTGCTCGATTCTGAGTGGAGTTCCAGCTGCAATCAAGTGGTGTGGCGCAGCCTCAGTGACTACGGTCCGCACTAAATCTCCTGGAGCGGGTCGATTATCAGGTTCGAAATTTAAATGGACCAGTCGAAAATCTTCTGATCGCCCAGCAACTCGACCGCGCTCTGCATCTCTACGCCCAACATGGTCGCTAATTAAAACTTCCACTTCGCGACCGATCACTTTGTGATTCTCTTCAAAGGAGATTCGCTCTTGAAATTGATGAAGCTCTGTATATCTGCGGCCAATGATTTCCGGATCAACTTGATTCTCCATTGTTGCCGCAGGGGTGCCTGGGCGTTTGGAGTATTGGAAAGTGTAGGCAGCGGTAAAATGAGCCTGCGCCATGACATCAAGGGTTGCTTGAAAATCCGCTTCGCTCTCCCCTGGAAAACCTACGATGATGTCTGTAGTAATTGCCGCATGAGGAATTGCTTTTCGCACTCGCTCTAAAATTCCCAGATAACGGTCGGATCGATAGGAGCGACGCATCGCTTGCAAGATTGAATCGGAGCCTGATTGCAGCGGCATATGTAGATGTGGCATCACATTTGGCGTCTGCGCCATCGCCTCGATGACATCATCGGTGAAATCGCGAGGATGTGGGCTCATAAATCGCACTCGGCGAAGTCCTTCAACATCACCACATGCCCGAAGTAGCTTGGCAAATGCTTGGCGATCACCAAAATCCACGCCATATGCATTTACATTCTGGCCAAGGAGAGTGATCTCTACAACTCCTTGAGCAACGAGCGCTCTAATTTCGGTAAGAATTTCATCAGTAGGGCGATCTTTTTCGATTCCTCTTAGTGAGGGGACGATACAAAAAGTACAGGTGTTATTACATCCCACTGAAATAGATACCCATGCAGAGAAAGCCGAATCACGGCGCACAGGGAGCGTGGAGGGGAAATGCTCAAGTGATTCTTTAATTTCTACCTGTGAAGCTTTTTCAATTTGCGCACGCTTTAGAAGCGCAGGAAGGGCGCCAACATTATGTGTTCCGTAAACAACATCAACCCATGGCGCTTTTTTAATAATTTCCCCACGATCTTTTTGGGCAAGACATCCACCAACGGCAATTTGAAAATCAGGTCGCTCTTCTTTGGTGTAGATATATCGAGTCAAGGCGCCATATAGTTTTTGATCGGCATTTTCTCGAACAGCACACGTGTTGAACACGACAAGGTCTGGTTCTGCGCCAGGTTTTGCAGGTAAGTAACCCTGTGCTTCGAGCAAGCCACCAATTCGCTCAGAATCGTGAACATTCATCTGGCAGCCATGGGTTTCTACTAGATATGTCCGTTGAATCGTGCTGGGGCTGCTCATGAGTAAAGGGTAACGGCCACGCTCTTTCGTTGAAGAACTGCGCTGTGCCACTATTGCCAGATGAAGCTTCGAAGCGTCCTCATTGTCACAGCGCTACTGGCGAGCATCTGTGCCGCGCCATTGATACCAGCTTCTGCAGATATCTGCCCTGCGCCACCTGCGACACCACCGCAAGGGTGCACCCCTCCGGGACCTGGTGGAGCTCTACCGTGCCCACCAAACACTCCACCTGGACAACCCTGCGCTCCCGCCGGCGCCTCAGGAACAATGCCAAAGCCGAGCGGTTTCACCTCTAAATATCCACTCGATCGCTCAGTAGATCTTTTTAGTGCAGCACAACCAGATTTAGGGAAAACGATGCAGACGGAGTATTACGGGGTCTCTTTCGATTCTTCTTCACGATTACAGACAACTCCCTTTATAAAAGTAGAAAATCAAATTGGGCAAGGGTTGCGCGATGAAAATCTCTGCACTGGATTGGACGATCCATCTTGCTCAGCGACAAAAGGGTGGCAAACGATTTTCATTGAGGGTGGGATAGGTAATTGTGCCGCCAATCCAAATACCGCTTGCGTTGAATCATTCTCAATCACAACAAGCGATGGGAAAGAAGTCATCGCAAAGCCGCTCTCGAAATTCCCGAAAGATGCCAAGGAATTCTCCGGCAAGGTAAATAGTGATGGCAGTGGTTATGCTGCTGGCCTTGCGAGTTGGATTTGGCGCGCCGAAGGCGACGGGCCAGGAAGTGAACACGATTATCTACTCACTGGGTACGTCCAATCAGGTGGTCAAAATAGAAATCAATCGTGGGATGATTTACACGTTATCCAATTCTTCTTTGAAGTTGTACCAATTGTTCGTGAGAGCTCCTCGCTCGTAAAAGCGCCAGAGAAAATTTCTCAAAAACGAGTCGGTAAGAATTACTCAGAAGTGATGTCAACTAATTATGAATCAGCGTGCTTTGCCAATGACACGGGTATCTGCCTACATCGTAGAGATTTTCCAACAAAATCTCGGTTGAAAGTTACCCTGCAATTACCTAAATTCATTTCGGGATGGCTTAATGGTCGCCTCAATAAACCAACGGTTACCTCTGCACCGCTCTCTCCTTCCTACGATCGAGTAGTGGTTGATGCCGGTCCGGAACAGAATATATTTGCTGGAAATTGGATGAAGAAATCTTCACTTCCAAAATTGACGTTCAAAACCGATGCAGCAGCGCGTATGTTTACCGGATTAACAAATGGCGATAATCCGATGAGCCTTCGTGATTCTGGAGAGGATGGCGCCCTTGATGCTTATGAAACATGGGCTCCATATTTGGGTGAGAAAGCTTTTGCGATAAATGAAACATGGACCTTGAGTAATGCTCGAGTAGATAATCCCTCTTCCTGCGTAAAGAAGGGCGCCGGTGTACAAGGCGTTGTCGCAACCAATGCAAGCGCGTATGAAGCGACTGCTCCGACATATGATAAATCTACTGGCACCTTAAATTACAAAGTGGCAGCGCCACATTTCGCTCCCGACGGTAAAACAGAAAATATCGGCACCTACGGCCTTTCGATGTCAACCTCCCTCATCAAATGTATGTATGGAGTTGATCAACTTCCGACCTCTGCTTCGATTTCTATTACTGCAAGCGATGGCAAAGAGCGAGTTTCCACTGTCGCGCTCCAGCAAGTTGGAAATTGGGTTCATTTAAGCGCCGATAATTTTACTTTCTCATCACCCACGTTAAAAATAAAACTTAATCAGAGCGCAGCTCCGGCATCAGATAATTCATCAGCAGGAAGTTCAGCACCCACAAAGAGCGCAGCGCCAGCAGCAGCTGCAGCGCCAAAAATTTCGATTACCTGCGTCAAAGGAAAAGTAATAAAAAAGGTGATTGGTACCGCGCCTAAATGCCCTGCTGGATTTAAAAAGAAGTAGCGAGCTCCTCTCGGAGCGCTTCACTAATCACTCGAGGTGAGTAGCCCTTCCGCGCCAGAAGGCTATGTACTCGACGACGCTTTACCTCATCATCAAAGCGCGAAAGGCTCCGTAACTTTTTTGCAACTAAATGTCGTGCTGCTATTACCTCGTCATTGTGAGAGATCTGAGCAAGGACTTCATCGATTAACTCTGGTGCGATAACTTTTTTTCGTAGCTCTTGAGCTAGCACTCGCCTTGAGAGCCCTTTACTTCGATGCCTAAGTTGCGACCACTCTTCGGCAAAGGCGCGATCATCAATTAAGCGTTGTGCTACTAAACGATCTAGAAGTCGATCGATAATCTCATCAGGTACTAGTTTTTTCCGTAAATGTTGAGCAAGCTCACCCCTACTTCGAGCGCGACGAGAGAGCGCATCAATAGCAATCTTTGTCGCAATCGAGTAGGGATCGGGCTCGTAATCCATTCCGTTATGGAAAGTTCTCTTAGAAGTCGATATCCGCGCTTGAGACTGCCTCTTCAACAGCCGCTGCTAACGCAGGATCAATTTGGCCGATTGAGTATTGGCTACGAATCTTCTTCTCAATCTCATCAGCGAGATCTGGATTATCGCGAAGGAATGCGCGGGCATTCTCTTTACCTTGGCCAAGTTGATCACCTTCGTAGGTAATCCATGCCCCGCTCTTCTTGACGATTCCCGCCTCAACGCCGAGGTCGATAAGAGAACCTTCGCGTGAGATGCCAACGCCGTAGATGATGTCAAACTCTGCTTGCTTAAATGGTGGGGCCATCTTGTTCTTAACCACCTTGACCCGGGTTCGGTTACCAACAGCTTCTTGGCCATCTTTTAGCGTTTCGATGCGACGGACATCGAGACGAATCGATGCATAGAACTTCAGCGCTTTTCCACCAGTAGTTGTCTCCGGTGAACCGAAGAAGACACCAATCTTCTCGCGGAGCTGATTGATAAATATTGCGGTGGTATTGGAGCTATGGAGCGCACCAGTGATCTTTCGAAGCGCCTGTGACATCAGTCGAGCTTGAAGACCGACATGTGAATCGCCCATCTCACCTTCGATTTCAGCGCGCGGTACAAGAGCTGCGACCGAGTCGATAACAACAATGTCGATGGCGCCAGAGCGAATCAACATATCCATAATTTCAAGAGCTTGTTCACCAGTATCTGGTTGCGAGACAAGAAGCGCATCGATATCAACACCAAGCTTCTTTGCATACTCAGGATCGAGAGCATGCTCTGCATCGATAAATGCTGCGATACCACCAGCGCGTTGCACATTGGCAATCGCATGGAGCGCAACAGTTGTCTTACCGCTTGACTCAGGGCCATAAATTTCTACAACGCGGCCACGAGGTAGGCCGCCAATACCGAGCGCTAAATCGAGCGCGATTGATCCGGTTGGGATTACTTCAGTTATCTCAGCGCGACGCTCACCCATCCGCATCACGGAGCCTTTGCCATATTGGCGTTCGATTTGGGCTAGCGCAGTATCAAGGGCCTTTGCCTTCTCAACGCTTGCCTTTGACTTTCCGTTGCTATCGCCAGCCTTCTCGCTAGCTCCCTCTTTTGCTTCTCGTGCCATTTCCTTGCCCGCCTTCCTCTCACAGACCTTCTTGGTCTGGTCTGGCCCGGCTCGTTTACTTTACGAGCCCTGCTCTACTTCTTACGTGGCTTGACGGTACGGCTCGCCACTGACAGGAAAAGGGTATCCGAACAGATGTTCGAACGCTACTCACACCTCTCCGACACGCCGGAGCGCAGCCCCAATATCCCCACCTACTGCTCTCCGCTCTCACCAACGCTCTCCCGGACGTGATCCTGGTTCCACGAACGCTCGCGCCCTCGCCCATGAGGCTCAGCCCTGAGGTAGCCATCGAAATGGGAGGGAGATCGGAAAAAGATTAGAGGGAGCATGTGGGCCGTACGCCCTCAGATCGAGAGGCTAGATTCAATGTTCTCTACTGCTGCGCGGCGAGCGCTTTCAGGAATGGGTGAAAAGAATTGCGAAAGGAGCCATCGTAAAACTAATTCCCCACTCTCTCGTGAGCAATAGAGCACAGATTGCAAGGTCTTACGGACTTCGCTCCACTTCTCACTCTCCGAGATTGTGACCATTCGAGCGATTAAGTGTGGTTCTAGTTCAGCAACTTTACGAAGAGCGCTATTGTCAAAGATATCTCGCGAAAGTAAATAGAGGGCTTCGGTTCGATGTGAAGCGCCCTTAGCCAGCTCGCTCATCCGTGCGATTTCAGAATCAAAGAGCGCATGGAGAATCTCTTCTTTGTCGCGAAAGTGGTTGTACAAAGTTGCCCGTGCAACGCGAGAGCGATCAGCAATCGTGATCATATTTGCCTCGCGCACGCCAACTTCAGAGAGGAGGGTACGCGCTCCATCAATCAACGCGGTTCGAGTTCGGTTGACGGAAGCAGCGTGTGGATGTGAGTCTGATGAATGTGACGAATGTGAAGCGCTTTGCACGAGCCCAGTATTAAGGGTTTTACGCTGCGTCCTCGATATTGACCGTATCTGCGCGGTTCGTGTTGTCGAGCTCGATGAGAGCCAAGCTTGGTCGCACCATGAGCGTCATTGATTCTGAAACCTCAAGGAGAAGTTGAGAGATTGGTAGCTGAAGAGCTGCGCAGATAGCTGCCAGGAGTTCTGATGAAGCTTCTTTCTGTCCTCGCTCAATCTCACTCAAATAGCCGAGCGATACTGAAGCCTCACGAGAGAGCTGGCGCAGAGTCTGACCTTGTTCGCTACGAACGCGACGAAGCGCGGCGCCAATATGGCTGCGCAAAAGAGTATCTCCGCCCTTAGCGGTCGCCTTATTGACAGCGTTGATGTGCTTCATCCTCTAAGGATACGGGTAAAAAGTGCAAAAGCGCGGGCAATTGTCTCGCCCCGAACCTCTTGGCGATCGCCAGAGAGCGAGAGGAGCTCGCTTTCCGGCGCGCCACCTCTGTGCGCCACCGCGATCCAGACTGTTCCGGCGGCAACGCCCTCGCTAGCTCCAGGGCCAGCGACTCCCGTCGTTGCGATAGCCCAGCTACTGCCAAAGGCATCTAGCGCGCCATGAGCCATCGCCGAAGCGACCTCTGCGCTCACAACTCCATGTTTGGTTATTAACTCATGATCCACTCTTAACAGTGAACTTTTCGCCGCAACGCTGTACGCAACGACCCCGCCAAGAAATACATCAGAGGAACCTGGAATGTCGGTCATTGCGCCACTTATCAATCCCCCCGTTATCGATTCAGCAGTTGCCAGAGTACTTTGTGAACTTCTCAAGAGCTCTAGAATTTCTTGCGCTGATTGATGTAGAGAACCACTCATCGCGAAGAATCCTCTGTAATTGCTTTAGGTGCGGTCAACGCCTTAACAAAATATTCGCCACCGGTATAGAGGGTAATTGCGATTGCCATATACATAAAGATGTCGCGAGCGGTATGAAGCGATGGATTTAGCGGAAGGACGTAAAAACCTGTCGCAAATCCCTGGGTGAAGGTCTTAAGTTTTCCACCACGACTTGCTGGAATTATTCGACCACCTAATCGCACCACAAAAAGTCGCAATAACGTTACTGCCAACTCGCGTCCGAGAATTGCAAAAGTAATCCACCATGGAAGATCACCTAAAAGTGATAGACCAGTAAGCGCTGATCCAACCAATAATTTATCGGCTACAGGATCGAGAAACTTTCCAAGTTCAGTAATCTGCTTTCGTGCTCGCGCTAAACGCCCATCGAGAATATCGGTCATGCCAACAATAAAAAATCCCCACCAAGCGATAATTCGCCATTGAGGGTCGTTTCCTGAGTGGTACATCAGCGCTGCAAAACAGAGGGGGATTAATAGAATTCTAAGAATTGTTAAGGCATTAGGAAGATTAAACATCGCTAACATGGCTAGTTGTCTACCTCGCTTAACCTATTACTTCAGCAATCAAATCTGCGCCATCAGATTTCACCACTGTGCCACGCAGATACTTGCCTACTGCACATTCTGAATCCGATGTATTCTTTACATTAAATCGAGTAGTGCCATCGACCTCTGGCCCTTGATGCGCAGCCCTTCCCTCTCCTGAAACATCTTCAATAAGAACTCGAACCTCCTCGCCTATTCGCTGGTTCGCTCGTTCCGCAAGCATCTGATCAGCAAGCGACGCGCAAATCTCCACTCGAGCCTTGATCTCTCGCTCGCTAAGTTGGCGTTCAAGGCTCTGCGCTTCGGTTCCCTCTTCGTCGCTATAACCAAAGATGCCTATCGCATCTAATCGCGCGAGTGAAAGGAAATCCAAAAGTGTTTGGAAATCTTCTTCACTCTCACCAGGGAATCCCAGAATAAAATTGGATCGAATCCCTGCATGTGGAGATTTACTTCTAATGGAATCGATTAATTCGAGAAATTTATCTTTATCTCCAAAGCGGCGCATTCGCCGTAAGGTATCTGCGCTAGCATGTTGAAATGAAAGATCAAAATAGGGAGCAACTTTATCGATTCCGGTAATGGCATCAATGAGCGATGGTCGCATCTCTGCTGGCTGCAAATAAGAGACGCGCACACGTTCAACTCCAGGGATCTCTGCTAATTCAGGAAGAAGTTTTTCTAGGGCTTGCAAATCACCAAGATCTTTCCCATACGAGGTGGTGTTCTCGCTAACGAGAAATAACTCTGACACACCTTCATTAGCGAGCCATAGCGCCTCGGAGAGAATTTCTTCTGCTGGCCTGGAAATGAAAGCGCCACGAAAGTATGGAATGGCACAAAATGTGCACCTACGATCGCATCCTGATGCAATCTTTAATGGCGCAACAGGTGATGCATCTAAGCGCTTTCGCAAAACGCGCACTCCCACGCCAGAGTTACTCCGAATTTCTTGCCGCTGTGCTGGCGCAATAGGGAGAAGTGTTCGGCGATCTTTGGGATGGTGCGCCTGGACGCTGCCACCGGCAAGAATTGTTTGAAGTCGCGCCGAAATATTTTCATACTCATCAAAACCTAAAATTGCATCGGCCTCAGGGAGAGATTGGGCCAGTTCTTTGCCATAACGTTCAGCCATACATCCAATAGCAACGACTTTTTTAACGTTTCCTTTTAGCCTGCCACCAGCCCCTGATTCCCTCAGGGAGTCTGCCTCTAACAGAGCGTCGATTGAATCTTTTTTGGCGCTTTCCACAAATGTGCAGGTATTAACCACGGCGATGTCTGCATCGGCTGCATCGGCAACTAACTCCCAGCCATCTGCAGCAAGGCGACCGGCAACTTCTTCAGAATCCACTTCATTGCGAGCACACCCCAAGGTGACCAACGCAACTTTTTTCATGCGATAAAAGTACTACTAACCCTCTGAGTTTTCGGCATCTGGGGTGAACTCTAGTCGAACTACCTCACCAATCGCGCCAGAAATTCCCTTGTCCACTCCATTTACATTGACAGATACTGCACCGGCATTACCAATAACTAGACGTAAAACTTGTGGGTCAGTGAATTCACGAACTTCCCCTTTTTCAATCTGACCAGTGAATAACGAAGAACCATCAGCAGCGGTCACTGAAATCCAGGAGTAACTCTTTACCACTGTTAATCGAACTTTCACCCCTGTGTCAACTGAAGCTACCGCGGGCAAAGATTGAGAAGCAGAAGGTGAGGGAGAGTTACTGCCCGCCGCTATTGATGAAGAGTTGCCTCCACTATTGCCACTATTGCCAGCATTGCCATTATTGCCTGACATTTGATTACTTAGAAAAACTGCACCAAATAAAATTACCGCCGCGAAAGCGGAGAGTGATTTCCATGTTATCGATGATTTGCGATCTAGATTTTGTGAATTTCGTTCCGCCAAATCATTAAGAGCTGTTTGGGTCACACCAAAATTCTTATCAAAAATTTCTAAAAGATAGGTGCTATCTATTCGATAAAGGGTTGCCAGTACTCGAATATGTCCGCGGGCATAAACATCGCCGCCGCAAAGAGAGAAATTATCTTTTTCAATTGCAGCAATCAAACTGCTGCGTAATTTCGTTTTAGTGGCAACTTCATCGAGTGAGAGACCAGTTGCCTCGCGAGCGCTCTTCAACTCGGAGCCGATAAGCATGTAGGTCACCTCCTGGGGGAACAGGAGTTCAAGGGTAAATCTAGAGAGCGTTTACCGACAAGTTATCCGCGAAGGGAGGCTAAGACCCCAGGGAGCTCTTCCGCTGAAATCAACACGTCGCGAGCCTTTGAGCCCTCGCTTGGTCCAACAATCCCCCGACTCTCCATCAAATCCATCAGCCTGCCTGCTTTTGCAAATCCCACTCGAAGCTTTCGCTGCAACATCGAGGTTGAGCCAAACTGGGTAGAGACCACTAACTCAACAGCCTGCAGGAGCAAGTCTAGATCATCGCCAATATCAGCATCAATATCACTTCGTTTATTTGGCGGAGCCGTGACATCGTCTCGATATTGCGCACCTCTTTGAGATTTAACATGCGAAACAACCGCTTCGATTTCACGTTCAGAAATGTATGCCCCTTGAACGCGCACAGACCTGCTCGCACCCATAGGAATGAATAAACCATCGCCTTGTCCGACAAGTTTCTCTGCTCCTGAAGCATCGAGTATTACTCGACTATCAGCCAAACTGCTCGTTGCAAAGGCAAGGCGTGATGGAACATTTGCCTTTATCAAACCAGTAACGATATCGACGCTCGGTCGTTGCGTTGCAAGGACAAGATGAATACCAGCCGCTCGCGCAAGTTGAGTGATTCGCACGATGGAATCTTCAACATCACGCGGAGCCACCATCATTAAATCTGCCAACTCGTCGACGATGATTAAGAGATATGGATACGGTTTTAATTTACGCTGACTTCCCGGAGGAGGTTTTAACTTTCCTGATTTGACTGCCTTATTGAAATCGTCGATATGTCGAAAGCCAAAGTTTGATAAATCGTCGTAACGATTATCCATCTCCTTCACAACCCATGCCAGCGCATCAGCTGCCTTTTTCGGATTGGTAATAATCGGTGAGATCAGATGAGGAATGCCCTCATAGGCATTGAGTTCCACACGCTTCGGATCAACCAAAATCATCCGTACTTCATCGGGAGTAGAACGCATCAAAATAGAGGTAACGAGTGAGTTGATCATGCTCGACTTACCCGAACCAGTGGCGCCAGCTACAAGCAAGTGTGGCATTTTCGCCAAATTCGCACAGATAAAATTGCCCTCGACATCCTTGCCTAGTCCAATAACGAGTGGATGCTGTTCATTTGCTGCCACTTGCGATCTGAGCACGTCACCCAGCGCAACAACTTCCCGATCAGCATTAGGGATCTCAATACCAACAGCTGACTTGCCGGGGATTGGACTTAAAATTCGAACATCGCTACTTGCGACGGCATACGAAATGTTTTTGCTCAGGGCGGTAATTTTCTCTACCTTAACCGCATTACCGAGCTCCACCTCGTACCTAGTAACTGTTGGGCCGCGCATCACTCCCGTTACTTCAGCATCGATATCAAATTGTTGAAACACTTCGTGTAACGCGGCGACCACAGTTTCGTTTGCTTTCGTCTTACCTTTTGTTGCTGGCGAGCTCTTCAATAAATCTGGTGAGGGTAATTGGTAATCAAGCATCTCTGCTAGTTCAAGCTGCTCTGCTTCAGTAGGAGCTGGAGTAACTACCGGGGCAGGAATTGGCGGAGTAGAAACTCGATTGGTTACAGAAGAGAGATAGTGAGTTGCCTCGCTATCAGAAACTTCAGGATCTTCATCACCATCGAGTTCATCAATTGAAGGCGACTCCACGCTCGATTCTTGATTTTGTTCTTCCTGATATGAAATTACTGGACTTTCAAATGGCGGATTATCGGAAACTTCAAAGTTGCGCTCTTCTTCTGCCGCTGCTTTGCGAACTCGCCGAGCTGCTAACTGCCCTTGCGCCATTGACGTCGCGCCTTTACATAGCGATAGCACTTTCCCTGCTGCAACATTGAGTGGAGTTGCGGTGGTGACCAGTAAACCAAAGAGAATAACTATTAATAAAATAGGTACTGCAACCCAGGTGGTTACTAAGGCAACGAGCGGCGCAGATACTCCGTAACCTATCCATCCCCCACCAGATCGCATATCTGTTGCACCATCGGAAGGAATGGGTGAATGCGCAGTGATGTGTAATAACCCTGTTAGACCAATAACAATCGTTGAAATGCCGATGGAAATTCGACCAGTGGCGGCAGATTCTTGAGGTGTACGAAGTAGGCGAACTCCCAGATAGAGCAAGAGCGCAGGGGTGATAAAACCAATTTTACCGAAAGTGCCCGCGACAATAGAGTAAATCGTTCGACCTAAGAAATTATCGAGATGGAACCAGATTCCAGCGCTCGCTATCAAAGAGAGAACGACAACGAAGAGCCCTAATCCATCGCGGCGATGGGCAGGGTCTAATTCTTTTGCACCGCGAAGAAGGAAGCGGATGGCGCTACCCAATCCAGTTGCGATTGCTAGCCAGATTTTTCGGAGAATGCCCCGAGAACTCCGGGCAGGAGACTTCCCCGATTTTTTTCCGCGCGCCATAGGCACGAGGGTAAATCCTTGATAAACAGCGGGCTGTGAGGCGCGCCGTTAGTGAGGCAAGTGAGCGTGGATTAAACCTCGATCACTACCGGAACAATCATTGGTCGACGTCGATGTTCGCCGCCAACCCATTTACCAACAACGCGTCGAACAGTTTGTGAAAGTTGATGAGATCCAGTCACGCCACTTTCTACCGCCTCGACAAGTGATTCGATAATTCGTTCGCGCACTTGATCAAAAAGCGATTCATCTTCGGCAAAGCCACGGGCATGAATATCTGGACCAGCGACAATTTTTCCAGTCTGCGCCTCAATCACCACAACTACAGAGATGAATCCCTCTTCGCCCAAAATTCGTCGATCTTTAAGTGAAGAATCTGAGATATCACCCACGCTTGAACCATCAACATAAACGTAGCCACAGGGTACTGCTCCAACAATTGATGCCTTGCGATTGACTAAGTCAACTACAACACCATCTTCGGCAAGCAATACATTCTCACTTCGTACGCCAGAAGAGCGCGCAATTGCACCGTTGGCGCGAAGGTGTCGCCACTCACCATGAATTGGCAACACATGAGTTGGCTTAACTATGTTGTAGCAATAAAGCAATTCACCAGCTGCTGCATGTCCTGATACATGGACAAGCGCATTGGATTTATGAACGACTTTTGCCCCACGCCTAGTGAGCTCATTAATCACTCGATACACCGCGTTTTCATTACCAGGAATCAACGAAGAGGCAAGGATGACTGTATCGCCATGACCAACTTTGATGTTGTGGTCGCCATATGCCATTCTCGAAAGAGCTGCCAATGGCTCCCCTTGCGAACCAGTGCAAACTAAAACAACGTTCTCACCCAGAGCATCAATATCTTTACTCTCCACAATTAACGATGGTGGTACATGTAAATAACCTAGCTCTTCTGCCACCCGCATGTTGCGCACCATGGAGCGGCCAATAAATGCCACTTTCCGATTGTGATTCATCGCAGTATCGATTACTTGTTGAATTCGATGTATATGTGATGCAAAAGATGCCACGATGATGCGTCGATTCGTTCCCGCAAAGATCCGATCTAGCACCGGCAAGATTTCCGCTTCGCTCGTCACAAAACCAGGAACATCTGCATTTGTGGAATCAACCATGAATAGGTCTACGCCCTCTTGTCCCAGCCTTGCAAAGGTTCGTAAATCAGTTAATTTTCCATCAAGTGGTAATTGATCCATTTTGAAGTCCCCAGTATGCAAGACCGTGCCTGCCTTGGTATGGACAGCAACGGCGAGTGAATCTGGAATGGAGTGATTTACTGCAACAAATTCACACTCGAAATCGCCGAGTTTTACGCGCTGCCCCGCTGTGACCTCTTGGGTAAGTGGAGTAATTCGATGTTCTTTCAATTTCTCGGTGATAAAAGCAAGAGTTAATTTTGAGCCAATGATTCGGATATCGCTGCGTTCACGGAGTAGGTAAGGAACTGCACCAATGTGATCTTCATGTCCGTGGGTAAGAATTACCGCTTCAATGTCATCAAGTCGCCCTCTGATATAAGAAAAATCTGGAAGAATTAAATCAATGCCAGGTTGATTATCCTCAGGAAAGAGCACGCCAACATCAACAATTAAAAGTTTCCCATTACACTCAAAGACGGTCATATTTCGACCAATCTCACCTAGCCCACCTAAAGCAACAATTCGTAATCCATCTTTAACTAACTCAGGAGGCAGCGAGTACTCAGGGTGTGCGTGGGTCATCAATTATTTCTGGCTTTCATTGTGGGGGCTTTCATTGTGGGGGGCTTTCATTTGAGAATTACGCGGCCATCTTCAAGATCGCGACGTAACTGCGCAATCTGATCTGGCGTTGCATCAACCAGAGGAAGACGAACATATCCTCCAGGAAGTCCCATTAACGTCAGCGCAGCCTTGGTGAGAATCGCGCCTTGAGTGCGGAATGTTCCGGTGAAGACCGGGAGAAGTTCTTGATGAATCGACAACGCTTGCGCACTATTACCTGCAAGCCAACTATCGAGCATTTGACGAAGTCTGGCGCCAACGGTGTGGCCGCAGACAGAGACAAAACCAACAGCACCAACTGATAGCAACGGAAGATTTAAAATGTCGTCGCCAGAGTAAACCGGAATCCCGCTTCGTTTAATAACCCAGGAAGTTTCCGCCACATTTCCCTTTGCATCTTTAAGCGCGACAATTCGAGGATGCTCGAAGAGTTTCACAATCGTATCGCTTTCAATAGCGATACCAGTGCGATGTGGAATGTCATACATCATGACAGGAAGATCCGTTGCATCGGCAATTGCTGTAAAGTGCGCCGCAACACCACTTTGTGGTGGCTTGTTGTAATAGGGAGTGACAACAAGTAAGCCATCAGCGCCTGCTGCCTGCGCCTCTTTACCTTGAATAACGCTATGGGAAGTCTCGTTATTTCCCGCACCTGCAATGACATGAATTTTTGGACCCACTACCCGCTTCACAACTTTGATGATTTCCACTTTCTCTTCATCACTCGTTGTTGGGGCTTCACCTGTTGTGCCGTTAACGACTATTCCATCATGACCCATTGCCACGAGATGAGCAGCAATTTTCTCGACGCCAGCCCAATCAATCTGTAACTCCTTACTAAAAGGAGTGACCATGGCGGTGATGAGCCGACCAAATGGGGGCGTGATTTCCATGGTGGCAAGGCTACCGCGACTGCTGGCCTGGGCGAGCAATACCGTGACTAGGGGGCGACTCGACCTGACTTTTCAAAGGCGGCATGGGTCAGCGGCATTAATCGCGCGAAATGCTCTTCCATCTTTTCGGCAACCATTTCGATCTCGCGCTGAGGGTAGCTTGGAAAGTGCGAGCCTTCACGCGAGGTTCGAAGCGAGAGAAAATTCATCAGCGCTCTCGCATTCATCGTGACATACATAGAGGAGAAGAGGCCGACCGGAAGAACTGCGCGCGCGACTTCACGAGCAACTCCAGCATCAAGCATCTTCTTGTACTCAGCATACGAAGCAAGGTATGCAGATTTCATTGATGCGACAGTTAACGAGTGTTGTTCATCGGTGCCATCAACGTAGGTGTATGCGCCAGGTTTACCTACTTGGACCAATGGACGATTACGCGCTGGAATATAAAAAATAGGTCTGAGCTCGCGATAGCGACCGCTCTCTTCGTTATACGAAGCGATGCGATGGCGCATAAATTCTCTGAATACGAAAATCGGAGCGGAAACAAAGAAAGTCATTGAGGTATGTTCAAACGGTGTGCCGTGACGCTCGCGAGCCAGGAAGTTAATCAACCCGGCAGATCGCTCGGGATCTTTTCCAATCTCATCAAGGGATGTCTCGCCAGAGGTGGAAACGCGCGCGGCCCAAATCACATCAGCATCGCTCGCGCTATGTTTAACGAGCTCCACCGTCACGTCTTCCAGGAAGACCGGAGCCATCTCTCTCTCTTCGCTTGTCACGCAGCAGACCCTACCCTGAGATAGGGCAGGATATGACTATGTCCCGCGCGGTGATTCGTGACTCACTAAGTATTTCGATTGCCGTCGGTACTTATGGCGCGGCATTTGGCGTTGCGAGTGTGGCGGCTGGTTTGTCGGTCGTACAAAGCTGCGCGCTCTCACTCCTATTATTTAGTGGCGCATCACAATTTGCAGTGGCAGGTGTCATTGGCGCCGGAGGTAGCGCCTTGAGCGCAATAGCTACTAGCGCGCTTCTTGCGCTTCGAAATGGATTTTATGGTGCGCGAATGGCACCGCTACTTAAGGTGCGCGGATTGAAGAGAATTCTCGCCTCTCAAATAACCATTGATGAATCGACGGCAATAGCCCTCGCTCATGAGAGCAAAAGCGAGTCTGATGCTCGCACCGGTTTCTGGCTAACTGGCGGTGGAATTTATCTCTTCTGGAATTTAGCAACGTTGATCGGTGCACTCGGCGCAAACGCACTAGGGGATCCCGCGAAATGGGGACTTGATGCAACTATTCCAGCAGCATTTCTTGGTCTGCTCTGGCCACGCTTAACAAGCGCCAACTCCAAAATTGTTGCAGTAGCTGCGGTGGCTCTTGCGTTGCTGCTCACTCCATTGCTCACACCAGGGCTTCCGATTATTGCCTGTGCTCTCATACCTTTAATAGTTGGTTGGCGGGTGCGCTCATGATGTGGGGAGCTGTAATTGGTGCGAGCGTGCTTGCCTTTGCATTCAAATATATTGGCCAATCAATTCCGCAATCGTTACTCACCAATCCACGAATTGCACGAATTGCAGATCTCATTCCAACAGCGTTACTCGCGGGACTCGTTGCCGTTCAGACTTTTGCCGAGAAAACCACGTTAGTAGTTGACCAAAGATTGGCAGGAATAGCAGTTGCAGCAATTGCGCTCATGTTGCGCGCAAACTTTTTAGTAATGCTGCTTGCGGCGACTGCAACCTCCGCGATACTTCATCAACTATAAGTCTTATGAAGCAAATCGCGCGTGTAAACCCCCATCGACTATCCAATCTGCTCCATTAACGAAACTTGCATCATCTGAGAGTAGGAATACGACCACCTTTGCGATTTCCGACGGTTGAGCAAATCGCTTGAGTGGTTGTGGATTTAGTGCCGCTTCGCGCTGCGCAGGTTCCACCGATAAAAACCAATTCTCGAGAATTGGAGTGAACGTATACCCTGGTGAGACGGCATTCGTTCGAATATTGTGCTCTCCTTCATCCAGAGCTAAATTCCGAGTCAAGCCGATTACGCCGGATTTTGCCGCAGCATAGGGAAAGAACTTCGGGAACGTCATGCGAGCATGAATGGATGCAATGTTCACGATTGCACCCTTCTTTGCTTGCCGCATAGCAGGAAGTACGCACTTCGCCGTATGCCAAACGGATTTTAAATCAACATTAAAGAATCGGTCCCACTCTTCAGTTGTCATCTCAACTGGATCGACATTTGAATTGACCCCTGCATTGTTCACAACTCCTTGAACTGGACCAAATCGGGCAACAATCTCCTTGTGGGCGGCTATCACGCTATCGAGATTTCCTACATCGCATTCTGTGAAAAAAACCTCATGACCTTGAGAACGGAGCTCAGCCGCATAGCGCTCGCCCTCAGCCACCTGGATATCACCAAAGCTCACTCTTGCCCCGGCAAGTACCGCTTCTTTTACTATTGCCGCGCCGATACCTTGTGAGCCTCCGGTTACGAAAACATGCATATCAGTGAGATTCATCTAAATCACCCCTAAGTTGTGGAGTTTCTCTTTCAAAGCAGCATCACTTGGTTCGGTTAAATGGGTGCCATCATCAAAGACGATTACGGGAATGGAGCGCATTCCATTATTGATGGCGATGACTTTTTCGGCAGCGCTTTCATCGGCATCTACATCGATAAGTGTGTATGGAACGTTTAGCTCTGCTAATAACCGCTTTGATCTACGGCAATCGCCGCACCAATCTGCTGCATACATCGTAATCATCTGCTATCTCCTTAATTACCTAGTTCAAGAAAATGCTCTAGTCCTACAGTTAGGCCAGGGGCGCCAATAACTTTTCTAATTCCCAGTAAAACGCCTGGCATAAAACTTTGGCGATCTAGTGAGTCATGGCGAATGGTTAAAGTCTCTCCCACTCCGCCAAAAATTACCTCTTGATGTGCAACGTAGCCTCTCGCTCGCACTGAATGAATTGGCACGCCACCCACGTTTGCACCTCTGGCTCCATCAAGGCTCTCGCGAGTGGCGTCGGGCATGGGTCCGCTCTTTGCCGCGATTCGCGCCTGTGAAATCAATTCGGCAGTCCGCTTTGCCGTTCCACTGGGTGCATCAACTTTATTTGGGTGATGAAGTTCAACAATTTCGACTGATTCAAATAGCGGCGCAGCTTTCTTTGCAAATTCCATCATCAAAATCGCACCCAATCCAAAATTGGGCGCAATTAAGATACCGACGTTTGGAGATTTTGTTAACTGCTTCTTCAGTACATCGATACGTTGGTCATCAAATCCGGTTGTGCCCACAACGCCATGAATTCCATGTTCAATTAAATAGGAGAGGTTTTGCATAACCGCATCAGGAGTAGTGAAATCAACAACGACCTCTGCTTTATTTGCAACTAGTGCATCGAGTGAATCTCCGATATCAAGCGCTGAAACCACTTCCATGTCGACAGCATTAGTAACAGCATCAACAACGGTGCTGCCCATTTTTCCGCGAGCCCCTAAGACGCCAACACGAATCATTTGGCCACCGCTGATGCAAATGATGTGCTTTTTTTATATGGTCCAACAACAGCGAGCGTTGGTTGTGCGGTAAAAATTTCTGTTGCCAATTGAGCAATTTGAGTCTGATCAACCGCTCTTACGCTGGCCAGAATCTCATCCATACTCTTAATTTCACCATAAACCAGCTCGCTCTTGCCGATTCGCACCATTCGAGAGCCAGTGTCCTCTTGGCCCAAGACCATAGAACCAGCAACTTGGCCTTTGGCTCGCTCCAATTCCTCATCGGTAAGTCCGGAATTGACTACATCGCCAAGCACATCGCGGAATATCGAGGTGACCTCTTGCGATGATGCAGGGTTGCAGCCGGCATAGAGCGAGAGGATTCCAGCTCCGGCAAATTGCTGCATCGATGCATAGACCGAATAGGCAAGGCCACGCTTTTCGCGTACCTCTTGGAAGAGCCTGGAAGACATACCACCACCAAGGGCTGAGGTAAGCACGGAGAGTGCAAATCTCCGTTCATCATTTCGATCAATAGAGGGAAAACCAAGAAGGATATTTGCCTGTTCGCTCTTGCGATAAATCAAACCAATTCCGCCAAGACCTCTAGCTTTCACTTTAGAAGTAGGCCTGAGCGCTGCTGGTTTTGCAGATGAGTCGAGGAAATCACCGAGTAAATTAGTTACTTGTTCTACTACTCGTTCATGGGTGACATTTCCAGCAACCGCAACAACCAAATTCTCGGGTAAATATTTTTTCTTGTAATAGTCGTTTACTGAACGTCGCGACATATTGGTGATCGAATCGACTGTTCCGAGAATCGGGCGACCAATTGGAGTATCACCGTAGAGCGTTTCCGAAAATAAGTCATGAACAAGATCGCCAGGATCATCATCACGCATCGCGATTTCTTCGAGAACAACGGTACGCTCGGAGTCAACATCTTCGCTTCGAATTACTGAATCACGAATCATGTCGCAAATAACTTCTGCCGCTATCGCAAAATCTCGATCAATAACTCGAGCATAAAAACAGGTGTACTCCTTGCCGGTGAAGGCATTCATTTCGCCACCGACCGCATCAACAGCAGCGGAGATATCGAGCGCTGAGCGAGTTGTTGTTCCTTTGAAAAGTAGATGCTCAAGAAAATGGGATGCACCGGCAACTGATGGGCTCTCATCGCGCGAACCCACATTTGCCCAAATGCCAAAAGCAACGCTACGAACGGTTGGAACTTCTTCCGTCACAATCCGAAGACCTGACGGAAGAGTAGTCCGAGAGACCGTCATAGCGTTGCTATCAGCGTTTGATTATTCGGCGTCTGCAAGAACAGGTTCGAGTGAGAGTTTGCCTTTTTCGTCAATCTCACCAATGACAACCTCAATTTGGTCGCCAACCTTCATTACATCCTCGATATTTTCGATTCGCTTGCCACCATGCATCTTGCGAATCTGCGAGACGTGGAGCAGTCCATCTTTACCTGGATAGAGAGTGATGAACGCGCCAAAGTTAGCGATCTTTACAACAGTTCCGTTGTACTTCTCTCCCACTGTTGGTACATGCGGATTGGCAATCGCCATAACGCGCGCCTTTGCTGCCTCGGCAGCGGCACCTTCAGTTGAACCGATGTAGATAGTTCCATCATCTTCGATAGAAATTTCAGCACCAGTTTGGTCTTGAATCTCGTTAATGACTTTACCCTTTGGACCGATAACAGCTCCGATTTGATCAGGGTTGATTTTCACCGTAATGATTCGAGGAGCAAGCAAGCTCATCTCATCTGGCGTATCAATCGCGCTATTCATGATTCCTAGAATCGTAAGTCGCGCCTCTTTCGCCTGAAGTAGCGCGCCAGCAAGTACTGATGCTGGAATGCCATCGAGCTTGGTATCAAGTTGGAGCGCGGTAACAAACTCTTTTGTACCGGCAACTTTGAAATCCATATCTCCGAATGCATCTTCTGCGCCAAGAATGTCGGTGATAGCTACATACTCAGTCTTACCATCGACCTCATCAGAGATCAGACCCATAGCGATACCAGCTACTGCCGCCTTAAGAGGCACGCCAGCGTTAAGAAGCGCCAAGGTGGATGCACAGACCGAACCCATTGAGGTAGATCCGTTTGATCCAAATGCTTCAGATACTTGTCTGATTGCATAAGGGAACTCTTCGCGAGTTGGTAACACTGGAACGAGTGCACGCTCGGCGAGCGCACCATGTCCAATTTCACGGCGCTTAGGTGATCCCACGCGACCGGTTTCGCCTGTTGAGTATGGCGGGAAGTTGTAGTTGTGCATGTAGCGCTTGGTTGTCTCAGGGTTGAGCGTATCGAGCTGTTGCTCCATCT